>Ga0114129_10009193_pt1 | contig 14089 bp, 14 predicted proteins | sample RhiMetdeltSRZDD1_FD_80071 | JGI IMG/M metagenome (GOLD analysis project Ga0114129, IMG submission 80071) | Populus rhizosphere microbial communities from Tennessee, USA - Rhizosphere MetaG P. deltoides SRZDD1 (version 2) (version 2) | ecosystem: Host-associated > Plants > Roots > Rhizosphere >... | reverse complement strand
GTGCTCACGGTGAGAGGCGAGACCCGATGGGTGTTGTGCCGCGGTATCGCTGTTCGCGATGACGCCGGTCGGCCCGTTCGGATGGCAGGCTCGCTGACCGACATCACCGACCAGCGCCGCATTCGCGATTCACTGGCGCAAGCCGCACGTCACGACCCGTTGACGGATCTTCCGAACCGCACGTTGTTCGGTGAACTGCTGCAGCGCGCGATGGGGCATGGCGCTCGCAACTCGACGCATCAGTACGCGTGTCTCTTCATCGACCTCGATGGCTTCAAGCTGGTCAACGACAGTCTCGGCCACGTCATCGGCGATCGCTTCCTGATGGCCATTGCGCAGCGCCTCCAGGGGCAGCTCCGGCCCGGCGACTCACTCGCTCGGCTGGGAGGCGACGAGTTCGCGATTCTCGCGGAGAACTTCCAGACTCCCGAAGACGTGTGCGCCATCGCCGAACGCCTGCAGCGTGCGCTGCGCGAGCCATTCCGCATCGGCGATCACGAGCTGTTTGGATCCGCCAGCATCGGCATCGTGGTCGGCGGCCATCAATATCGATCGGTGGACGCCCTGCTTCGTGACGCCGACATCGCGATGTATCGCGCGAAGGCAGCCGGCCGCGGCGGGTACGAGCTGTTCGATCCGGCGATGCACGCCTCGGCGCTCAAGCGCTTGACGCTCGAGACCGAGCTGCGTCGAGCCATCGAGCGGAAGGAATTCGCGGTCTTCTATCAGCCAATCGTGGAGCTGCCCTCGTCGCGCATCAGCGGACTCGAGGCGCTCGTGCGCTGGGTACGGGCCGATGGTCACGTGGCGCAGCCGTCCGAGTTCATCACGGTGGCCGAAGAAACCGGGATCATCATCCCGTTGACGTCTCAGGTGCTTCGCGAATCCTGCCACCAGATGGCCGCGTGGCAGCAGATGTTCGGACAACCGCTGCACCTGTCGGTGAACGTATCGTCGAAGCTCTTCACACGCGCAGACTTCGTCGACGAGGTCGAGGCCGCGATCGCGAGCAGCGGGTTGCTCCCTGGAAGTCTGCAGCTCGAGATCACGGAGAGCGTGCTGATCAACCATTCCGACGTGGTCGACCAGAACTTCGCGCGGCTGCGTGAAATCGACGTCGCCGTCCACCTCGACGACTTCGGCACGGGCTACTCGTCCCTGAGTTACCTGCAGCGGTATCCGGTCGACGCGCTCAAGCTCGATCGATCGTTTGTCGCACGCATGGGGACGCCTGACAACGATGTGGTGGGCGGCGCCATCGTGAAGCTCGCGGGCGAGCTCGGCATGGCGCTCCTTGCGTAAGCCGTGGAGACGGTCGCGCACGCGGAACAGCTGTGTGCCCTCGACTGCCCGCATGCACAGGGCTATCTCTTCTCTGAACCGCTCGCGGCAACCGCGATCGTTCCTCTGCTGGCCAAGGAATACGCGACCGAGCTCGCAAACGCCTCGTAGAGGCGGGTCCTCACAGTTTCCGCAACCGCACACGCCTCACCGCGTGATCCCGCCCCTTCTCGAGAATCACGTGCGCGCGCTCGCGCGTCGGCAGGACGTTCTCACGCAGGTTCACGAGGTTGATCGACCGCCAGATCTCTCGCGCGGTCTCGACCGCCCGCCCCTCTGTGAGAGCGGCGTATCGATGGAAGTACGAGGACGGACTCTGGAACACAGTGTCGCGCAGCGCAAGGAACCGCTCGACATACCACTGTTCGATATCGTCCTCGTCGGCGTCCACGTAGATCGCGAAGTCGAAAAAGTCGGACACGAACATCGGCATCGGTCGGCCGGCACGGCTTCCGCCCGTCTGCAGCACATTCAGCCCTTCGACGATGACGATGTCGGGACTGGTGATGGTGTGGTATTCGCCGGGAACGAGGTCGTATCGCAGATGTGAATAGACCGGGGCCTGGACCTCCGGCGCTCCAGATTTCACGTCCGCGAGGAAGCGGACCAGGCGTCGCACGTCGTAGCTCTCGGGAAAACCTTTGCGGGCGACGAGGCCTCGATCCTCCAGCTCCGCGAGCGGCAACAGGAATCCGTCTGTCGTGACGAGGTCGACTTGCGGATGATGAGGCCACCTCGAGAGCAGCGCCTGCAGCACGCGCGAGATTGTGCTCTTCCCTACCGCGACGCTTCCGGCGATTCCAATCACGAATGGGACCCGAGGGCTTTCTGATCCGATGAAGGTCGCCGTGGCGCGATGCAGGTTCTGCGTGGCCCCGATGTACAAATTGAGCAGCCGTGACAGTGGCAGATAGATGTCGGCCACTTCGTCGAGTGACATGCGTTCGCTGAGACTGACCAGGCCTTTGAGTTGTGGCTCGGTCAATGGCAGCGGTGTCGACAAGCGCAAGCGTGCCCATTCGGCGCGTGTGAACTCCACGAACCGCGAGATGGCCACCTGATCGCCTGGGCTCTTTACCACACGTGCATTCTAGTGGAGCGCGTTTGTAGGGGCCGCCTAGCAGGTTGCCGAAAGAGCCCAACCTGCGATGCAAGATGCAAAATGCAAAATGCAGACAAGACGTCGAACCATTCACCTGATTTGCATTTTGAATTCTGCATTTTGAATTTCACCAACTGAGATTAGGGCGGCCCATCACCGCATAACCATCAACGACAGCGCCGAGACGAGACCGACGGCCACGACGATTCGGCGGACCGTTGCTCGACCCATCCGAAGGGCGAGGCCCGCGCCACCGACACCGCCAACGACGGCCCCCGCTGCCATGATTGACCGCATCGCGCCAGATCACGTCGGCGGTCACGGCAAAGTAGATCGCCGCCGCCCCGTTGACGCAGACGGCCAACAGCGTCTTCACCGCGTTCATCCGATGGATATCGCTGTGCCCCATCAGGCTGAGCGCGGCGAGCATCAGGATACCGATGCCGGCGCCGAAATACCCGCCGTACACAGCCACCCGGAATTGGAACACCATCGTCCACGAGAGCCAGTGCGACCGTGCGTCGTACGCCGCCGCGAAGTCGAAGCGGCGCTGAATGGGCTGAGGATATCCAAAAGGGGGTCGGGGGTCATTTGTAGAGGACAATCGGCGAGATAGACTGGACGATCTACCCCGTCAACTGTCCTCTACAAATGACCCCCGACCCCCTTTTTCTTGCGGCCAATATGGCGTAACGTTTGCCTGGGCGTACCCGACTGACGCGACTCCGTCGCGTCGCCCGCTGCGGAGGTGCAGCCCATGCGCTTCTGGCTCCCAGGTTTATTGGTACTCTCGATGGTTGGCTCTGCCCGGGCCGGTACCCCGGAGCAGGACTCCTCATCGGTCCCGCAGTCAGCTCCTCGACCAAGCCCGGACTTTCTGTTCGGCCGCCCCGAAGGCTCTTTCGGCATTCGAGGCAGTTGGGTGTTCGGGCGTGCGAGCAGCGATTGGTACGACTTCGTCACGGATCAACTCACCCTCAGGAACAAGGACTTCAACGGGCCAGCGTTTGGCACGGATCTCAACATCGCGCTCAGTCGACGACTCGACGCCGTCGCTGGATTCGACTACAACCGCTCCACAACCAGGTCGGAGTATCGACGATTCGTCGATAACAACCGGCTGCCCATCGAGCAGGAGACCGTCCTTCAAGCGGCGAACTTCAGCGGTGGTGTGAAGTTCTTCTTGACGGAGCGCGGCCAGGAAGTGGGTCGGCTCGCCTGGGTGCCTCGAAAGTACGTACCCTATGTCGGGGCGGGCGGAGGGGTCCTGTGGTATCAGGTCCAGCAGACGGGCGACTTCGTCGACTACGTCGACCTCTCGGTCTTCACCGATGTGTTCGACTCCAAAGGATGGACGCCGAGCGCACACGTGTTCGGCGGCGTCGACATCAGAGTGCTTCGACGCGCCTACGTGTCACTGGATGGTCGTTATCTCTGGGCCAATGGCGAGCTCGGACGCGATTGGATCGATTTCGACCCGATCGACCTGGCGGGTCTGCGATTCTCGGTCGGCATCAACTTCGTTTTCACGGAGGTACGATGAGAACCCTCGCTTACGGATTCGCGCTCATTCTGCTCGCGGCTCCCGTACACGCGCAGATTCAGGCTGCTCCGGACTCGCGGTGGAGTCGATGGATCGGCTGCTGGGATCTCGTCATGGAGAACGCGCGCGAAGGCGCACCGACGCCCGACACAGCAGGACGTGAGTTGCGCACGGCCCCTCGAGACACGCGGCCACGTGTGTGCGTGCAAGAGTCTGCCGGGGGCGCAACGTTCAGCACCACCATCGGCACCCAAACACCGATCGTACAGACGGTCGTGGCCGATGGAACCGACCGTCCGATCTCCGATAACGGATGCACCGGAACTCAACGCGCCGAATGGTCGCGTGATGGCCTTCGGTTGTTCTCGCGGGCCGAGCTCACGTGCAAGGGTGATGAAGGCACGAGGCGGGTATCGGGGCTCGCGCTGCTCGGGGCCAACGCCACGTGGACCGACGTCCAGTCGATCGACATCGGCGGACGTGAGAGCTTTCGCGTTCGACGTTACCGTCGCGCCACCGGCGGCACAGCGGTCCCCAACATCACCGCGACTGCACTCTCCCTCGACGATGTCAGGGAAGCGAGCGGGAAGGTATCACCACGAGCGCTCGAAGCGGCGCTCGTCGAAACGCATGCGTCGTTCGATCTGACCGGCAAGAAGCTCGTCGAGTTGAACAAAAGTGGAGTGCCAGCGAGCGTGATCGATCTCATGGTGGCGCTCTCGTATCCCGATCGATTCGTGATCGAGCGCGCGGCGCCACCCGATGTCGCGTGGGCTCCGATCAGCAACGATCCGTTCATGCTGGGTTGGGCATTCGGCTACCCGATGTGGTCGGATCTGTACGGCTTCTATTCTCCGTTGTACGGGTCCTACTCTCCGTACTACTACTCACCGTTCGGATTCCCCTACTTGCGAGGCTACGATCCGCTCTATGGCGGCTATGGGTACTCGCTCGTCGGCGACGGCGGCGGTTCGAACGCCTCTCCCCGGCCGAGCGGCGCCGCACGCGCTGTCGACGGTCTTGGATATACGCGCGTCAGACCGCGCGAGAGTGAGCCGGTGGCGACAACGAACACACCCGGCGCCGCGTCGACAGCATCGAGCTCCGGCTCGTCTTCGAGTGGAAGCTCCGGCGGAGGCAGCGTCTCGAGCCAGGGATTCTCGAGCGGAGGCGGCGGGGGTGGCGGCGGTGGGAGTAGCGATGGAGGTCGCACCGCGCAACCTCGATAAGCCTTGGGAGTTTGTCGCCATGGTATCCTGCCTCAGTTTCAGGAGACCTCCATGGCGCTTTGCTCGAAGCGGCGAGTTGGTGCGACGCTCACGCTTCTGCTCTCTCTCGCTCTAACCGGCAGCGTCATCCGAGCACAACAGGCCCAGGCACCAGGTCGCGGCGCGCAGGCGGATGGCGCCCGCGGCCAGGGAGGCGGGCGCGGTGCGGTCCGACCCGAGTGCCTGAACCCGAAGATTCCAGCCGCGGAATGCAACATCGGCGCGGCGCCCATGCAGTGGGCGGATCCCGCGCTTCCCGACGGTCCGATTGTGGTGCAGTCGGCCGTGCCGGCTCATCGCAATCTGCGGGTCGTCGTGATGGCGAGGTTCCGGCAGCCATGGTCGATCGCGTTTCTTCCAGACGGAAATATCTTCGTCACTGAACGTGGCGGACAGCTTCGGATCATCAGAAACGGAGTACTCGATCCGAAACCGGTCGGCGGTGTGCCGCAAGTGCACGCGCAGGGTCTACAGGGGTTGATGGACGTCGTACTCCATCCGCGTTTCGCCGAGAACAAGTGGGTCTACCTGTCGTACCACAAGCCCGTTCCGATTCCAGGTGCTCCGCCGACCGCATCCGGAGCACCCGCGATGGCAGGAGAGACGACGCTCGCGCGCGGAACATGGAACGGCACCGCCTTGATCGACGTCAAGGACATCTTCGCGTCGGGGGCCACCCGCACCGAGTCATCGCGCATCGGATTTGGACGCGACGGCATGCTCTATATGACGATTAGCGCCTCGGGCACTGGCCCTGATGTCTTCCGCTCGGCCGATCCGAACGACTACGCCGGTAAGACCGTGCGGCTCCGTGATGACGGTACGATTCCTCCCGATAATCCGTTCGTGAACAAGCCAGGCTACAAGCCTGGCATCTACACGCTCGGACACCGCAACGGACATTCGATGGCGCTCAACCCGGAAACCGGAGAGTTCTGGGTCACCGAGCAAGGCCCCAACGGCGGCGACGAGGTGAACATCCTCAAACCTGGCGCAAACTATGGGTGGCCGTATGTCAGCCACGGGCGAAATTACATGGGACCGAAGATCTCCGAGAAACCGTGGCAGCAGGAGTTCGAGCCTGCAACCGTCGTGTGGGTGCCCTCGATCGCCGTCGCGGGCGGCACGTTCTACACAGGCGATCGATTCCCCGGATGGAAGCGAAACTTCTTTGTTGGTGGTCTTCGTGAGGGAGAAACGCCGCGTACGGGGCAGATGCAGCGGATCGAATTCAACGAGAAATGGGAAGAGATTCGCCGCGAGCCGATGCTTCGGGAGCTGCATCAACGCATCCGCGACGTTCGGCAAGGGCCGGATGGCTTGTTATACGCTGTGACGGGCGAGGATCAAGGTGCCCTGCTCCGGATCGAGCCAGGCGAGCCGGTTCAATAGACAGACGGCGGGACGGCTCTCATACTAGGGCGTATCCGTCCCAGTGCAGAGGTGATTCGAAGCAGGAACAACGCGTTTGGTCACAAATCGATTGAGCGCGCGATCAGACGCCCGAACAATCGCTACGAGGTCTCCATCGTGCAGACAGGTCGACTTCTGTGCACGGCCGCGCTGGTCGGTGCCGTCGCCGTCCTCACCGCCCCTCGAACACCGGCGGCGGTCATCATCGACAGTCTCTTCGTCCGCATCTACGACAATGCGGGCGTACTCCCTTCAGATCTGACGGGCGCGCTCAAGACGACCCGCGAGATTCTGAGACTGGCGGACCTCAGCGTGGATTGGGTGCAATGTCGGTCCCGTCGCGACGGGCCGATGCCCGCGATCTGCGACACACCCCCGGAGCCCGGCGACATGGTCGTGCGCCTGATCGAAGGGTTGGACAAAGAGGGCGGCGAGCGCCGTGCGATGGGCTATTCGGTCTTCGATGAGAACGGCGCGAGCGGGTTTGCCACCGTGTTCGTCGATCGTGTCAATTGGCTCGCGCGGCGCGCCCAATATCCCCGCGCCCCCGTGTTGGGTCGTGCCATCGCGCACGAGATTGGGCATCTCCTCCTGCGGTCCAATGCTCATACCGAGAACGGCCTGATGCGCGAGGTCTGGACCGTCGAGCAGCTCGTACGCAACCGCCGAGAAGACTGGACATTTTCAGCCGATCAAGGCGGTGATCTCAGAAATGCACGCCTTGCCGCATTGACTGGATCACGAGGAACAACCGTCTCAAAACCGCGCCGCCCGCCGACGTAGAGGGTCCAGGCCAGAAAGTCCATCTACGATTGTAAGAATACGGGCGCTCGTGTTCCGCCCCGGCACACGACCCGCCCACCTGCATCTCTGTGCAGAAGGCCGCTAATAGGGTCCTGCCAATAGTTTAGGCATTGCCGCTCACCGCAAATCATTGGGGAACAACAGTTGCTGAACAGGGCGCTGGAGTTCGTCCCGGATATCAAGGCAACCAGGCTATGAAACACAGACTGCTGACAGGCGCGTTCGAGCGTGTGAACAAGGAACTCTGGGTCGTTCTGTCTCTGTTTGCGATCGCACTGATCCTGAACAATCTGATTGCGGCCCAGCGGATGGTCCTCAGCTTCTACCTGCTGCCGACCGTGGTCTCCGCATATTTCTACGGGCGCCGGCATGGCACGCTGACCGCCTTCGCCAGCGTGCTCCTGGTTGTTGGCTTGCTGATCTTCCGCAGCTCCACCAACTCGGAACCCGGCCACGTGGCGGCGGGCATCTCGCTCGCGCAGTGGCTCGACGTGGCGGTGTGGGGTGGCTCGCTCATCATCACCGGGTACTTGATGGGCACCTTGTATGAGCACAAGAATCTGCAGATCGACGAGCTGCGCGAGACGTATCAAGGCGTGCTGATGATCCTTCGACATTTCATCTCGAAGGACACCTACACGGAAAATCACTGCTACCGCGTCTCGGTCTACGCCACACGCATTGCTGCGCAACTGAATCTGCCGTCAGACCGGATTGAGGACGTACGTGCGGCGGCTCTCCTCCATGACATTGGCAAGCTCGATATCAGCCGCGACCTGCTTTACAAGGCTGCTCGGCTGACGCGCGAAGAGTACGAGCATGTGCAGCAGCACGTGCCTCGCGGCATCGAGATGCTCGAGCCGGTTGGCGGTGCGCTTCGCCGTGTGATTCCGATCATCCTGGCTCACCACGATAAGTTCGATGGATCCGGGTACAACCCGACGAGCGGCGAAGCCATCCCGCTCGAATCGCGAATCATCGCGGTGGCCGACGTGTACGATGCGCTGACGAGCGACCGTCCGTATAGAAAAGCGATGTCGCCCTTCGAAGCGCGCGACGTCATCGCCAATGGCGCGGAGACGGAATTCGATCCGAAGGTCATCGCGGCCTTCAACACGCTGTTCAAGCGCGGCGAGTTGGAAATCTGGTCAGCGCCGCTGTCGGCGGCGTAAGAATCGGGCCGAAAATAGGGGCCGGCCTTCTTGGCCCGCCGAAGCCGCGACGCGGCGAAGGCGGCAGCCGGCCCTACCCCCTTCCCCCTACCCCCGACCGGTCGGGACGATCAGCGAAATCGTCGTACGACCTTCCGAACAATCCAGCGTCATGTGACCGCCGTGCAATTCCGCCACTCGATGAGCGGCGCGAAGGAGTACGAGCGCGGCCGACGGGTTTCCAGACTGGACAGAGTCGACCGGCCACTCGGGGTTGGCGAATTTCGAGCGCCACTGCAGCGGCAACTCGCTGCCCTCGTGCACAGCGGTCAGCGCCACCATGTCATTCGGCTGCGACGAGATGCGAAGGGACATGGCCTTCGAACGCGGCGACTCGAGGAGTACCATGACGCCGGTGATTACGTTGCTGAGCGAAGCGCCAAGCAGATCTTCATCCGCCCAGACGGTCAGGTGGTTCGCCGCACCTGACGCCACGTCGAGCGTCACGCCACGCAACCGTCTCTCGGACGCCGTCTGATCGAGGGCTCTCTCAATCACCGTTCGCACGGGGACATCGCGACGGACCACGCTCACGTCGCCTTTGAGGATGCGCGCCCCGAGCAACAGCTGCAGCGCTCGAGCGGCTTCCGCACGCACAAGATCGACGGCGACCGATTGCGTCAGCGTCGACCCCGGCGACAACAGATTCGCGGATGACACGACGGCGGTGAGGCAATCCGCAAACGCGGCAAACACCACGTCGGCGGGCAGAGCGGGTGCGGGAATCGCCGCAGCCTCATTCTCGATCGAGGGAGTATTTGTGGCCGCTGCCAGGATTGGCGCTTGCTCGTCGTCCACCCGCTCGACCACGCACGGAACGGCCTGGAGGCCGGCCGCGACAGCTGCCGCGAGCCGTTTTCGACCGGCGATGACCAGATGACGACCGCCGCGGCTCCGTACGAGGAGTGGTTGCAGGACGCCATGCCGCTTGATCGAGTCGACGAAGGCTGCTGACGGGTTGAGCTCGTCATCCTGTCCTGGCGATTCGATGGACCGGACCTCGATGAACCGGATCGGCGAGCTGAAGACCGATGAATCCAGCTGCTCGACGTAATGCGCGTCAGCCCTCATCCGGTAACGGGGCGGAAGCCCCTCGCGAACGGGTGGAAGTGTTGAATCGTCTCCGAGGCGGAGACCGTCTAGCCCTGTGTCGATGTCTGACATGCCGTGAAAAACCCAAGGAAATGGTTTGTGATTGGAGTGGTTGCTGGCTGGTCGCGACGTAAATCGTGAAGGTGTCGAGTGAGTATAGCAGGTAGGTTGCGGTGGGCTATTGCCGAAGATTGCCAGACCGATAAAACCTGCGGAGAGGCACATCCCCCTCCGGCCCTTCTGCCGGCGGGTATGCGAACATCGATGAACGAAACCGTCTATCTGTTTGCCCTGAGCGTGCCGGACCTGCTCGAACAACTGATTGCCGACCGGTCTGGTCGCCGCACGCCAATCCCGGTTACCGCACCTCCCCCAGAAAAGCGGGCGTGAAGTGAAGCACCAACACCCTGAACAGCCCAGCGTCCTGGAAAAAGATCGCCGCGATACCGCTCGACGCGCGGAGGTCATACGCACGGTTCTCGAAGAAATCGTGCATACGTCAGTGCCGGTCATCACCATCGGCAGCCTCCAGGAGTCGTTGCAGGTGACGCCGGAAGCCGCGAGTCGTATCGTGCAGCGGCTCGTCAGCGCGGGGTTGCTGGTCGAAGCGCAGTCGGGTACGTGGACTAAGGTTTCTCCTTAGTACGTCAAAAAAGACGGTCGGATCCCCTGGTGTGTCACGGCGCATTGCCGATAAACACCAATAGGGTGGAAGTCCTCGTTCTCACCAGTGTTCTGGTTCTGACCGTCGTCGTTGCCGCAGGTCTCGCAAAAGGGGTCCTCAGCCTCATTCTGCACCTGATCGCCGACGGAGCCCCGACTGTAGCCGCGCGCTAAGCCCATCAGCTCTTCGAGATGTCACGCTTCAGGTTCGAAAAGGATCGTGTCGCGGCCACTCTCTGTCTCGCCACTGGACAGACCATTCATGGATTCTTCTTCGTCGCCACTTCGCTTTCGACCCACGCCGGACGCGAGCGCGTCCGCGACCTCCTCAACGCCACAGACGGGTTTTTCCCATTTCAGCGCATCGATGGCATCACGACACAGTACAACCGCAGGCATCTCGTTTTAGTGCGCCTTCCCGACAGCGTCGACGAAGAGTCTCGCGAGCCCGGCTATGAACTGGCGATCCGCCGCGCCGTCGTCCTCACGTTGTCGACCGGGACGCGCATCAACGGCACGGTTGCCGTGTATGGGCCGGCGGGCCACGAGCGCCTCAGCGACTATATGAACAGCGCCGAGCATTTTCGTTATGTGGGAACGATGGATGGCACGGTGATCGTGAATGCCGACCACATCGTGGAAGTCACGGAAAGGGCCGAGTCATGACGGGAGAAACCCTCGCCACGCCCGCAGTCGCGGGCGGGGCTGCTGCCATCGATGGTTTGTTCCGCTCGATGTGCGAGCAGAAGGCGTCCGACCTGCATCTGTGTGTCGGCATGCCGCCGCTGGTGCGAAAAGACGGCGAGATTCAGCCCCTCGAGTCCGGCCAGCCGCCGCTGACGCCTGAAAGCGTCATCGCGCTGCTCGATCCAATCATGCCGCCCAAGAACCGCGAGGAATTCGCTCGCCGGCACGATACCGATTTCGCGTACGAGATCAGCGGGCTCGCGAGATTTCGCGCAAATATCTTTGTCGATCGCAAGGGCACCGGAGCGGTGTTCCGAGTGATTCCAGCGAAGATCCTGACCGCCGAAGACCTGGGCCTCTCCCAGCACGTGCTGCAGCTGTGCAAGCTCAATAAGGGACTCGTGCTCGTCACGGGACCAACTGGCTCAGGCAAGTCCACGACGCTCTGCGCGATGGTGGACTACGTCAATCGAAACCGCACCGACCACATCATCACCATCGAAGACCCTATCGAGTTCGTGCACGAGAACCGGCGCTGTCTGATGAATCAGCGCGAGGTCCACACGCACACCGACTCCTTCAAGGACGCGCTGCGCGCGGCGTTGCGGGAAGATCCTGACATCCTGCTCGTGGGCGAGATGCGCGATCTGGAAACCGTCGCCATCGCCATCGAGACCGCCGAGACGGGTCACCTCGTCTTCGGTACCCTGCATACGACCACAGCGGCATCGACCGTCGATCGCATCATCGATCAGTTCCCCAGCGACCGCCAGGCGCAAATCAGGACGATGCTCTCCGAGTCGCTGCGCGCGGTGATCTCACAGACGCTGTGCAAGAAGATCGGAGGCGGTCGCATCGCCGCTCTCGAGATACTCATCGTCACCTCCGCCGTGAGCAATCTGATTCGCGAGGGGAAGACGTTTCAGATTCCCTCGATCATTCAGGTCGGCAAGGCCGTCGGCATGGTGTCGCTCAACGACGCGCTGATGAATCTGGTCACCAAGAAGCTCGTCGAGCCACAAGAAGCCTACGCGAAGGCCGTGGACAAGAGCGGGTTCGAAGGCCTGCTGAAGCGAGCCGGCATCGATACGAAATTCACGACGGGACAAGCCGCATGAGCCCAGACCAGTACGCGTCGGTCAGGACCTGCTGAGCGCGGAACCCCCGACCAATGTCTTATCGCGTCGAGGGACCGCACGAACCATCTGCGCGGCGCACGCTCGCGACTCTGAACTCGGGAAGCTCGTTCCCTCCGGTCCCGGCTCCGGTCCCGCCGGGAACCCTAGCAATCACCGCCTGCGCCGGATCGATGGCGCCAGCTTGTGCAGCGACGTTCGGCGAGGGCCAGAGACCGCCTCGAACCGAGAGTCCCTTTCCCTGCGGGCCACCGACGAGATGCACCATCCTGCCGGCGTACTTGCGGACGCTCTTGCCCGTCAGCCTGTAACGACCGCCACTGGTCGCATCGAGGAACGTGAAGGAGCCAGAGGCGCCAGGATCGCCGCTGATGCATCCAGTCAACTCGAGGGCAGCGGGTGTTTTCGGCGGAGCGGTGCGCGGTTCTTGCGCCGCGACGGCAGCGACGAGCATGAGGCCGGCGACACACGCGATAGCTGAGTCTCTGCCCATTCCACCTCCTCTGCTCGTCCGCCTTCGCCTCCGGCGTCGGCGCGAGTCCGGACGTAGAAGGCACAGTGTACTGGAAGTCACGATTTGTCGCGCGGACAATTGGCGATGGATCCGTATGCCAGACGACAATGGCATGTGGCCGTCACGAATACGCGACACGCCGGCGCGTCCGGCATCGCTCTGTATGCCCTGCTCTGCCTCATCTGGGGCTCGACGTGGCTCGCAATCAAGGTCGGGTACGGAGGCCTTGGACCATTCAACGTCGCGTCGCTCCGGTTTTTTCTCGCCGGGATCGTCCTTGCCGCGATCGTCCCGATGCTCGGCACGCGGTGGCCTCGCGATCGCGCGGAGTGGACGCTTGTCGTCTTCGTTGGCGTGGTGCTCTTCGGCGTCGACTACGGCTTGATCTACTGGGGCGAGCAGTTCATCGACAGCGGCCTCACCGCCATCTTGTTTGCCATGCTCCCGCTCGTCACGGTGGCATTCGCACATGTCTACATTCCGGGCGACGGCATCACGCCGAGGAAGCTGGGCGGCACGCTCATCGCGTTCCTCGGTGTCGTCGCATTGTTTGGCGAGAGCCTACGGCTGGAGCTCTCCAAGACTTCTCCAATGCTCGCGATCGTCGGCAGCACGGTGTGCGCGGCGGCTGCCGGCGTCGCGACGAAACGTCACGGCGCGAAGCTGCACGCGGCCTCGCTCAACGCGCCCGCGATGCTCGTGGGCGCGATCGTGCTTGCGGCCGCCGCTGTCGTATCTGGTGAGGGTTTGCGGCTTCCGAACAACGAGGCATCGTGGTGGGCGGTCGCTTATCTGGCAATGATCGGCAGCGTCGTCTCGTTCCTCGTGTACTTCTCGCTGCTCAAGACGTGGACCGTGACGAGTCTGAGCTTCGTCAGCGTGTTCACGCCCGTCATCGCGCTCGTGCTCGGCTTCGTCTTCCTCGATGAACGACCGACGTTGTGGACGGCCGTAGGCGCGCTGCTGATCTTGGCGGGAGTGACGCTGGCGTTGTGGCCGGAACGCCGAAGCAGGAGTACGTAGGGCCACCTGAAGGTGGCCCCTACATGTGGCGACTATTTCGCGCTCGCAGGATCACTCACGCTGCCGGCCGATCCGCCGAGGAACAGGCGCTTGCCGTCGGCGAGCACAAAGTTCCGGCCCACGGCTTTGTTCGTCCCGTCCTTCGCCTGATAGCCCTCGACGACGAGCTCAGTACCAACGGGCACCGTGTTCTTGGTGACGCCCATTCGAATGAGCTGATTGGGACTGCCACCTTCCACGAGCCACGTGGTGACCTTCCCGTCTTTGTCCTTCACGTTGATGTGGAACCACG
>Ga0114129_10009191_pt1 | contig 14090 bp, 13 predicted proteins | sample RhiMetdeltSRZDD1_FD_80071 | JGI IMG/M metagenome (GOLD analysis project Ga0114129, IMG submission 80071) | Populus rhizosphere microbial communities from Tennessee, USA - Rhizosphere MetaG P. deltoides SRZDD1 (version 2) (version 2) | ecosystem: Host-associated > Plants > Roots > Rhizosphere >... | reverse complement strand
GACATCTGAATATTATGAGCGGGTGGGTCAATGCGCCGACGAGGACGGTTGCGGATGGTTATTTGTCGATACCAGTAAAAATCATAGCCGCCGCTGGTGCGATATCAACGACTGCGGCAACCGCGCCAAACAACGCCGTTACCAAAAACGGGCACAAAAACAGAAGTCTTAATTTCCAGCAAACCCGGGAACAGGAAGAGCAAAATTAGCTCTCTACGAATTCCTTAATCACCTGGTAAAACTTTCCAGGTTCTTCCACCATGGCATAGTGTCCCGAGTCTTCGAAGATTACCAGTTGGGCGCTGGGGATATGCTTCAGCATTTCCTCTGCCATCGCGATATTGGTGATAAAGTCATGCCGCCCGACAACGATCAGGGTTGGCACGCTGATCTTATGCAGCTGCGGACGCAGATCCAGCGTGGGGGCTTCCCTGTCGTTGAACGTCTTCAAAGGCGCAATGCGAACAGGCAGTTCTTTGGTGCGTTCATGATAGGCTTCGGCGCGTTCGTCGAATTTCTTAAAATAGAACTTCATTTCCTCGGCCCACAACCGCACCATATCTTCGTCGGTTTGATACTCGCCCACCCATTCTGCTTTTAACGCTGCGAAGGATCTCTCAAACCATGTTTCATCCTTGAATTCCTGCACGGCACCCTCGATGTCACTGAGAAATTCACCGAAGTAGGCGGAGGTATCGATCAGGATCAATTTGGATAAGGCATCGGGATAGGTGGATGCGTATTGCATGGCGACCATGCCCCCATGTGACCAGCCGAGGATCGGTTTATCGATGCTCAGATGAAGGCGCAGGGCTTGCAGATCAGAGGCGTAATCTGGCAGCAGGTACGCGTCCCCGGCCGCGGCTCCAGAAAGCCCCGAACCGCGTGGGTGCATGGCAACAATTGTCACGAAGTCATCGATATGGGCGAAGTCGTCCCAGCCACGCGCATCCATGCCCGGACCTCCCGAATGCGCAAGGAGCACCGGTCCTGTGCCTCGAACCGTGTAATGGATCCGCACGCCGTTGAGCATCACATCATATTCGCCTGGGATGAGATGGGACATGGGGCCTCCTCGTTGGATAAAATCATTATACTCACAATCGTTAAGCGACACGAAAAGAGCGAGTGGAATTTCCACTCGCTCTCTTCGATAACTCCTCTAAACGCTCTAATTGCCTGTTGCGGCAAACCACGAGCCGCCATCGTTTGTGACAAAGATGATCGGTGCGATACAGGGATGAGGCAGGTTTATGATGGTTTCAATCTTTGCATTTCCGCCGCCAGCGGAAGCTGGCCCGGTCGTGGCAGGGAAGGGCCCCGTTAGGATGTTAGTAACGCTGCCATCGCTTCCCAAACAACTGACCAATCCTCGGAAGATCGCGGCGGGGTTCGAGCCTGTATTCGCTCCGGCGGCCAGGACCAAGCCTTGTACTTCTATTTCCAATTTGCCACCGGTGGTAAGCTCACCATGTGCAGAAGTCAGCATCCAGGGCAGACCACCGCCTCGAATGCCACGAAGCACAGGCTGACTTGCGGCCCCGGTCAGGCCTGCTGGGACACCCACCATCGTGTCAAACTCCAGGATTTTGGATTCCTTGGCCGTCGCACGTGAGGCAGAGCCGGCAAAGAAGGCACTGATCAGGACAAGAGACAAGCTGGCAAGCAAAAGTCTTTTCATAAGTTCTCTCCTTGTGTTTGGTCTAATGGGTTAATCAAAGTCTTGCATCCATTAATACATACGCAGCCCGGTAGGGTTTTGGATTTCGATTCACCGCGAATATTAGAATCCAATTTGGTGTCGATAGGAAAGCCTTAATTTCGGTACAATGGAGCTGTGACAGAAATTGATGATGTCCAATTCATTAAAAGGGTAACCCAGGGTGACGAAGGCGCTTTCCTGGCCCTCTATGATTGCTATGTGAGCCGCGTGTACGCCTTAACACTACGCATTTTGGTCGACCCGATGCTGGCGGAAGAAGCCACGCAGGATACCTTCCTCAAGCTTTGGAGCCGCGCCCACCTGTACCTGCCAGAGCGAGGTTCGCTACTGGTATGGCTGTTGAGTATTGCACGCCGCACTGCACTGGACCGTCTACGGCTGGAGGGACGGCGCCCAACATTATCGGATGCCCACGATCCCGCAGAAGCTTGGCAAACCATCCCGGATAGCAATTCCGTTTCTGAAGAAAGCTACTGGCGCAGCCTGAATTTTGCCGTGCAGGCACTGTCCCCGGAATACCGTCAACTGATTGAACTGGCGTATTACCAGGGAATGAGTCAGAGTGAGATTGCAGAGGTACTGGGCTGGCCGCTTGGCACGGTAAAAACCCGCTTGCGTGCTGCCATGGAACGTCTGCGCCAGGCCTGGGGTCCAAAGTAAATACAATATGAGAATGCTGAACGTATATAGTAGTAGAGAGCATCAATATGACCTATTTTGAGCATTTACCGTTCCTGGAGAATATACCCGCGTATGCACTTGGGGCATTGGATGCGAGGGATGCCGCCGCTCTAGAGGCACATTTACAGACCTGTACATCCTGCCGCGATGAACTGGTTGCCTACCGCACCACCAGCGATAAGCTCCTGGTGAGCTTCCCACCTCAGGAACCCTCGGCCGCGCTTCGCAAGCAAATCCAGAGACGTTTGCCCAGCGCTCAAAAACCTGCGCGCCCGCGCTGGAATTGGTCCCTTTCCCGGGTCGCCGTGGCAATTGCAATCGTATTGTTGTTGGTTTTGAACGTGGTTTCTCTTTCGCAGGTGCGCGCGCTCCAGGATCAACAAGCGCAACTGCTGGATCAGATTCAAAATGGCCAGATGGCACTGGTCATGTTGTCCTATCCGCACACACAGAGCTTTCCGATTCAAGCGAATGACTTAACGGGATCATTTTTGATTGATACGGAATACAACAATGCCGTATTAATTCTTAGAGGATTGCCAGCCATCCCTGAACATCAAACCTATCAGGTCTGGCTGATTGCGCCCAATGGCGAGCGGACGAGTGGTGGGTTGGTGCGACCACAGACAGATGTTCCATTCCTATCACAGCCAGTTTCTGCAACCCAGGATCTTGCCAACTTCGTTGGCGTGGGGATGACGATCGAGCCTGCCGGGGGAAGCGATCAGCCGACAGGCTCACAAGTCTTCAGAATTAATTTTTAAGGAGCCATATCCAAACACTCGTGGGGATTTTCTAATCAGAGCTTAAGATACCATCAATCCAAAAGAATACAGGATAGCGTACTCCTCTTTGAAGACACTCAAATTCAAAAGGAGAGAAAATGAAAACTACCCAACTTGTTTTAGGTTTGCTTCTCGGGCTCGTTTTACTGGTCACTGCCTGTAGCCCGCAAGCGACCGCGACTACGGCTCCGGTAGCCACAGAACCTCCATCGACGGAACCGCCAGCCACAGAGGCTCCTGCCGTGGTCCCCGTGACCGGCGCAGCAGCCGTCAATCTCGGGAAGAACGCCGAACTCGGCTCTTTTCTTGTTGATGAGAAAGGGATGACCCTCTATCTCTTCACGAAAGACACACCCAACACCACGGTTTGCTATGAGAAGTGCGCCGTCGCCTGGCCTCCATTGCTCACCGCAGGAGATCCAGTTGCCGGTGAAGGCGTGGATGCCTCCCTGCTCGGCACCACCGATCGTACCGATGGCACCGTCCAGGTGACATACAATGGATGGCCCCTCTACTACTACGAAAAAGATAAGGCGCCTGGCGATGTTGTTGGTCAGAATGTGGGAGATGTCTGGTTTGTGGTTTCCCCAACCGGGGACATGATCCAAACGGGAGCAGCAGCTACGGAGGCGCCTGCGGCTGCAGATGGGACGACGGTTGCCCTCGGAGAGGACGACGCACTGGGCTCGATCCTGGTTGACGATAAAGGGATGACCCTGTATCTCTTCACGAAAGACTCTCCCAACACCACGGTTTGCTACGAGAAATGCGCTGTCGCCTGGCCTCCACTTCTGACAACTGGCGATCCGGTGGCGGGCGAAGGCGTGGATGCCTCCCTGCTCGGTACGACCAATCGTACCGATGGAACTGTTCAAGTCACGTACAATGGATGGCCTCTCTATTATTATGAAAAAGATAAGGCGCCCGGTGACGTGACGGGTCAGGATGTGGGCGGTGTGTGGTATGTTGTATCTGCTGAGGGAAACCAGGTAACCGCGCCATAGGTTTTTACAAATACGAACGAAAACCAAGCCATGCACGATTTCGTGCATGGCTTGGCCGTTTCTGCACTCCTCCGAATGGATATGCTACAATCATTTTATGGGCACACTCTATCTTGTCGCAACTCCGATCGGAAATCTGGAAGATATGTCGCCGCGGGCGGTGCGCATATTACGTGAAGCGAGTTTGATTGCGGCGGAGGATACACGACACACGGGCAAATTATTGCAGCATTTCGAGATCGGAACCCCGATCACGAGTTATTTCGAGCACAACAAACTTAACAAACTGGATTACATTCTCGAGAAGCTTTCCACCGGGGATGTGGCGTTGGTGTCGGATGCAGGGACCCCGGCGGTCAATGATCCAGGTTACGAGCTGGTGCAGGCCGCCCTAGACGCAAATCATGATGTCAAGCCTGTCCCCGGACCCTCGGCTCCCATCACGGCACTGACCGTTTCTGGTCTGCCGACGGACTCTTTTCTCTATCTCGGCTATCTCCCGCACAAGACGAGCGAACGTCATAGGAGGCTGGAGGAAGTGGAAAGCCAGCCCTACACGCTGGTGTTTCTTGAGTCCCCTTACCGCATCGTCGAAGCCCTGGAGGATATCCTGTTGGTTCTGGGAGACCGGCGTGTTTGCGTGGCGCGTGAAATGACCAAGATGTTCGAGGAATACTGGCGCGGGAATATCAGTGGGGCGGTTCGATATTTCAATTCTCAGCCTGCCCGAGGGGAATTCACGCTGGTGGTTGATGGGAAAAAGGAAGATGGACATCTGAAATGGTCTGAAGAACAATTGCAGAAAGCCATTGAGAATGAATTGAAGAATGAAAAGTCCGCGAAAGAAATTTCCGTTGAGCTTGCAAAACAGAGCGGCTGGAATAAAAAGGACGTGTATCGGCTGATCAATCAGAGGGATTGAGATCATGAGCATCGAAATCATCACCGAACAAGCGACCGAAGAAAATTCTCCAGCTTCCACTCCTATTCCAGAATCCTGGTGGGCGAGATTCGTCTATGGATTGTTCATTGTTATTATGCCCATTCTTGCTTTTTGGGCGACGGAGCTCTTTAAACCGGAATGGCAATCAGGAAAATTCTCTGACTACTTGATCCTGTTGCTTTTCCCCGAAGCATCCTTGCTGTTTTTTGTTTTGCTGGTTTATTCGATTGCCTGCTATTGCCTCCTGTTGATTGATTCGGTTCGTTATTCCCAAATCCATGTTATTCGTCTTGGGATCTATACAGCCGTTCTTTTGGCGCTCCAATACAGTATTTTGTCAGGTCTTTTTTTCTTTAGAGACTCGGATAATTCATTGAGTAGTCTTTATTTGGTGGTGCTTTGGCTGTCCCCCACTTTCGTCCCGAAGATCTATCGCTTTCTGGTGAATAAATGGCGTGCTAAAACAGTGAATCTCGCCTTATTGACCCTTGTCGTAGTGACATTTCTTATCAGCACGATAATCGTAAAAAGTCCGTTGTTTCCATTATTTTTTGTACTGGCTGGGTTGACCATAGCCGCACCCTTTTGGTGTTTTCTGATGACCCTGCGAGCGGCAATCTGGTTGCGTCAGAAGGACGATTTCAAACTCACGTTTCCACGTGGTCTTGGGATTGCCGCATGGATTGCCGGTTATGTCGCTGCCTGGCGGTTCGATATTCTCAAGATGTATGAACTCTACGCTGCGTTGCCTCCGCAACCTCCACCCGATTGTTATATCGCCACCGCCGCTGCCCGGGGACATCCGGGGTTTGTGGGATCATGGCTTGTACAGTGGACGCATGGGGAGACTGTGCAGATAAATAGACAACTACAAGTCTTAAAGTGCGCAGAGCTGGCGCTGGCGGCAGTCAACCCCCATGTACATAAATGGCTGCGAGAAGTGTATGACGTGCTGGGGATGCCTCTGGCGCGTAAGATCCAAAATCCTTTTGTTGCGGATCTGGCTTATTTGCTTCTAAAGCCTTGGGAATACATGGCAGGCTTCCTGCTAGAACGCATCGTGCCAGAAATCGGCTGGATTGCAGAGGATATCTATCGAAAGCCTTAACCGGGTCGTGCCTGGATTTGGCTAAAACGAATAAAAAGAGAAAGGTTTTGCAATGAACCGCATCTATTTCGTCCGTCATGGAGAGGGGCAGGATAATACTGCGCGTCAGTTTTCTTACAAGAAGGTGGATCGTCCGCTGACGGAACGCGGACGGCTACAAGCCGGTCAGACTGCTGGATACCTGGCTGGCTTGCACATTGATCGGATATTTTGCTCGCCTATGAAGCGCGCTCACGAAACCGCGCAGATCATCGCCCAGCGATTGAACAAGGATCTCACCATCCTGGAGGAATTCCGGGAGGTAAATGTGGGGGATCTGGATGGACAGGATTTCAATGACGAAGGATGGAGTGTGTATCACGATATCACTCATGCCTGGTATACCGGCAACGCAAATCTTTCCTATCCTGGCGGCGAAGATTATCTGACACTCTGGGAAAGAACCCGCATCGGCTTGCACAAGATGCTCGAAGGGCATTCCGGTTCCAATTTCGTTCTCGTCGGGCATGGCGGCATCTTCACCGCCACCCTGAAGGAGTTTTGCTCCGGGCTGGAGATCGAGTGGCTTCAAAATGTCGAGTACTACAATTGCGCCATTACAGAGCTGGAAGTTGAGATCCTCAACGACAAACTGGTGGGCCGGATCGTAGACTGGGCAAACTACCATCACATGCGCGGTGAGGCTGTGACAAGAGCCTCCGCTATTCCCCCATTAACATCTATCAAAAGGGTATGAGCGAATCGGTCCGCACACGTGCTCGTGAGCTGGGGATCTCTCCGGGCGTCCTGCCTCCTGGAAGGTGGAACGCGATTACTGATGTCCCGGGAGTGAGAGTCGGGCAGGTCATGCTGATCGAAGGGGACGATATCCGCACCGGTGTGACGGCCATCCTGCCGCACGGCGGAAATCTGTTTCAGCATAAGGTGCCTGCGGGGATCGCCGTTGGGAATGGTTTTGGGAAATTGACCGGGTCGACGCAGGTGGAGGAATTAGGGGAGACCGAAACGCCCATCGTATTGACAAATACCCTGGCTGTTCCTCGCCTGGCGGAGGCTCTTATGGAATGGACACTTGGGCAAAAGGGGAATGAAGAGATCCGGAGTGTAAATCCAGTCGTTGGGGAAACGAACGATGGCGTGTTGAACAACATCCGCCGGATGGCTGTCACCAAAGAACATGGAATGGACGCGCTCGAGAAAGCTTCCTCAGGTCCGGTGCAGGAGGGATGTGTGGGCGCAGGGACCGGGACGATTTGCTTTGGCTGGAAGGGAGGCATCGGGACGAGTTCGCGCATCCTGCCGGGAAAGCTTGGGAGATACACAATCGGTGCGCTGGTGCAGACAAACTTTGGTGGGGTCCTGCAAATGAATGGGATCGCGGTCGGCAGGGAACTCGGTCAATATTATTTGAAGAAGGACCTCGAGAATGCCTCCGCCGATGGCTCGATCATGATCGTCCTGGCGACCGATGCCCCGCTCTCAGATCGCAATCTCAAGCGCCTTGCCAAACGCGGGTTGGCGGGCCTGGCACGGACCGGTGCCTCGATGAGCAATGGGTCGGGGGATTACGCGATTGCCTTTTCGACCGCAGAGGAAGTCCGTAGGACAAAGGAACGGCGATCGAAAATATGGGCATATCCTGAATTGCCGAACGATTCGATGTCCCCGCTTTTTCAGTCTGCCATCGAAGCGACAGAGGAAGCGATTTATAATTCTCTTTGCCAGGCAGAGACAATGACCGGTCACCAGGGCGTCACTGTGGATCAACTGCCACTGGAGAAGGTAGTAGAACTCATCCGAAAGCTCAAACTTGATCAATGAAAGGGAATGAATATGCCCGACAAAGAAGAGCAGAAACCCGAAGAAAAGGCGGACCAAGACAAGATCAAAGGGAAGGAAGAAAAGCCGCCTCTCAAAGATAACCTCGTGGTGACAAAGCACAAGGCGCGCATTGGCGGCAAGGAGATCAAATACACGGTCACTGCCGGGACGATGGTGCTTAAGGAGGAACCGGCCGATCGTGAAAAGGAGTGGGAGGGGGAAAGGCCCCGGGCGCAGGTCTTCTTCATTGCTTATACCCGGGAAAACAGTGAGGCGAAGTCTACAGAAAGAAGCGCAGCACTGGCGAAGCGTCCACTCACCTTTTCGTTCAACGGCGGCCCAGGTTCTTCGTCCGTCTGGCTGCACCTGGGAGTCCTGGGCCCGCGCCGGGTAGTGATGACCGACGATGGGGAGCTGCCGCCTCCTCCGTTCCAATTGACCGATAACCAGTATTCACTCCTCGACGAGACAGACCTGGTTTTCATCGACCCGGTCAGTACGGGCTACAGCCGCGCCGCCGAAGGACAGAAGCCGAAGGAATGGCATGAATTCCGCAAGGATATTGAGTCGGTGGGGGATTTTATCCGTCTGTATACGACGCGCTATAACCGCTGGCTTTCGCCAAAGTTTCTGATCGGCGAGAGCTACGGCACGACGCGGGCGGCAGGCCTTTCGGGATATTTGCAGGAACGGCATGGCCTGTACCTCAATGGCTTGATGCTGATCTCGGCGGTCCTGGATTTCACCACACTCCAATTCAATACAAATAATGAACTGCCTTTCATCCTGTACCTGCCCGGGTATGCCGCGACCGCCTGGTACCACAAGAAGGCCGGGGTGGGGCAGCCACTCAGGAAGTTCCTGAAAGAAGTCGAAGAATTTGCCGGTGGCGCCTATGCCTCGGCATTGATGAAGGGCAATCTCCTGCCGGTGGAGGATCGGCTGCAGATCGTGCAGGAACTGGGGCGCTTCACGGGCCTTTCCACCGACTTCATCGAACGGACAAACCTGCGGATCCTCGACCAGCACTTCTTCAAGGAACTCCTGCGGGAGAGTGGCCGCACGGTGGGGCGGTTGGACAGTCGTTTCCTGGGTCTGGATCGCCTTGGCGTCACAGAGGCCGCCGAGTATGATCCGCTGTTGACAAATGTGATGGGACCCTATACAGCAGGATTCTATGATCTGGTGCGGGCGGAGTTAAAGTTTGAGTCGGATCTCCCGTATGAGATCTTGAGTGAAAAGGTCTGGCCCTGGTCCTACTCTGCGTTCGAGAATCAATATCTCAATGTGGCGGAAACCATGCGCAAGGCCATGACCTATAACCCGTATTTAAAAGTTTTCGTAGCCAATGGATATTACGATCTCGGTACGCCGTACTTCGCGACAGAATATACCTTCAACCATCTCGGGTTGGACAAGAGTCTGCAGTCCAATGTCCACATGGAATATTATGAGGCGGGACATATGATGTATATCCATATGCCGTCGTTGAAGAAGATGAAGGCGGATCTGGTCAAGTTCATGAGGAGCGCGTTTTAATGGAAGGGCCCTCAAAGAGCTTTTACAAAGCAAGCTCGCTCTGAACATTGTGGAAGCGATTCCCACTGCTGTTCAACAAAAAGCCTCCGATCCCTGGGATCGGAGGCTTTCATTTTTATGTATTGCCTGGCTACGGCAGCGCAAAGCGCATCTGGGTATCCAGGTCGATGTTGTTGTACCAGGGCATCCAATACCTTGTGTCCAGGACGCTGTTGGGCATGCCCATCATTTCAGCGAAGCTGGTGGATAAGCCGTTAACCTTGTAAATCACGCGCTCCGCCGCGACGATATTGACATTGCTGTCGATCCTCACAGGTCCATTATCGATGCCTACGTAACTCTTGCGGACACTGGCGCCCGGTAAGAGTGTGAAGGGACTCCCTGCCATTTCTGTGCCGCCGATATACACCCGCACGGTTGCAGTCGTCGCACTGACGTTCCCCAACCGCAGCTGGGTATCGAGGCTCGCGTTGTTATACCAGGGGAGCCAGTAAATGTTGCTCAGCTGCGTATTGGGTAAGCCCATCATCTCTGAGAAACTGACCGGCACATTATTGACCTTTTGGATCACGCGTTCTGCTGCCACGATGTTCTGCGTACTGACAATCTTCACCGGTCCTCTGTTCACCCCTGCAAAGCTCAGGCGGGCGCTGGCGCCGACTGCCAGCTGAATTGGATTCCCCATGGGGATACCCCCGATGGTGATGGTCACGGTGGCGGGCGAGGCGCTGACATTCCCGATTCGAAGCTGGGTATCGAGGTCCACATTGTTATACCAGGGGAGCCAGTAGGTGGTATTCAGCTGGCTGGCTGGCAACCCCATCATCTCTGTAAAACTGACGGGTATCCCATTGATCTTGTAGATCACACGTTCGGCCGCCACAATGTTGACGTTGCTCTGGATCCTCACCGGTCCGTTGTTCACGCCGGGGAAACTCTTGCGAGTGCTCGCGCCGGCCAGCAGCGTGAAGGGACTCCCGGTCATCTCTATGCCGTGGATGAAAACATGCACGGTGGCCGGTGAGCCGCTGATGTTCGCAAACCGCAGTTGCGTGTCCAACTCCACATTGTTGTACCACGGCAGCCAGTAGGTCGTGTCCAACTGGCTGTGTGGCAGTCCCATCAATTCTGAGAAACTGGTTGGCACATTATTCACCCGGTAGATGACCCGCTCTGCTGCAATGATTTGATTGCCAGAGATGTTGTTAACTTCCACGGGACCATTACTTAGATTGATAAAGTTTCTCCGTAAGCCGCCGCTGTCAGGAACATAGTATCTGCCTCGGATGACTCCACCAATCCTTACTTCGGTATTCGTGATATAGGCGTTGAAATCCAGGCTGCCACCGATGTTGTCGGTGGTTCCTAAACCATCGTTGAATTGTGCAATTTCAATGTAATAGGTTGTCCCCGGAGAAGCGATGAAAAACAATTCCGAGTACCCGGAAGAGGTCTCATCGTTGCAAGCAGCCAGGTTTAAAGAACCTTGCGTGCCTGTCCAGACGGCAATAAACGTATCGTAATCCGTTCCAATCGTGTTAAGACCAATCGATTGCGTTTCTGGCGGAGTATATTTATACCAGACCGATGCAAAGCCATACAGATGATTGGTCCCGTCGCAGGGAAAGTTCGTAGGATCGTCGACATTGGGTGCCGTATCGCTTGGGGTGCCTTCTGTTGTGTTCACATTTAGATCGTGGTATTCAATACCGGTGATCACTTTCGCTGCACTAAAAATATCATGGATGGGAGCTGCGGCATAGGCTATACGCGTGCCGCTATACCCAAAGTTCAGGAGCAATATAGCAAGCAAAAGAATAACTCGTATAGCTGTTCTGAACGGTTGAGAGAATAGAAAATAGTTCATGGCGTCCTCCAGGGTCTCATAAAGAAAACAATCATGATTATATCGCTTGCCCCTCCAAATAAAACCGGATTGGGCAAGGTTAGCAATAACAAATATGACAGCTTTTTAAGACCGATTTGGTCGGATCACGAAGTCTATTTAAGCAGAGATGTTTGATTCAGTGTATGGGAATTTCTTCCTGCCAGTACCCAATTGAGCGGGTCCGGAGCAGAAGGATCAGAAACGTTCCGATCCATGACTGTCCGGGTCGAACTAGGTTACCCGGTCATTGCCAGTTTTAAGGTGCTGCTCCAGGGAGGGAATCGCAGTCCAAACGTGTTTTCAAAACGAGTGCAATCCAGCGCCGAGAAGAGTGGACGCGCTGCCGGCGTGGGGAACTCCTCGCTGCGCCCGGGCTCCATGACTTGAACCGTCTGTTCGGAGCGGTGTGGATCGTTGGCGAGGATCTCTCTTGCCCAGGCATATCGGGAAGTATATCCGCTGCCGGCTACATGGTATATCCCACATTGTTCATGGATCCGGTCATACAGATGTACCTGGTTCCGGGCAAGGAGCAGGCTCGTGATTTCCGCCAGCATGCGTGCCCAGGTAGGGCTGCTGACCTGGTCGTCGACGATTCTCAATGTACTGTTCTTGCGTGCCCATCCCAGCACTTTATTGACGAAGCTGTTTCCTCGCAAGCTATACACCCAGCTGGTGCGCAGGATCAGGTAGGCATCGCCTGCCTGTTGTATATTTTCTTCTCCCATCAATTTACTTCTGCCGTACACATTTAATGGGTTAGTTGTCTCACTCTCGGTATACGGCGTATTCCCCCGGCCGTCGAACACGTAATCTGTAGAAAAGTGGATCAAGACCGCCCCCAGAGTACGGGACACCTCAGCCATGACACCCGGCGCCAGGGCATTGATCTTCATTGCCAGTTCCTGCTCCTTTTCTGCGCGATCGACATCTGTATAGGCGGAAGCATTCACGATCAGGTCGGGCTTTATTTTGCCGAGAGTCTTCTGCACTTCGTGAAGGTCGCAAATATCCAGCTCTCCGCGGTCCAGTGCAATGACATCTCCCATGAGGGGAAGTGACCGCTCGAATTCCCAGCCCAGCTGTCCGTTCTTACCAAAGAGGACAATCTTCATAGCTCGGGGTCTTCCTCGTAAGCTTCGGCGGTCGAGAAGGAACTGCCAGCTTCATCTTTGGGTGACAGGATCGGCAATTCGCCCTTTAGCGGCCACTCAACATTGATCTCCGGGTCATTCCATACGAGGGTCCGTTCCCATTGCGGGGCGTAATAATCTGTGGCTTTATAGAGCAGCTCGGCCTGTGGGCTGGTCACATAGAATCCGTGTGCAAAGCCGGGCGGGACCCATATCATTTGTTTGTTTTCCTCGGATAAATACGTGCCGAACCATTTCCCAAAGGATGGGGATTTTCTTCGTAGATCCACAGCGACGTCATAGATCTCCCCGGCGACCACGCGCAAGAGCTTGCCCTGCGGTTGCTTGATCTGATAATGCAGTCCACGCAAGACCCCCTGGCAGGATTTCGAATGGTTATCCTGCACAAAGTCAAAAGGAATCCCGGCTTCGGAAAAGTGTTTCTTTTGATAACTCTCCAAAAAAAAGCCCCTTTCATCCTGAAATATTTTGGGCTCAACTAACAATACCCCCGGAAGTGGCGTGGGAATAAATTTCACAGTGGTTTCCTTATAAGGATGAGATCTGCCTGCCTGTAAACGGGCATATTATAGCCGCATTTGACGGACATTTCTTTTCATTGAGTTGTGCTGAATTCACAGAGTCCACATATCGAACCTGTAAGTTGACATTTTGATTTGCCTCGTCTAGACTCCCCTCCATGCTTGCGCGTGTCTACTCCTGTGCTGTCATTGGCCTCGAAGGCGTCATCGTTGAAGTGGAAGTGGATTACTCGAACGGACTGCCCGCCGTGATCATTGTCGGTTTGCCGGATGCTGCGGTGCAGGAAAGCCGCGAGCGCGTCCAAACGGCGGTCAAGAATGCAGGTCTGAATTTTCCCCGTCACCGGGTGGTCGTCAATCTGGCGCCGGCTGCCGTGCGCAAGGAGGGACCCGCCTACGATCTGCCGATTGCGCTGGGGGTCATCATCCTGGCAGGCTTTCTGCCCCAGGATGTTGTGGAGGGCACGATTGTCGTCGGTGAGCTTTCGCTGGATGGGATGGTCCGCCATACGCGCGGCGTGCTGCCCATGGCGGCCACAGCCCGAGCCAATGGCTTCAAGCGCATCTTCGTCCCCGAGGTGGATGCGCCTGAGGCGGCTTTGATCCCGGACCTGGAAGTGATCCCCGTAAAGTCGCTGGCGGATCTTTACCAACACCTCTCTGGCCGCCGTTTAATCCCACCCTACCAGGCTGCCAGCACCGAGCTCGAACCGCTCTTCGTCCCCACCGATTTCAGCGAGATCAAAGGGCAGGAACACGTCAAGCGGGCCCTGGAGGTCGCAGCTGCCGGAGGACACAATGTTCTTCTCGTGGGAAGTCCCGGAGCGGGCAAAACATTGCTGGCGCGCGCAATGCCCAGCATTCTACCCGAGATGAGCATCGAAGAGTCTTTGGATGTAACGCGGATTTATTCGGTGGCGGAT
>Ga0114129_10009190_pt1 | contig 14093 bp, 11 predicted proteins | sample RhiMetdeltSRZDD1_FD_80071 | JGI IMG/M metagenome (GOLD analysis project Ga0114129, IMG submission 80071) | Populus rhizosphere microbial communities from Tennessee, USA - Rhizosphere MetaG P. deltoides SRZDD1 (version 2) (version 2) | ecosystem: Host-associated > Plants > Roots > Rhizosphere >... | reverse complement strand
GCGTACGCTATCACATACGTCTGTATGTTCCTTGCCCCGCGCACATATACGCCCATAGGATTACTCCCGGTAAGTCCGTACCGGGGGGAACCTTGTCGATCGGGAAAGCGACGGCGGTGCTGTTGTGCGGCGTGCTCCTCGCGCCGGCGACGGCGGCCCGCGCCAGCCATAGCCTCGTCGACCTGATCTCGACCGGGCCCGTCGGCGGCGCCGGCGAGTTCGGCGCCTACTCGTTCAGGGCCGACGCGTTCGGCAACGGGGGCGGTGGCGGAGCCGTGTCGCGCGACGGCTCCCGGATCCTCTTCCAGACCGCAGAGCGGCTCGTGCCGGAGGACACGGATGCCTACAGCGACGTGTACGAGCGCGTCGACGGCGTCACCCACTTGCTGTCGATCGGGCCGAGCGGCGGCAACGGGCCCTCTTACGCGTTCTTCATCGCGTCGGGCGGCGACACGACCCATGTCTTCTTCACCACGTCGGAAAAGCTGGTCCCGGAGGACAGCGACACGCGCCTCGACATCTACGAGCGGTACGCGGACCAGACACGCCTCGTGACCACCGGGCCGACCGGCACGGACTGGCCGATCCGACTGAGCTACGGCGACTTCCGCGTGTCCAAGGACGGAGAGCACGCGTTCTTCAACAGCGATCAGCGACTTGTGTCGGGGGACACCGACAACGAAGTGGACGTGTACGAGCGGCACGCCGGCCAGACCACGCTCGTGACCGTCGGCACACGGGAACAGGCCGCACTCCCCTATTTCTTGACGTCCGGGCGGACCACCGTCTCCAGCGACGGGTCGCGTGTGTTCCTGGACACTCACGAGAGCATCGACCCGCGGGACGGCGACGGGGGAGTGGACGTGTACGAGTTCAGCGGCGGCAAGGCGAAGCTCATATCGAGCGGCAGCGACGCGGAGGCGCTCCCGCCGTTCGCGTCACGCAACGACCGGTTTGTCGGGATGTCCGAGGACGGCACGCGTGTGTTCTTCTCGAGCCAGCACGCCCTCGCCCCGGACGACACCGACACGGGCAGGTGCACTCAGTACGACTTCAGCAACAACTCGCACGCCATTCCCTGCCAAGACATCTACGAGCGCTCGCAGGACAAGTTCACGCTGGTCTCGGTCGGCGAGAACGAGCCGATCGCGGATCACGCCTTCTTCGAGAGCGCCACCCCCGACGGAACTCATGTGTACTTTCGCTCGGAGTCGCCGTTCACGAGCGAGGACCGCGATGGCACGAAATATCCGGCCTGCAGTCTCCGCTCGTGCGAGGACATCTTCGAGCGGTTCGCCGGCCGCACGAGGCTCATCTCCACCGGGCCCGCCGACCCTCACAAGCCGGACACGTACATCGTCGGCTCCAACCCGATCTTCGACTGGGTCACGCCGGACGGAAGCGCGGTGTTCTTCAGGACGTACGTTCGACTCGTGCCCGAGGACACCGATTTCTGCTACGACCTCTATAGCCGCTCCGGCGATCAGACCGAGCTGATGTCGACGGGAGCGAGCGGCAGCGACTGCAGCAGTCTCGCCTTCGGTGGCGCGGCGGACGACGGCTCCCGTGCCTTCTTCGTGAGCGAGCAGCATCTCACCGCGGACGACACGGACACGGGGTGCGCCTACTTCGACAACGACGACTTCTACGAGTTCGAGATTCCGTGCGTGGACGTGTACGAGCGCCGCGCCGGCCGTACGACGCTGATCTCCACCGGGCCTCTGGCGGCGAACGGCGCCTACCACGCGTACTTCTACGGGAACTCCGGCAATGGCGCGGTCGCGGTGTTCGGCACCAAGGAACGGCTCACGAGCGCCGACGCGGACGGCTGTCCCGCCGAAGATCCGTACGAGTACGGGGGCTACATCGAGGGACCGGGGTGCGCGGACGTCTACGCCGCCCGCACCGCGCCGCCGGACTGCTCAAGGGTCGTGCCGAGCGCCACGGTGCTCTGGCCGCCCAACGGCAAGTTCCGGGCAGTGGCGCTGACCGGCGCTGTGGACGCCCAGGGGACTGCGCTGACCGCACGGATCACCACGGTCACGCAGGACGAGCCGGCGGCGGCGGGCGACGCGCGCCTCACCGCCACGTCCAACCGCGCATACCTGCGCGCGGCGCGACGCGGAAACGGCGACGGCCGCGTGTACCGGATCGCGTTCGAGGCGACCGACGCGGACGGTGAGTCGTGCAGGGGGACTGTGGCGGTGACCGTTCCGCACAGCAAGAACAAGGGCGCGAAGGACTCGGGGCCGCCCTACTTCGACTCGTTGCAGCACTAGGTTCGCCGGTCCACGAGGGCGACCGCGCGCTACTTTTGGCTAAGGCACGAAGAGGCCCTGAACCGCGAAGAGCGTGTTCCCGAACGTGTTGCCGATCTCGTCCGGACCGCCATCGAAGAGACGAATCTGGCCGACGTCCCAGATCGCGCGCCGGCCCTCCTTGATCGTGCCGGGGAACACCGTGTCGAGCGTCGTCGTGATTCCGCACGTGCCGCCCACATTGGTCGCGGCGGTGGCCGAGCACGGGACGCTGAGCCGGTAGTCGTTGCGGATCGTGGTGGCCGAGGTGATGTTGCCGCTGTTGTCCTTGTCGGTGATCTGAAGCGGAAGCCTCAGCTCGAGCTCGCCCGTGTAGTCCGAGAGATCCGAGGCGCGCCGGACGTCGGTCACCTGCATCGCCACCTTGACGTCCGCCTCGTCCGCGGGAGTTGCCGGGTTCCCGAGGCGGGTGCTCAGCACCACCGACCCCACGGAGTTCGCGCCACGGCCGTTCGAATCCGGCGTGCCGACGGTGAGCAGCGGCGAGGTGGGTGCCGGAGGAGCGCAGGAGCTGAATGCGAGCGGGGCTCCATGGGTGCGGTTCGGTGCGGCACACTGCTGATAGGCCGGCACCAGTGACACGTACATGGGCGTCGCGCCCTTCGGTCTCACGTAGCTGGGGGGAAGGGCTTGCCAGTCGGGACTCGCGCCTCCGGTCAGGTGTGTCATGGCGCCGCCGGTGGAGCTCATCTCCCAGATGCCGCCGGCGAACTCGAACGCGATCTTCGTCCCGTCGGGAGACCAAGCGGGATTGCGCTGGTCGGCGGTGTCATTGGTGAGCTTCGTGACACCGGAGCCGTCTGCGTTCATCGCGTAGATCTCGTAGTCCCCGTCGCGATTCGAGCTGAACGCGATCTTTTGCCCGTCCGGAGACCAGTTCGGCTGTTCGTCCACGCCGGGGTCGGTTGTGAGCCGGGTCTGCCCCGAACCGGATGGGCTCATCACGTAGATCTCCGGGTTGCCGTCGCGGCTACTCTGAAAGGTGATCCTGGAGCCATCCGGCGACCAGTTCGGGGCCGTATCGCTCGGACCGCTGAGCAGTACCTGGCCGGTGCCGTCCGCGTTCATCGCATGGATCGAGCCGAAGTCCGCGAACGCGATCCTGGAGCCGTCCGGCGACCAGGTCGGATGCCGTCCTCCGGCCAGCCCGGTGTCACCGTCGCCACAGCACCCGGGCACGAAGATGTCGAAGTTCTGGTCGCCGAAGGCCAGGTCACGCGAGAAGGCGATCGTCTGGCCGTCCGCCGTCCAGGCGGGGTCGAAGTCGTAGCCACTCCCGACCCCCACCGGGTTCAGGTTGTTCGGGTAGGTGCCGATGCTCGAGCTCTGGGAGTCGCCGGCGTCGAAGGCGATGTCACCGTTGCGCCCGGGAAATGTCGCGAATGCCGGGGTGACGCAGAGCAACAGCCCGGCAACAACCACTGCCGCCCCCGTTCCCAGCTTTCCCCTCACGACACGTCCTTCACTCGTTGCGCGCCAAGACTAACGCCGAATGGCTCTTCAGCACCAAATCCGCGCGCCTCTTGCTGCTGGCCGGGACCAGCTTCGACAGCCCGCTGCGGTGCTCGGCGACCCACCTGTAGCCCGGGATCAGCAGCCATTCGAGACGCCGGGCGAGAGGCGCGAGCACGCGGCCGCCCGGGAGCTCCTCGACCAGCGGCGCGAAAGCCCGGCCCCCGCTCCAGCGCCGGCCGCCGCGTTCGAAGTGCCACGAATCGAGGTCTTCAAGCCTCTCGATCGGAACCGGCAGGAGCCTCCTGCGCCGGTCCCACCGCAGGATCCACGCCAGCGTCCAGCGGCAGAAGCCGCAGTCGGGGTCGTAGTAGAGGCGCGGGCACTCGCTCACAGCGCGCGCTCGAGGACCTCCGTCAACTCGCCTGCGCCGGGCGGGTCGGGGGTGTTGGCGAGCGCCGGGTGCTGAAGCGCGGCCTCGACCACGGCTCCGATCCCCGAACGTTCGAAGCCCAGCTCCCCGAGCCGTGTCACCTCTCCCTGCGACGCGATCGCTGCGACCGTGTCCGACGGTGGCACGCCCGTGTTCCCGAGCGCCGCCGCGACCAGCTCCATCTGCCGCGGCGCGCGCGACTCCATCATGCGGACGAAGTGCGGAAGCATCACGGCGTTCGTGGGCGCGTGGGGCGTGCCCTGGACTCGCACGATCGTCTGGCAGACCGCGTGATGCACGGCGAAGCCGGCAGAGCCGGACGCATAGCCGGCCAGCAGCGCCCCGAGCGCGAGCGTGCGCGTGCCGATCGTGAGCCCGAGCGCGATGTTCGTGACGGCGCGAAGCGCCGCGTCCTCCGCGACCGGGTTGGCGAGCGGCGTGTACAGCGCTTCGATCGCGTGGGCGAGCGCGTTCATGGCGCTCGCCGCGAGACCCGGCATGGGCTGCGACGTCATCAGATCGGGCTGGGCCACGACAAGCGACGGCCGCACCAGCTTCCACTCGTCCACACCGGCCGGCATGCGGTGGAACGGCGTCATCTCCGCGCCGGAGAGCGTGGTGGGGATCGCCGCGACCGGCAGCCCATCGGCGCCGCCGAGCGCCTTCGCCGAGTCGATCACCCGCCCGCCGCCGAAGGCGACCACCGGCCGGCCCTCCACCCCGCTCCGCACCGACGCGGCCGCCTCCGGCACGGGGCCGGACGGCACGTGCAGCACCACGTCGGCCGCCTCCGACAGCGCGGGCCCGGTTGCCGCGGCGCGCTCCGTCGTCACCAGCGCAAACCGCTCGAACCCGCGCGCCGCCAGCAACCCAGGGGCGTCGGCGAGCGCGTTCTCCCCGAACCGGATCAGGCGCTCGCCGTCGACCCAGGTGAAGTCGTCGTCCGCTACGGCCGTGCTCCGGCTTCCGATTCCGCCGGATGCGGCGCGGCGCTCGCGACTCCCGCAAGCGCATTCGAGAGCGCGCGCAGGTAGGCGCGGCCCGAGGCCTCGAGCGTGTCCGTCGACACGCCCTGGCCGGACACCAGCCGGCCGTCGTGCTCGACCAGCACCGAGACCTCGCCGAGCGCGTCGGTATCGGCCGTGACCGCTGCCACGTGGTACTCCTTCAGTACGCCTCCGATCCCCGTGGCCGCGTTGATCGCCTGCAGCAGCGCGTCGACCGGGCCGTCGCCGGTGCCCTCACCCCGGACGTTCTCGCCCGCCGGCGTGGTGACCTCGACCTTCGCGACCGGCGGCTTGCCGGACTGGTCGTGGACCTCGAAGGACTTGAGGTTGTAGGCCTCGGCCTGCTCGCGCACCTCGTCGGAGACGATCGCCTCGAGATCGAGCGCCGTCACCTGCTTCTTGCGGTCCGCGATCTCCTTGAAGCGCTTGAACGCGGTGTTCAGGGCCTGACCGTCGACCCGCACGCCGAGGTCCTCGAGCGCCTTGCGCAGAGCATGCCGTCCCGAGTGCTTGCCGAGCACGATCGAGTTCGTCTGCAACCCGATCGTGGTCGCGTCCATGATCTCGTAGGTGGTGCGGTCCTTGAGCACTCCGTCCTGGTGGATGCCGGCCTCGTGCGCGAAGGCGTTCCGGCCGACGATCGCCTTGTTGGGCTGGACCGGGTAGCCGGTGAGGCGCGAGACCAGGCGGCTCGTGCGGGCGATCTCCTGCGTATTGATCTCGGTGTCGAGCCCGACGCTCGAACGGCGGGTCCGCAGCAACATCACGATCTCCTCGAGGGAGGCGTTCCCCGCGCGCTCGCCGATCCCATTGATCGCGCACTCGACCTGGCGCGCGCCGGCGGTCAGGCCGGCGAACGAGTTCGCCACGGCCAGGCCGAGGTCGTCGTGACAGTGGACCGAGACCACCACGTCCTCGAGCTCGGGCACCAGCCGGTACAGATCGCCGAAGATCTCGGCGTATTCGTGCGGCATCGTGTAGCCGACCGTGTCGGGGATGTTGATCGTGGTCGCGCCCTCCTCGATCGCCGCCTTCACGACCTCGGCCATGAACTCGACGTCGGAGCGGCTGCCATCCTCCGGCGAGAACTCGACGTCGTCGCAGTACTGCTTCGCGTGCGCGACCGCCGCCCGTGCCTGCCCGAGCACGTCCGCCCGAGTGGTCTGCAGCTTTCGCTCGATGTGGATGTCGGAGGTCGCGATGAAGGTGTGGATCCGCGGGCGCTCCGAGTGCTTCACGGCATTCCAGGCGGCGTCGATGTCGGGCGCGGCCGTGCGGGCGAGCCCGCAGATGACCGGCCCTTCGACCGCCTGCGCGATTGCCGTCACCGCCTTCGCATCGCCGGGAGAGGTGATCGGAAATCCCGCTTCGATCACGTCCACCCCGAGCCGTGCCAGCTGATGGGCGATCTCCAGTTTCTCCTGCACGTTGAGCGAGATGCCCGGTGACTGCTCACCGTCGCGCAGCGTCGTATCGAAGATGTAGACGCGGTCTACTTGCTTTCCGTTCCTCGTTGATGGGCCCTCGGGGGGCGTCATGGTCTGCCTCCTTCTCCTGGTCTTCTCCTATTCCTGTTGCGCTGTGCGGGCCTTGGCCCGCGGCCGTCCTATTCCCCCCGAAGGGGGAGGAGAAGAAGGAGCCCGAGCAGCGGCAGGAACGATGCGTTCCTGGAGAAAGCGGCGCTGCGCGGGCGGCGGCTCATTGGGCGCTCATCGTACTACAGGGCCACGCTCTAGGATCGAAGCGATGGCCCAGCGCCGGCTCGAAGACTTCGTTCCACCGCCGGAGCTGTTCGCGGCCCGGAACGACTACGCGGAGGTCGCCCGCAACCTCTTCGATGTGCTCGTCGAGGTGAGCGGCCTGCAACCTGGCGAGCGCGTGCTCGACGTCGGCTGCGGCACCGGCCGCGTGGCGGCGCCGCTGCTGGACCACCTGGGCCCCGAGGGCAGCTACGAGGGCTTCGACCGCGACGCGGGCCGCATCGCGTTCTGCAACGAGCGGATCGCTCCGCTGCATCCGGGTTTTCGGTTCCAGGCCGTCGACGTGTTCAACAGTGAGCGCCAGAAGGGAACTGAGCGAGCCGGCGCGTTCACGTTCCCGTACCCGGACGAGGACTTCGACGTCGTGTTCCTGTTCTCGGTCTTCACGCATATGCTGCCCGACGGCGTGGAGCGGTATCTGTCGGAGATCGCCCGGGTGCTGACGCCCGGCGGGCGGAGCGTGATCACCTGGTTCCTGCTGAACGCCGAATCTCTGCGCATGCTCGAGGAACAGCGCGACCAGCGGACCGACCGCGCCTCGAACGCCCACAAGTCCCGCCTCAGCCACGACTTCGGGATCTACCGGGTGGCCGATCTAACGCGCCCCGAAGCGGTGGTCGCCTACCAGGAACGGTTCGCGCTGGAGAACTACGCGAACGCCGGTCTCGAGGTCCAGCACCCGATCCGGTACGGAAGCTGGATCGGCCGCGAGGGTACGCTCATGAACCAAGACGTGGTGCTGGCGAGGCGACTGTCCTCTTAGGGCGTCAGGACCACCTTGCCGACATTCCGGCGCTCCTGGATCATGCGGTGCGCGTCGGCGGCGCGGTCAAACGGAAAGGCTTCTGCGACTACCGGCCGGATCACTCCGCGGTCGAGCAGTTCGCGGAGCGGCCCCATCAGCTCGTCGAGCGAGCCGCGCGCGTCCCACCAGTGGAGCAGGTTGAGGCCCATCACGGACTTCGTGTCGTTCATCAGCTTGAGAGCGTTGAAGCGCGGCATGGTCGCAACCGCCCTGAGCGCCTTGACGATGTTCCGCCGGTCGCCGGTGAGGAGCTGTGACGCGCCGTACATGACGAGCCGTCCACCGGCGCCGAGCAGCTTGTAGCTCGTGCGGAAGTCTCCAAGTGCGTCGAGCACCACATCGACGCCCCGGTCACCCGTGATCCGCTTCACCTCCGCCTGCACGTCCTGGGTCCGGTAGTCGACCAGGTGCGTCGCGCCCTGGGCGCGGCACGCATCGTGCTTGGCGCTCGAGGCTGTCCCGATCACGGTGGCCCCGCGTTCGGTGGCGAGCTGGGTCGCCGCGATGCCCACGCCGCCGGCAGCCGCGTGGATGAGAACCGTCTCGCCGGGCCGCACGCCGGCGAGCAGCACGACCGCGGCGTAGGCAGTCCCGTACACGACCGGCACCGCGGCCGCCTCCTCGAACGACAGGTGGTCAGGGATCGGAAACACATTCGCCACATCCGCGACGGCGAGCTCCGCGAATCCGTTGAAACGCGTGCCCGCAGCCACTCGCCGGCCGGGCTCGAAGCCGTCGGCGCCCGGGCCGGCGGACTCGATCTCCCCGGCCACCTCGTAGCCCATCACGGTCGGGGGCTTGGGAGCGTCCGGGTAGAGCCCGACGCGCGCCAGCACGTCCGCGAAGTTGAGGCCGGCCGCGCGCACGCGGATCCGCACCTGGCCGGGGCCGACCGGAGGATCGGAACGCTCCTGAACCGCCAGCGCGTCGTCCGGTGGTCCGTGCTTGGTGAGGACGAGGGCGCGCATCATGCAGAACCTAACCGACTTTCAGCAGCCGGTCGACCAGCGCGGGCATCTCGCGCGCCATGCGCGAACGCGGTACGACCAGGTCGAAGCCGGCCTGCTGGGCGCGCTCGCGGGTGTCGGTGTCCACGTGCGAGTAGAAGCCGAGCCGGGGCGTGCCGGGCGGAAGCTCGACGTCGGGGCCCGCGGCGTCGAGATCGACCACCATCACGTCGGCCTCCATCGGGGCACCGGGGGTCACGACCGTCACCTCGTGACCGGCGGCCGTGAGCGTCTCCCTCACCTTCGAGGCGAAGAACAGGTCGGGCACGACCGCGGCGACGCGAGCCACTAGAGCGTGACGGCGCGGCCGCTCTCGAAGCCCTCGAGCGCCGTGATGGCGCCGATCACCTCGGCGGGCACCGGAGAGTCCACCGTCACCACCATCACGGCGAGCCGGCCCGTGCCGCCTCCGGCGGGCGCGTCCGGCTCGTGGTCGGGAGCGCGGCCGACAGCCGTGGAGGCGATGTTGATGCCGTGCTCGCCCAGCACCGTCCCGACCTTGCCGATCATGCCTGGCACGTCCGAATACCGGAAGATCGCGAGGTGGCGCGCGAGCTCGATGTTGAAGCTCTGGCCGTAGGCGGACACCAGGTGCGGGACGTGCCGGGGGCCGAAGACCGTGCCCGCCACCTCGAAGCGCTCGCCGCCGGCAACCACCGCGACACCGGCGAGGTTCGCGTAGTCGCGCGACTGGCTGTCACTCGATTCCGCAACCTGAATCCCGCGCTCCTCGGCGATCGCGGGCGCGTTCACGAAGTTGACGTGCTCCTCGACACGGCCTTCGAAGGCGCCGTTCAGCACGGCGAGCGTCAACAGACGGGTGTCGAAGTCGGACAGATGACCTCGGTAGGAGACCTCGATCCGGTCCACCGAAGGATGGTCCGCGAGCGACATCGACAGACGCCCGAGCTGCGTGCAGAGCGGCAGGTACGGCTCCAGCACGACCAGGTCCTCGCCTCGGACCTTCGGAATGTTGACGGCGTTCGACACCAGCTCGCCGTTGAGGGCAGCGACCACCTGCTCCGCGGTGATCACGCCCGCGCGGTCCTGCGCCTCGGCCGTCGAGGCGCCAAGGTGCGGCGTCACGACCACGTTGTCGTAGGCGAACAGCGGGTGCTCGGTGACGGGTTCCCCGGGGAAGACGTCGAGGCTCGCGCCGGCCACCCTGCCGGAGCGGATCGCGTCTTCGAGCGCGGCCAGGTCGATCAGCTCGCCGCGGGCGCAGTTGACGATTCGCACGCCGTCCGTCATTTGGGCGAACGCCTCGGCGTTCACGAAGTCGATCGTCTCCGGCGTCTTCGGCAGGTGAATCGTGATCACGTCGGAGCGCGCATAGAGGTCTCGAGGGCTCTCCGCCCGGTCGACGCCGAGCTCGCGGTAGCGCTCGGCCGACACATACGGGTCATAGGCCACGAGGTTCATGCCGAACGCCTTCGCGCGTTCGGCGACCAGCTGACCGATGCGGCCGAAGCCCAGCACGCCGAGCGTCTTTTCGTAGACCTCGACGCCGCCGAACCGTCCGCGTTCCCACTTGCCGCTCTTGAGCGAGGCGTCGGCCTGCGGGATGTTGCGGACCTGAGCCAGCATCATCGCGATCGTGTGCTCGGCGGCCGCGATGATGTTCGACTCCGGCGCGTTGGCGACGATGATCCCCCGCTTCGTGGCGGCCGGCACATCCACGTTGTCGACGCCGATGCCCGCACGGCCGATCACCTTGAGGCGGTCGGCGCGATCGATCACGTCCGCGGTCAGCTTCGTCGCCGATCGGATCACGATCGCGTCGTAGGATCCGATCGCGCCCGGCAGCTCGTCCTCGCCCATGTCGGTGAGGACGTCCACGTCGAAGTGGCGCCGCAGCAGGTCCACGCCCGCGTCGGCGATCTTCTCCTTCACGAGGACGCGGTAGCCGTTCTCGGACACGGCGCGGTTCCCAAGCCTCAGGCGGGCTGCGCCGCGGGGAGGCCCGATCTGGCGAACACTTCCTCGGCGCGGCTGACGCCGGCGCCGAAAGTGACATCTCCGCCGAGCTGGTCGAGCGTCATCTCGAGCGCCGCGATCGTGCTCAGGATGTCGAACGCGCCGTAATAGCCGCAGTGCGCGATGCGGATGATCTTGCCCTTCAGGCGCGCCTGGCCGCCGGCGATCGTGACTCCGTACGAGTCGCGCATCGTCTTCGGGATCTTGGCGCCGTCCACGCCGTCCGGCACGCGCACGGCCGTGACCACGTTGGCGTGGTCGTCCTCGGGGCCGAAGATCTCGAGGCCGAGGCCCTTGACCGCCTCGCGCGCGGCGCGGCCCAGGATCGCGTGGCGCTCGAAGACGCGCTCGAGAGTCTCGCGCTCGATCATCTCGAGCGCGACGTCGAGCGCCCGGAAGAGCGTCACCGCCGGTGTGAACGGGCTGTCGGGCGGGTCTTTGACCTGGCCCGCGAGCGTCCGGGCCCAATCGAAGTAATAGGAGCGGGCGCCGCGCGCACGGGCGTCTTCGGCTACCGCCAGCGCCCGTTCCGAGACGGACGCGAAGGCCAGCCCCGGCGGGCTCATGAGCGCCTTCTGCGAGCCCGAGACGACCACGTCAACGTCCCACTCGTCGGTCGGCAGGTCGACCACGCCGAGCCCCGAGACCGCGTCCACCGCGATTACCGCTCCGTGGGCGTGCGCGACCTCCGTCAGGGCCCTGATGTCGTTGACGACCCCGGTCGAAGTCTCCGAATGGGTCGTGAACAGCGCCTTTGCCCGGCCGCCGGTGGAGGCGAGCGCCTCGTCGATCCGGCCCTGGTCGATCTTCTCGCCCCACTCGGTCTCGACGTGAACCGTCTCGGCACCGTATGCATCGCACAGCTCGGCCCAGCGCTCGCCGAACTTGCCCGACGACGCGACCACCGCCACGTCACCCGCAGCGATCAGGTTGGCGACCGCGGATTCCATCGCGCCGGTCCCCGAAGCTGCGAAGGAGAGCACCTCGTTGCCGGTCTGGTAGACGTTCTTCAACCGCTCGAGCACGCGCGCGTACACCTCGATGAATGCGGGCGCGCGGTGGTAGAGGATCGGCTCCGCCATCACCTGCGAAACCGCGGGCGGCAGCGGCGTCGGGCCGGCCGTCATGAGGTATTGCTTGTTGAAGACCATGGGGGCGCCCGAGATTAACAGGCGCGTTCCCTTATCCCCGCAGGGAGAACGGGGGGTAGCGGTCCGTCATCAGCCAGTGTCCGTAGGCGTAGACGCGAATCGTCCACCGCATCGTGCCGGTCACGAAGTCGAAGAGACCCCGCGGGTACCTGGCCGTGAACAGGATCGCGAAAAAGGCGATGATCACGGCCACCTCGGCGGCGATCCAAAGGAACGTCAGCACGATCACGTGAGGCAGGATCAGCAGCCACTTCACGAAGATCAGCCAACGGGACAGGTTCTGGTCGTTGTCGATCTCGAGCTGCACCGCATACTCCCCCGCCTCTCCGGAGAAGGGCGGGTATTCATCGCGCTGCAACGTCAGCGCGTACGCGACCGTGTTCATCGTCCATCGCTGGATCTGGACCATGAACTCGAACATCATGAGCGGCCACCGCTTCGTGAAGAGGATCGAGAAGAAGGCCACCAGCACCATCAACAGGCCGACGATCTGGAGCAGGTACACGATGATGAATTGCGGGATCGCGAGCAGCCACTTCACGAAGATCTTCCACCGCGACAGGCGCTCCGGGTACTCGACGTCGAAGCGGGCGGGATAGTCGGCGGCGGCGGTCGCGACGGGTGGTGATGCGGCTTCCATTTAGCTTCCTCCCGGTCGATTGGCTGGACGAACTCAGCCTATCCGGGCTAGCCGCCGCCGTGGCGCTGCGACCAAGCCTTGGTCAATTCGATGCGCTGCATGATCGTCGGGTGCGTGTCGAACAGCAGATATGACCATTTCGGGGGCCGGGGCTGCGTGAGGCTCGCGCGGCCGAGCTCGGTGAAGGCGGCCTGCGCGGCACGGGGGTCACGCGTGGTCTGGAGCGCGATCCAGTCCGCCTCTTGCTCGACGTGGCGGGAGACCGCGTTCTGGAGCGGGAGGATCGCGATCTGCGCGGCGATCAGCACGAACAGCGCCAGCGGCACCGCCTCGGGCCGGTAGAGGCCGCCCCGGCGGCGCGTAGCGAATGCGATCAGGGCGGTGATGGGAATCAGCGCGAGCGCCACCCACGCGACTCCCTTCAACACGTGGTCGCGTTTCACGTGGCCGAACTCGTGGGCCACGATCGTCCGAATCTCGCCCCGGCTGAAGCGCCCGTCCAGCAGCGTGTCCCAGAGGATCACCCGCCGCGAGGGGCCGATCCCGATCGACTCCGCGTTGGGCGCGGTCGTCTGCTTGTGCACCTTCTCGACCTTCACCTCGACCCGCGGCACTCCGTCCTTGCGGGCGATCGCGCGGGCGTCGGCCGCCACGTGCTTGTTGTGAAGCGGCTCCAGCCCGGTTGTCAGGTAGGGCTGCAGGAACGCGGACAGCAGGACGAGCGCCGCGAACACCGGCACCGCCGCCATCCACCACCGCTGCCGCAGCACGCCGGCGAACGCCATCACGATCCCGATGGCGATGCACACGAAGATGAACTGCCTGCCCAGACCGAGGAAGCTGCCGGTGACCACTTCGAGGTAGCCCTGCTTCGAGATGTGGTGGCGGCGCTCCCACCACAGGCCGGCGATGCCGAACGGAAGCTGGCTCAGCCAGACGAACGCGAACCCGAGCATCCCGAGCAGCATCCCGGTGCCGACCCGGCCGGCCGCCGACTCCCGCGTGAAGCGCTCGCCGTACCGCGCGTAAAGGGCAAGCACGATCAGCAGCACGAGTGTCGCGAGCACGAAGTCGATGCGCAGAAAGCGCTCGTAAGAGGCCGACCGCTCCAGGAAGCCGGGGCTGAAGTACGCGTGCTGGTCGAGGTGGGGAAGCTTCAGGTCGTCCGGCACCGTGGAGGAGTCCCACAGCCGGGTAGCGGCATACGCCCATCCTGCCGCGATGGCGAGGCCGGCCGGCAGCCAGACGAGCGCCGCCCTCAGACGGTCTGCGGCTGTGGCGCGTCCAGCCTCAGCTGCCATCCGGTGGTCGGGCCCGTGTAGGGATAGCGGTCGGTGAGGAGGCCCGCATAGCCGGTGGTCTGCGCGCCGTACCGCAGGGAGTAGGCGCCCAGGTTGCGCAGCCCACGAGGCGCCCTTCCGCGCACGAGTGCATAGAACCAGATATAGATCGCCGCCACGAACGCGACGCCACCGATCGCGGCCGAGATCGTGAACGCCGGGATCGCGAGGATCAGGCGAAAGCCCGTGACCAGGCGCGGCTG
>Ga0114129_10009188_pt1 | contig 14093 bp, 12 predicted proteins | sample RhiMetdeltSRZDD1_FD_80071 | JGI IMG/M metagenome (GOLD analysis project Ga0114129, IMG submission 80071) | Populus rhizosphere microbial communities from Tennessee, USA - Rhizosphere MetaG P. deltoides SRZDD1 (version 2) (version 2) | ecosystem: Host-associated > Plants > Roots > Rhizosphere >... | reverse complement strand
CGAAGGCGACGCCGTCTCCCTTCATGCCGGCGGCTCGTCGGTCGGGAGTGCCGTGATCCGCATGAACTTGCCGACCTGCGGGGACCCGGCACTGTCGTGGTACGTCGGCTCGACGGGGGCTCCGCCAAGGAGGCGGGAGACGTCCGCCGCCAACGGACCGGCCACCTGGGCAAACGACGCCTCGTCGGCGGTGACAAGCTGAAGGTCGAATCGATCCTTCTCGATCTGCACGAGCTGATAGCGGATCACGTCGCCGTGCGGCTCCATCAGGTCTGCCAGCATCGTGGGCGTGAACATCGTCCCGTCCTCGAGCAGGATGAACTCGGACACGCGGCCCTCGAGCTCGGAGAGAATCCGGGTGGTTCGGCCGCAGGCGCACGGCTCGGTGACGATCGTCGCCAGATCGCCGAGGCGGTAGTTGAGGAGGACGGTGCCGCGGTTGACGAGGTTGGAGATCACGACCTCGCCGTGCCTCCCGTCCGGCACCGTTTGCCCCTGCGGGTCGACGATGCGCACGTGGCAGAGGTCCTCGTGGAGATGAAAGCCCCTCCGCTCCTCGCAGAAGAAGCCGATCTTGAACGACTCGACGCAGTTGTAGCGTGAGACCACGGGAACGCCGACGGTGCTCTCGATCAGCGCCCGCCCGCGGGCGGTGAGGCGATCGCCGCCGTACACGATGAGCTTCGGGCGGTGCAGACGGAGACGCTTGGCGACCACCGTCCCGTACAGCAGCTCGAGATAGCTTCCATAGCTCCGGATCACGTCCGGCTGCACGCTGTTGACGGCGGCGATGGTCTCCTCGAGGGGTGCGCTCACGGAGAGCGACGAGTGTTTCGGCCGCACCGGGGCGAGCATGCCGCCGCGGTAGAAGGCTCGTGTCTGGTTGCCGGTACCGGTCGTGTCGGAGATGGACATGCGCGTGTAGCGCACGCGCTTGCCGACGAAGCGGCACTCGATCGCGCTCTCGCTCTCGCTGTGGGCGACCCCCGCGAACAGCGACGTCCGGTCGTGTCGGATCTCGACCGGGACTCCGGTGGTCCCGACTGTCCGGTACACGACCGCGTCGCCGGCTCGATCCGAGGTGGAGACGAGCCGCAGGGGGTCCGCTCGCAGCTCGAGCTTGTCGAGGAGCGGCAGGCGTTCCAGATCGTCCGCGGTCCGGATCTCCCGTGGGTCGATGCCCTGGCTCCGGAAGACGTCGCGGTAGTACGGGACCGTCGCCGCCGCGTACTCGACGGTCTCGCGGACACGCTCGTCGCGGTGCGCCAGAAGCTGCTCCCGCGGGAGGTACGTAGCCCGTCGCTGGCCCGGGACGTTCCGCAGCACGGTCAGCGTCCCCTGAGCCTTGCCGAGGAGGTTCATAGCCACATTTCTCTAGACAATTCCCTGCAACAGAACATAATGCGTTGAGAAACCAGGCGTCTACACGCGTCGTGACTCTCAGGAGGGTCGGGTGCGGCGAACCCTCGCTGTCCTTGTTGTTCTCGTTCTGCCAATCCTTGCCGCGTGCGGCGGCTCGAATACCGACGCGAGCTCGAACACCACCGCGGCGGCAACGCAGGCCGAGGCGCAGTCCGGGTTCGACCGGACGCTGGCCGCGCTCGAGGGCCTTTCCGGCGACGAGCGGCGCGCGAAGCTCGTCGAGCTCGCCCAGGGGGAGGGCGGGCTCAGCTTCTACACGTCGATGTCACCGAGCGTCGTCGACGAGGTCGTCTCGGCGTACGAGGACGCGTTCGACATCGACGTCGCGGTCTACCGGGCAACCAGCGAGACGGTGCTCCAGCGCCTGATCGAGGAGGCGAGGGCGGACTTCCACGGCGCCGACACGGTCGAGTCGAGCGGGCTCGAGATGGTCAACCTCGCCCACGAAGGGGTGCTCGTCCCCTACGCGTCGCCCTCGATCGACGATGTCGTACCTGAGGCGAAAGCCGACGGCTACACGGCCTCGCGCTTCAACACCTTCGTCGTCAGCTGGAACACCGATCTCGTGCCGTCGGGCGAGGAGCCGAAGTCCTGGGAGGAGCTGGCCGACCCCAAGTGGAAGGGGCGCGTCGCGATCGAGGCGTCGGACGTCGACTGGTACAAGACGCTCTGGCAGTACTGGGTCGACAACGGCATGTCCGAGGAGGACGCCGACGCCCTCTTCGAACGCCTGGCCGCCAACTCCGTGATCGTCAAGGGCCACACGGTGCTCGCCGAGCTCATGGCCGCGGGGGAGTTCGACGTCGGCGTCAACTACCTCCACATCGTCGAGAACGTGGCCGCCGAGGGCGCTCCCCTGGCCTGGCAGCCGGCCGTGCAGCCGGTGTTTCCACGGGCGAACGGTGTCGGTCTCGTCGCGGGCGCCGAGCACCCGGCGGCGGCGATGCTCTTCTACGACTGGCTTCTCGCGGAGGGTCAGGACGTGCTCGTCGAGGTCAACACGACGCCGGTTCGCACCGATCTCGGCAGCACGGGCGACCTCCAGCAGGTGGCGGTCGACCTGCCCGCCCTTGCAGCCGACCAGCAGGAGTGGACCGACCGCTGGGACCGCCTGCTGCTCCTCGGCGAAGCCGCCCCGGAGGGGTAGAGCTCAGCCGCTCGGCGACGGGGCGCGGCGGGCGGCAGCACGGCGCCCTGCGAGGGCGAGCGGGAGGTAGAGCGCGAGCAGCACGATCGGCATGATGCGGAACATCGCCTCGAGGCCGAACGCTTCCGCGACGCCGCCCGCCACGAGCGGCCCCGCGATGCGCCCGAGGTCGAGCCCGACGTACAGAAACGCGGATGTGAGCCCGTGGCTGCGCTCGTCCTGGGGGACTCCCTCGAGCGCCTCGGCAGAGCCCGTGACGCGCAGCAGGCCGCGCGTCAGCCCGGCCGCGATGAACAGCGGTACCGTCAGCGCGAACGAGCTGGCGACACTGGGGAGCAGCGCCACCGAAGCGGCGCCGAGACCGATGAGCGGCAGGGTGAGGCTCTCCGGCCGCACGCGCGAGAAGACCGGGCCCGAGCCGAGGCGCACGACCGACGAGGCCCACGAGCGGCAGCTGGCCAGGACCCCGATCTGCGTCAACGTGATACCCGCTCCGAGAGCCAAGACGGGGTAGAAGGTCGTCGCGGTGCTCAGGAGCGCGTTGACGGTGAACAGCACGAGCGCGCCCGTCCAGACGGCCATCGGCAGCGACCAGATCTGGCTCCACGTAAGGCGGCCGGCCGGCGGGCGAGCTGCCGCAAGCTCCTCGCTGGGTGCCCTCACGGCACGTCCGATCGACCGGACGATGAGCAGCGTGGCGACCGCGGTGAGGCCCGCAAAGAGGAGAAAGCTTGTGTCGAACCCGGCTCTGTCGGCCGTGAACCCGCCGACTGTCCCGGCGACCACGTGCCCGAGCGCCTGAAAGCCGGCGAACCACCCGAGCGCGCTCGCCAGCGGCATCGACGATGGCCGGATCGCCGCGAGCAGGGCGAGCTGCGTCGTCGTCACGAGGGCCAGGCCGAACCCGTCGAGCGCCATCAGCGCGGCAAAAGGCGCGACGTGGTGGATCGCCGGAACGAGCCCGAAGGCGAGCGCCGAGACGCTGCCCCCCAGCAGGACGAGGCGGCGGCTGCGGGCCACGCTGTAGAGCGCTCCGGCCGGAATCCGCGTCAGCAGCGACGCCAAGCCGAAGACGGCGACGACGGCGCCGATGGCGGCGGGGCCGAGCCGCAGCTCCGACGAGAGGAACGGCGGAACGAGCACATGGAGCGCCGACTCTGCTGCCGTGAACAGGAAGACGGACAGGTAGAGCGGCGCGAGCGGATTCGACCGCGCGAGCGGGTTCCAGGGCAGCCGCGGGGTCGCGTCTAGCTCTGAACCGGGAGCAGCAGGCACGATCCGTCCGCGAAGCTGAGGGAGACCTCGGCGCCGGGGGGAACCGCGAGCGCCGGGCTGCCACGGGCGCGAAGCTCGAGCTCTCCGACCTGGATCACGTGCTCGACGGAGTCTCCGAGAAAGGCCTGTGCCGACACGATGCCGCGCCAACCGTTCGCCGCCGACGGATCGGCAGGCCGAACGAGAACGTGCTCGGGCCGGACGACGACGGTCACGCCGGTGCCGGCCGCGAGCTCGGCCGGGAACGCGGCGAGGAGCGCGCCCGCGGGCGCCTCGACCGTGTAGAGCCCGTCCGCCGCACGCTGCTCGACCCGGCCCTCGATCAGGTTGGCGGCGCCGATGAAGTCGGCCACGAAACGGGACGCCGGCTGCTGGTAGATCTCGCGTGGGCTGCCGACTTGCTCCATTCTCCCGCGCTGCATCACGGCGATCGCATCCGAGAGCACGAGTGCCTCGGCCTGGTCGTGCGTGACGAAGACGGTGGTGATGCCGACCTCGTGCTGGAGCCGCTTGAGCTCGAAGCGCATCTCCTCCCGCAGCTTCGCGTCGAGGTTGGAGAGCGGCTCGTCGAGCAGCAGCAGAGGCGGCTCGCTGACGAGCGCGCGGGCCAGGGCCAGTCGCTGCTGCTGGCCGCCGGAGAGATCCGTTGCCGGCCGGTCGGACAGGCCGTCGAGCCTGACCAGGGCGAGCGCCCGCTCGACATGCTCCTTGATCTGCGGCTTCGACCGCCGCTGCCGGCGCGGCGCGACGGCGAGCGGGAACGCGACGTTGTCGAACACGTTCATGTGCGGCCAGATCGCGTACGACTGGAAGACCATGCCGAGGCCGCGCGCGTTCGCCGGCAGGCAGATCCCGCGCTCGGACGAGAAGAGCAGACGGCCGGCGACCGCGATCTCGCCGCCGTCGGGCTGCTCGAGGCCCGCGACACAGCGCAGCGCGGTCGTCTTCCCGCAGCCGGACGGCCCGAGGAGCGTGAACAGCGTTCCTTCGGGAACCTCGAACGAGACGTCGTCGACGGCCACGACCGCACCGTTGTGCTTCGAGCCGGGATAGGTCTTGGCGAGGTTGCTGACGTTGAGCATGGACGAGTCCTTGCGCTCCGGGGGCGCCCTCAGGCCGCTCGCACGCCGATGCGCGTACTCAGCCGGTGGGCGCCGGCGACGAGGATGACGAGGACGACGGTCATCAGCACGCCGAGCGTCGCCACCTCCGGGAAGGCGCCGCTCTCGAAGCGCTCCCAGACGACCACGGGCAGGACCTCGTTACCGGGCGAGTAGAGCATCAGCGAGCTCGAGAGCTCGCGGAGCGAGATGACGAGGATGTACACCCACCCGGCGAGCAGGCCCGGGGCGAGCAGCGGCAGCAGCACGCGCCGGAAGCTCTGGAACCAGCCGGCGCCGCTGACCGCCGCCGACTCCTCGAGCTCCCGCGCGATCTGGCTCATCGACACCGATGCATACCGCATCCCATAGGGCATCGCGATCGTCACGTAGGCGATGAGCAGGATCCAGAGGGTGCCGTAGACCGGGATCGGCGCGCGGAGGTACACGAAGAGCAGCGCGACACCGAGCACGAGCCCCGGCACGGCGATCGGGACGAACGTGACGTGGTCGAGCAGCCGCCGTCCCGGGAGCCGCGTGCGAAGCACGAGCCAGGCGCAGACGGCCATGACCAGCATGACGACGGTGGCCGTGACCGCCGAGAGGAGCACCGAGTTCTTCAGGCCCTCGAGAACGAGGCTGTCCGTGAGCACCGCCGAGTAGTTCTCGAACGTGCCGCGGGAAAGGCTCTCGGTGGAGACCGGCGCGTAGTAGAACAGAGTCGAGACGTAGACGAGCGCCAGCATCGGCAGCACGAAGGAGACGACGAAGTAGACGATGACGAGGCCGAGAACCGGCCACCGCCAGCGCCCGAGCGGGATCGAGCGGGGCCGAAACCCCTTGCCCGTGACCGTCTCGAAGCGCCGGCCGCGCCGCGTGATCCAACCGTGCACGAGCACGCCGATGCCGGTGAGCAGCAGCAGCGGCAGCGCATAGGCACCGGCTGCGGCGAGGTTCGACGGATACTCGCCTACCGCCCGCCAGATACGGGAGGTGAAGACCCAGACCCCGGCCGGGATGCCGAGCAGCGCCGGCACCTCGAACGCCTCGAGCGCCCGGATCGCCGCCACGAGCACGGCTGCGGACAGAGCCGGCAGCACCACCGGCAGCGTCACCCGCCGCAAGACCGACCGCGTCCGCGCGCCGCCGACGAGGGCCGATTCCTCGAGCGCGGGGTCGAGGGAGCGAAAGCCCGCGTACATGAGCAGGAAGACCAGCGGAACGAGTCGCAAGGCTTCGACGAGCACCATGCCGCCGAGGCTGAAGACGTTGAATGTCTCGGGCCCGAAGAGCGGCTCCAGGAGCGCGTTCAGGGTGCCCGTGCGAGGGCTGGCGAGAAAGATCCAGGCGATCGTGTAGAGGACGCCCGGAACGGCGATCGGCACGAGCGCGACGGCGAAGAGAAACGGCTTCCAGGGGGCGTCGGTGCGAACGACGATGTAGGCGAGCGCCGTGCCCAGCGCGACGCCGAGCGCGGTGGACGCGGTGGCGAAGACGAGGGAGTTCGCCGCCAGTTCGCTCAGCCCGAACGTGTCGTAGGCGTCGCGGACGGCGTCGAGCGAGAAGCTGCCTCCGTCGAAAAACGTGCGCCACGCGAGGAACCCGAGCGGCACGAGCGCCAGGTAGACGGCGGCGGCCGCGACGAGCGCGATGATGACGTGCTCGGCTCGAAACCGGACGCGGGCCCGCTCCCCGAAAGGGATTGCCCGTTCTGCGAGCCCGTTCATCGACAAAGAATACGGCGCTGTGCGAAAAACGGGGCCGGATCCCGGTCGGCTCCGAGCAGGCTGCAAGCCGGTCGCAAGTCGGTGGCAAGCCCCGGCCTGGAGTGTGTCGCGAAGCACGGTAAGCGACCACGGGACGGAGGAGCGATGGCCACCTCGACTCAAGCACCGGAGGCGGCGGCGCAACATGAGCTCGAGCACAGCGAGGACACGCGGCGGCGCTCGCCGATCCGTGTCCTCGTTCACAGGCTCAGGCGAATGTATGACCGGATCTGCAGCGCCGTCTTCGACAGCGACGGTGACTGCATGCGGCTCTAGCCGGGCTCGTGCTAGCGGAAGGAGGAGACGTGAAGAAGCGTCTCGCACTCACGACGGCGGTCGCCTTGACCGCGATCTGCGCGCCCGCGACGCAGGCGATCGGCGTGCCGGCACAGCCTCCGGCAGGAGTCGCAGGCCAGTTCCAGGGCGAGCAGGCTGTTCCAGTCGCTCCTCCGGGAGGGTACGCGGCCTGGTCTCGCCCTGCCCCGCGGGCGGTTGCCTCGACGACGGACGGATCCTCTACGACGGACGGCTTTGACTTCGCGGACGCGGCGGTCGGGCTCGGTGTCGGGCTCGGTGTCGCGTTCCTCGCGCTCGGCCGCGCGCGCGGTCGCCGGTCGGTGCCGGCCGACGCCTAGCGACGACCTCGCCCTCCCACGAGGTCGATGACGCAGCCGATCACGGGGGCCGGGCCTGCCACCGGCCCCCGTTCCTTGGACCGGCCACGGCGCCGCCGGCTCGCTGCCACTGAGCTCGTTGCGGCGTGCAGCGGGCGAGCCTCAGAGGGCGGCCGGGCGACCGACGGGGCTGCAAGCCCGCTGCAGGAGCCTCGCAAGCAGCGTCTCCGAGCCTCCACCGCAGGTCAGCTCCCGCGCTCACGGCGGGGGCGGCCAGCACAGAGCGACAAGGAGAGGAGGAGAAATGCGCAAGATCTACGCAGTCGTCGCGGCCGTTCTCGCCGTGGCCTGCTTGGCCTCGTCCGCCAGTGCTGCGGCCGATCCGATCAAGGTTCTCAACCGGAAGGTCGCCACTCTCGAAAAGCAGGTCAAGACGCTCCGCACGAACCTGACCGAGGCCGAGGAGACGCTGGATTGCCTCGGGCCGCTCGTTCCCGTGGCGCAGTACGGCGGCGTCTTCAACGGCGTGCCGGAGGGCTACGTCTACGGTGCCGGGCAGGGAGACGCGGCCCAGTTCTTCTTCACCACGGGCCTCGACCTCATCAACCCGTCGGGGCTGACTCCCGGCGAGGACTACGCGCCCGTGATGACGTGGGCCGGAAGTTGCGCAGGCAACCCGCCCGACACGTTCCGCATTCACCTGCGACCGCTGCCGTCGGACGCGGCGGCGCGGGAAATCGCACGGTTCGCCTGGTAAGGACCGCACCAACCACCGGCGACGGGTCTGACGGCACCCGTCAGTCGAACAGAGGGGCGAGGGTTACCTCGCCCCTCCGCTGCTTTAAGGGCTACGCCTGGGCCGCTGCCGGGCTCTTCGCACCGGCGGCCGGCAATCCTTCGAGGTACTCGACCACGCGCTCGAGCGGCTCGACGTCGCCGAACTTCGCGTCGATGTCGTACAGGTTCCACTCGACCGCGCCCGGCACGCGGTCGCCGACCGCTTCGCGCACGACGATCGGGCGGAAGCCTTCGGCGATCGCGTCCTCGCAGGTGTGGCGCACGCAGCCGGCCATCGTCACGCCGGTCAGGATGACCGTGTCGACCCGGTGCGCCTGCAGGAAGCCCGCGAGGTACGTGCCGTGGAAGGCGCTCGCCCGCTTCTTCACGATCACATGCTCGCCGGGCTCCGGGGCGATGCGCTCGTCGATCGCGACGGCGTCGGTGCCGAGCTTCAGCACCTCGACGGGGATCTTGTGATGCCAGATTCCCATGTCGGTGTTCGGGCCCTCGGTGACGGCGTACGCGGTCGTCGTGAAAGCGATCGGAACGCCCTTCGGCCGCGCGGCGGCATTGAGCCGCTGGACGGCGGCGATGATCTCGTCCGCGCCTTCGCAGGTGAAGGGATTGCCGGGACGGGTCCACGCATTCGCGAGGTCGATGTGGATGAGCGCGGGCCGCTCGCCGAACCCGACGCGGCGCTGGAAGCCGCGCTGCTGGTAGATCGCGGAATCGGCCGAGAAGATGCGCTCGAGGGCTGCTCTGACTTCGTCGCTGCTCATGGGCACGAGGCTAGCACTCCGCCTTCGAAGTCGCAGGGGCCCGGAAGACCGACGGCGGAGCGCCTGGGGCGTACACTTGCGGCTCGCCGAGAGGAGGGCACATGGCAACGGTGCAAGAGGATCTGGCGGCCGGGCTCGAGGGGTTCTCAGGCCGGTTGCTCGGCCCGGACGACGACGCCTACGACGACGCGCGGCGCATCCACAACGGCCTGGTCGACAAGCGGCCGGCCCTGATCGCGCGCTGCCTCGGGACCGCCGACGTCGCCGCCGCAGTCGACCTCGCCCGCGAGCGCGGTCTCGAGATCTCGGTCAGGGGAGGCGGCCACAACGTCGCGGGCAAGGCTGTCACCGACGGCGGCGTCATGATCGATCTGGCGCTGATGAAGGGCATGCACGTCGACCCGGCGGCGCGGACGATCCGTGCCCAGGGCGGCGTCACCTGGGGCGAGCTGAACCGCGAGACGCAGCTGCACGCCTTGGCCGTCACGGGCGGGGTCGTGTCGACCACCGGCATCGCAGGCCTCACGCTCGGCGGAGGCCTCGGCTACATGATGGGTAAGTTCGGGCTCTCGACCGACAACCTCATCTCGGCCGAGGTCGTCACCGCCGACGGCCGCGTGCTCACCGCGAGCGACGAGGAGAACGAGGATTTGTTCTGGGGGATCCGGGGCGGCGGCGGCAACTTCGGGGTCGTCACGTCCTTCGAGTACCGGCTGCACCCGGTCGGGCCGATCGTCACCGGCGGGCTCGTAATCCACCCGTTCGAGGCCGCGCGCGACTTCATGCGCTTCATGCGCGAGTACACGACCGATCTCTCTGACGAGATGACGCTGTTCGTCGGCCTCTTGCACGCACCGGACGGCTCGGGCGCCAAGCTCTGTGGCGCGGTGCTGTGCCACACGGGGCCGCCGGATGAGGCGCAGAAGGATCTCGAGCCGCTGCTCACGTTCGGCTCGCCGCTCGATACTCCCGTGAGCCTGATGCCGTACACGGCCGTCAACCAGCTCATCGACGGCGGTTTCCCCAGGGGTGCCCTGAACTACTGGAAGTCGGCGTTCATGCGGGAGCTGTCGGACGAGGCGATCGACACGATGGTGGAGGCCTTCGAGAGCTGCCCGTCCCCCATGACCGCGTTGATCTTCGAGCACTTCCACGGCGAGGTGACCCGCGTGCCGGTCGAGGCGATGGCGGTGCCGCACCGGGAGCCGGGCCTCAACCTCGTCGTTCCGTCGGTCTGGGCAGATCCGGCGACGACCGACGAGAACATCGCCTGGACGAAGGAGACCTTCGCCGCGATGCAGCCGTTCACCGCGGGTCGCCAGTACGTGAACTACCAGGCCGCCGACGAGAGCGCCCAGGATCAGGTCCGGCTCGCCTACGGACCGAACTACGAGCGGCTCGTCGAGCTGAAGATGAAGTACGACTCGGGGAACCTCTTCCGCCTCAACCAGAACATCGAGCCGCGGGCAGCCTGATTGAAGGCTTCCTACGAGCACGGCGCCTGCGACGTCCCGTTGCTGGGCGAGACGATCGGCGAGTGCCTGCGGCGCACGGTCGAGCGCTTCGGCGACTGCGAGGCGCTCGTCGTCCGCGATCAGGGCTACCGAGCCACGTACCGCGAGGTGTGGGAGGAGGTCGACCTCGCGGGGCGCGCCCTGCTCGCACGCGGGGTGCAGAAGGGCGACCGCGTCGGGATCTGGGCGCCGAACCGGTACGAGTGGGTCATCGTCCAGTACGCGACGGCTCGGATCGGCGCCATCCTCGTGAACATCAATCCGGCCTACAAGGCGATGGAGCTCGAGTACGCGCTCAACAAGGCTGGCATCAGCGTGCTCGTGCTCGCGCGCGGCTTTCGGCAGACCGACTACACAGCGATGCTGGACGAGGTACGGCCGCGCTGCCCGGCGTTGCGCGAGGCCGTGGTGCTCGAAGACGGCTGGGGCGCGCTACTCGCCTCGGGCGCCGCCCTCGACGCCGATGAGCTCGAGGAGCGCGAAGCGGGGCTGCAGTTCGACGACCCGATCAACATCCAGTACACGTCGGGCACGACGGGCTTCCCGAAGGGCGCGACCCTCTCCCACCATAACGTCCTCAACAACGGGTATTTCATCGCGCGCACGCTGCGCTACAGCGCCGGGGACCGGGTCTGCGTGCCGGTGCCCTTCTACCACTGCTTCGGCATGGTGATCGGGAACCTGGCCTGCCTTGCCTCGGGAGCCTGCATCGTGGTGCCCGCCGAGGGCTTCGACCCGCTTGCGACGCTGGAAGCTGTCGCCGACGAGCGCTGCACGTCCCTCTACGGCGTCCCGACGATGTTCATCGCGGAGCTCGAGCACGCGAACTTTTCCGACTTTGACCTGGCGAGCCTGCGCACCGGCGTCATGGCGGGCTCGCCCTGTCCGATCGAGACGATGCGCCAGGTGCAGGAGCGCATGCACATGGACGAGGTGACGATCTGTTACGGCATGACGGAGACGTCCCCGGTCTCGACGCAGAGCGCCGTCGACGATCCCCTTGACAAGCGCGTCACCACGGTCGGCCGGATCCATCCGCATCTCGAGCTCAAGGTCGTGGACCCGTTGACGGGAGGCATCGTGCCGCGCGGCGTCTCGGGTGAGCTGTGCACTCGCGGCTACAGCGTGATGCTCGGCTATTGGGACGACGAGGAGGCGACGCGGGAGGCGATAGACCCGGCCGGCTGGATGCACACCGGCGACCTCGCGACGATGGACGACGAGGGCTACCTGCAGATCGTCGGCCGCATCAAGGACATGATCATCCGCGGCGGCGAGAACATCTACCCGCGCGAGCTCGAGGAGTTCCTCCTCACGGTTGCAGGCGTCAGCGAGGCATACGTGATCGGCATCCCCAGCGAGCGGTACGGCGAGGAGGTCATGGCGTGGGTGAAGCCCAAGCCCGGCGCGAGCCTGACCGAGGAGGACCTCGACGCGGCGTGCCGGGGCCGGATCGCCACGTTCAAGATTCCCCGCTACTGGAAATTCGTCGACTCCTTCCCGACGACCGTGACCGGGAAGATCCAGAAGTTCCGGATGCGTGAGATCGCGCGCGAGGAGCTGGGCCTCGGCGCGCGCGAATCCGTCGGGTCTCCCGGCTAGCGGCGGCCCGGTGTCCCCACCGCTCGACGGCATCCGCTGCCTCGACCTGACGGCGAACGCTCCTGGGCCGTTCTGCACGATGATCCTCGGCGACCTCGGCGCCGACGTCATCCGTGTCTACCACCCCGGCGGGGTCTCGGGCCGGCGTGCGGACGCGGCAGCAGACGCCGCTCCGATGCTCGAGATCGCGGGCGGCGACTCCCCGCACAACGCGCTCCTGCGCAACAAGCGCAGCCTCGGGCTCGATCTCAAGGATCCCGACGGAAAGCGCATCTTTCTCGAGCTGGCCCGCCGCTCGGACGTCCTCGTCGAGGGGATGCGGCCGGGTGCGGCCGCCAGGCTCGGTGTCGACTACGCGTCGCTGTCGGAGCTCAACCCACGGCTCGTCCACTGCTCGCTGACCGGCTACGGCCAGACCGGGCCCTACGCGGAGCTTCCCGGCCACGATCTCAACTACATCGGGCAGGCGGGCGCTCTCGGGCTCTTCGCGGACGCTGAGGGGAAGCCGGCGATTCCCCAGAACCTGCTTGCCGACTACGCGGGCGGCGGGCTGCTTGCCGCGCTCGGGATTCTCGCCGCGCTGTTCGCGCGGGAGCGCACCGGCCGCGGGCAGCAGGTTGATGCCGCGATGACCGACGGCGTCGTGTACCTGCTGGCGCAGTTCCTCTCCGCCTTCTTCGCCGGCGACGAGCAGCCCCGTCCGGACGCCTCGCCGTTCGCGGGCGGGCTCGCCCAGTACGACGTCTACGAGGCGGGAGACGGCAAGCGGCTGACGCTCGGAGCGCTCGAGCCGTGGTTCTATGCCGACCTCTGCCGCTGGGTCGGCCGCGAGGATCTGATCCCGCATGCCTACGACGAGCGCAACGGCGAGCTGAGGGAGGCGTTGCGGGAGCGACTGCGAACGGGCGACCGGGACGCCTGGTTCGAGGAGCTCCGAGCGGCGGGCCAGTGCGTCGGAAAGGTGCTGTCGCTCGACGAGCTCGAGTTCGACGAGCAGGTTCGAGCGCGCGAGATGGTCGTCGACCTCCCAGGGCCTGACGGGAAGCCCGTACGCCACGTCGGAGTTGCTCCCAAGCTCTCGGAGACAGCCGGATCGATTCGCTCGCTCTCCGACCGCCCGGGAGAGCACACCGAGGCCATCCTGGCCGAGATCGGCGTAGGCGGTGCCGAGCTGAGCGAGTTGCGAGCGCGCGGCGTCGTCGCCTAGCGCGCCCTCGCATGCGCGAGGCCGAAGGCCTCGCACGTGTCGGCCGAACCGTGTGCCAGCCTTAACGTGCCGACGCTGGTGGCGGATGTGACGAGTATGGGCGGGGACGAGGTTCGTGGCTGAGACACCACAGCTGTGGTGGCGCGAGCAGGGAATCGACAGGTACGTCGCGGGCGTGTTCGAGGGCGGTGGAGCGAAGGGTGTGCTGTACCAAGGTGTGCTCGAGGCCATGCTGGAAGCCGCTGACGGGCCTTGCTGGTTCAGCGCGGTGGCCGGCGCGTCGGCAGGTGCGATCACGGCGACGTTGATCGCGGCTGGACTGCAGCCATCGCAGGTGAAGGCCGAAGCCGACGAAGCGCTCGAGATACTCCGCCGCAAGCCTACGCGGCTCAGCGGATCACTCCGGCTGCGCGAGGGTGCCAGCTATCTGGATCAAAATGGGCTTGCCGACTGGCTGCATGGCGTTCTCCAGGAGCAGGTCGGCAAGCTCGGTGGGGACCCGTGCGAGAGGCTGACGTTCGAGGAGCTCTACCGGCTGACATGCATCGAGCTCGACGTGGTTGCCGTTGACCTCAAGCGGCAGCGCCTGGTCATCTTCAACTACGAGCTCACGCCGGAGTGCTCGGTTGGGGAGGCGGTCGTAGCGTCGACGGCGATCCCCCTTGTATTCGAATGGAGGCCGCTGCGTCTCCCGCAACTGCCCTCAGGCAACTTCGGAATCATCGCGGACGGCGGCGTGATGGCCAACTTTCCGACGTTCGTCTTCAAGGACACCTCATTCCGAGAATGGGCGCGACTTCCGCATCCGCTCTCGGTACCTGTCGTCGGGTTCCTCCTCGACGAGCAAGACCGCGCCGAGGCGACGCAGCGGCATCTGTATGGCGCGT
>Ga0114129_10009187_pt1 | contig 14093 bp, 12 predicted proteins | sample RhiMetdeltSRZDD1_FD_80071 | JGI IMG/M metagenome (GOLD analysis project Ga0114129, IMG submission 80071) | Populus rhizosphere microbial communities from Tennessee, USA - Rhizosphere MetaG P. deltoides SRZDD1 (version 2) (version 2) | ecosystem: Host-associated > Plants > Roots > Rhizosphere >... | reverse complement strand
GTCGCCGAAGCGGATATATTGCGCACACAGGGCCTTGGCGTAGAAGAGGGGTGTAGGCCTGGCGTCTTTGTCCATCACCCCATACCCACAGGCGTCGTCGGTGCCGGTCCACAACATCTCGGCATCGGTACTGCCACGCATCAGGTGCAGTAAGGCCGATGCACCATAGGCCGCGCCGAACAACGACTGGTTGAAGCGTGCCCTTACATGCGGCAAGTAGTGAGAATGGGCGTTCCACTCCCCACAGACGTTCAGGATCTTGTCCTTGCCCAGCATATGTGCCACCGTGCGCGCGCGTGCTTCATATTTCGGTGTCTGAAACATGATCAAGTTGCGGTGGACTGACTCGTCTCTCGGTGCACCCTTCTCACCGTGCTCACGCCAGTCGGCGTACAGATGCCAGTTGACGAAGCCTATAAGCGAATGGTCGATTTCGTTCACGAATCGCCAGACCCAATCCATCCAGAAAGGATCAAATCCCTCGACCGACGGTCCCCCAAGCCGAAGCCTGCGGTATTTCAAATAAGGGCCAAGCCATTTTAAAACCCCATCGGCTACTTCTTCGTAAACTCGACGATATTGTTCAAAGCTAAGTCCCCCACTGATCCATGTATTGTTGGGCTCGTTCCAAACGCACCAGTACCAGTCGCGTACCATCTGGCCTCCCCACTGCTCGATGCAGCTCCAGACAACATCGGCGCATCGATTGGCAAACCAGCGCACTGCACGCGGGTCATCCACCGGCCTAGGGAACTTGGCAAACGTGACCATGGGTATGGCGCCGACGTTGAGCACGGCCTGGATGTAGGAAGTAAATAGATGCCAGTCCGTTAGTGGGTCGGGCGCATTTTTATCAAACAGAAAGACGCGGATGATGCGCGTGTCCATCTCCCGAAGCCGTGCCCAGATGCGCTCGCGCTGCGGACCGACAGCAAAATACCACCAACTGTCGGCCTCGTTCACGCCGTAACGGAGTCGCATGCGCGTCTCCATCGGGTTCGGGCCGGGTGCCGCCATCTCAGCTTCGGTCATCGCACGCCACTTGATACATGAAGACGGATCTTCCGCCCCCCAGGGTCGAGCAAGCCGCCCCGTCTCGCCAAGAATGACCATTTAGCGTACCAATGCAAGCTTCTGCAGTGATTCATATAGTTTTCCAGCGGCCAGCCGGTTCCCTAAGGGGGATAAATGAGCGTTATTTACATATAGTGCGAACCTCGCCATGATCGTCCCGCTCTGTCTCATATAGTCGTTGATTATGTCTGTTCCATCGACAAACTCGAAGCCCTCAACTTTTGCCGCCGACAGCATCTCTATTCGCAGTCGATCCATTTCAGCCACCATTTCCCGGTACCACCCCCCGCTCGGAAGTATGTCATTTATCGAGTACTCCATATAAGGCACCAGGATTACGATTACGTTCCCAGAGAAGGTGTCTTTCACAGCAGCAAACTTTTTGAGCACCTCCCTTGCCTGCACACTATAAGGGACTCCCTGCTGGATCATGAAATCATTCTGGCATGCTACATAGATCAATGCGTCATATTTGCTTTTCTTAGCTGCTTTCTTTGCCATCTGCAGCGCCTGCTCTCCTGAAAAACCACCTATACCGGCGTTCACCACTCGGAACGACTCTCCAACCATCTTTTGTAGATAGGAAGCCATCGTGGAATCGTCGTTCACAGCCTCCCCAAATAGGACGCTGTCGCCAACCATCAGGAGTTTATGTTGCGACTCGACGATCGGAACTGTCGTCCTGAAGCCGTCTGCGTCAACGGTATAGGTATAGTGGAGGCGGGCCTGTGTATTTATGTAGCTCCTCAAATCATCCGAAATCTTAGCGTCCGATCGTAGGGCAAGAACCGGCGGATCAAAATTAAGAGGATTTAGCGCTTTAAGCATATAAAGGGAAATATGAGCATTCGGAATCAGGGCCCATCCGACCTCTACGTCTGGGCGCACCAGTATCGTGTAGTGGCTGAGTTGTTGCGTAGGATTATCAGTATTGTCTACCACAGCATCTAAGGTGATCAGTTCCTTCAGAAGGTTGTCAGGGAGGTACAGGACCTTGTTTGACGGTATCAGTACTCGTTTCCACAATTTCTCAAACAGGTTTGAAAAACCGATCCTGTAGCCAACAAACAAGAACATCAACATGAATATGATTGATGCAGCGAGATTTCCTGCAAGAAACGCTACCTTTATTACTTTGGGCTCTATCCCACTGGTTACTTCTCCGCGATCCATGGAGGCATCCTCCTACTTCATCTCCGGATCTATTGCGACTGGGCTTACGATCCCATACAAAGTTGCCCTACGCCTTCCTAGATTGGAGTGTAGATAAACGTCGCGACGGCGCTGCTTTGGGCGAAAATGACTAGGCCGCCAAAGATCATCGGGGTCAGCCACCACCATTGATTTTTCAACAAGAACAGAAGAGTTGTCCTACTATACCCATGCGACCAGCCAAGCTTTGGATAAGTTCATACCTGCGTCCTCCGTTAGTTTGATCCTATGGGCTTTTCAATCATAATCTGCGAGCACGAGAATCCCCATTCGCTTTGCGTGAACCGATGGCAAAAAGTACCAGCGTCACGGCAATACTCTTCCACGGTTCTTTGAGAACACAATTTGCCTCACGATCCAGACTCCGATGGTTGATCGATGAGCGGCGTAATTCTGTTATATATGATTTGCGCCATAAGCCGATGTCCTGCCTCATTAAAATGGGACTCGTCGGCAAAATAGCGCTTCTCGTCCGCAAAGGAGGAGTAAACATCAATGACCGGAATACTATTCTCTTCGGCCACCTCTTGCGTAGCACCATTATAAGTTGGGGCAAAATTTTTCCACCACGATTCGTTGGGGGATGGACCTATGAAAGGTCGAGTAAGTAAGACCGCTTTTATCTTTCTTTCCTTTGACAGCTTTATGATCTCGGTTAGACTGTTTTTATATTCCTTTAGGTCGACCCTCGGAACTAGGCGAGGCTTCTCCCATGAAAAAGCTTTGTCTGAAAAAGCGAGAAGGAGCTGACCCACTTTGAACTTATGCAGGAATGTATCCAGTCTAAGCTTCCTAATCTTTCTACTGTCGAAATCGATATCGGATTCAGCAACTCTCATAGCATCGTTACAGCCAAAACTTATCAGTACCATGTCAGGTTGAAACGGAAGTGCCTCTTTGAACCGTCTAAGGCCCTGAAACGACGAATATCCATACACTCCCGCGTTTACGACAGTGAGTCGGTGATCTCTTGTCGCCAAAAACTCTTGCAAATACGCTGGCCAGTTAGGACCATCACCTCCGTACCAACCCAATGTGTTTGAATCACCAACCGCGAATATACGAAATTCACCTGGCTTTTTATCAACACTGATTTCTTTCCCGCGGTAGCCTTGAGAGTTGAATACGAAAGCTCCCTTTTTTGGGCGCCACATAAGATATGGGTCATAGACAAAGTGTTCGTCTTGAAAGGAGTGATAGTACCTCCATTCGCTGTAACTGTTTATTACGTGTATCCGGAGCGGTGTGTAGTTATAATCGACCAGCCTCAAGAAAACTTCGAAAATCGCAACTGATAGACAAGTCGAAAATACTGCGAGCGCAAATGTTTTAAGGCCGCCTGGGCGGGTTGCAGTTGTAAGCTCGTCTTTTTGGGTTTTCATCAAGAAGTTAATCATTTGAGGCCAACGAGGTGACCACAGCGACGCCGTAACCGTGGAAGGTAACGTCACCATCAAAGCTTCGTTGTGTCACCCGATTTCCCGTTCCGGAGTCGATCTTGAGCAGTGTACGGTAACCTTCTCGGCCCCCGGTTAATTCAGACACTGCATACGTCACCATTTCATCCTTCACATGAACAAGAAGAGCGCTTTGCCGGACGTCCTCGCCACGCGCTACCACAACGTTTACGCCGAAGTTCAGCTTGGTGCAGGGAGGGAATGAGATCCGGTCGCCACAGCGGATATACTCTGCGCAGAGCTTCTTAGCATGGAAGACAGGAGTAGCTATTGTGTCTTCGTCCATGATTCCATATGGACTGTTACCCGTGCCCGTCCGAAGCATCTCAGCGTCAGCCCCACCTCGCAACAGGTGGAACAGCGCAGACGCGTAGTAGGTTGCTCCGAAAATGGTTTCGTTGAACTGCTGACTCACACGCGCCTCATGGTGAGAGTGAGCATTGAGCTCGGTGCACACGTTCAAGATGTTGCGCCCTCTTAAAATACAGCCGACCGCCTTTGCGCTCGTCTCATACTCTGTCGCTCGGGCCATAAGGAGCCTTCGAAAGATGACCTCATCGCGAGGCGCCCCCCACTGGTCCAGCTCGCGCCAGTCTCCATAACGATGCCAGGAAGCAAAGCCAATGAGTGAGTTGTCAATTTCATTCACAAACCGCCAGACCCAATCGATCCAGAAGGGCTGGAAACCATCAGCGGAAGGACCTCCGATCAATGGTTTGCGCTCACCCAAATAGGGCGATAGCCAGCGCAAAAGCCCCTGCGCCACCTCTTCGTAAATACAACGGTATTGTTCAAAGGTGAGCCCGCCGCTGACCCACTCACTGTTAGGTTCATTCCCCACGCACCAATACCAGTGGCGTACAGCCTCGCCTCCCCACTTCTCGATGCAATCCCTGGCAACATCCGCGCATCGGGCGGCGAACGAGCGGACCGCGCGCGGGTCGGACGGCAAAGGCACCTTGGCAAAGGTAACCATAGGCGTGGCGCCCACGTTAAGCACGGCCTGCACATAAGCTGCGAACTGATCCCACTCCCTCACAGGGTCAGGGGAATCGTTGCTGAATAGGAAGATGCGGATGATGCGAGTGTCCATCTCCCGAAGCCGTGCCCAGATGCGCTCGCGCTGGGGGCCCAATGCAAAGTGGCGCCAGTTGTCCCTCCCATTGAAGCCGTAACGCAGTTGCATCGGCATCTCGAAAGCAGCCAAGTCAAGCTTTGTCATCTCGGCACTTATCATTCTCCTTAAGCGGACTCCGGTGACAGCACTTACAAATTGATTCGCATTTCTCAACTTTCTACAATGTTAATCAGCTCTTGAAGCCGCGCCGCATAGGAATGTCGCTTGGCCAGGTGCCGTCGGATCTCTATGACGATTTCCGTATAATGTTCAGGTCGGCTCAAGACGTCTAGGATCTTCTCATGTGGCCTCTCGTCCCCTAGCACGAGTTCCAGCGCCCGCTCGCCATAGATCTCATGCACATACAGCTCATCCAAACCAAACAAGGGGATCGTGCTTGCCGCAAACGTCTCAAAAGTTCGGCAGGTCACTAATTGGAGACGGTTGAACAGCGGGCGGTAGACCACGGGATGAAAAATTCCCTTGCCCATGCTTTCGATGACTTGATCGAAGAGGATCGGTGGCATGACTTCGATATTTAGCCTTCGCAGGTAGTCCGGATCCGAATAGTAGGCGTCCTCAATGATCGTAGCGTTAGCCCACGGAGGAGGCGAAGCCCAACCGTGGCCGACCATGCCGATGCGACCGACCTGGTCGCGGATAGGCTCCACCACCTTTAACACCTGGTGCATGGGACGCCAGCGGAACCAGTTGTGACCGACATAGAACATCCCATACTCTTTGGCGCTGAAATCGAGAGGCATCTCCCAAGCCGGGTTGTAGGCATGGAAGAAAAATGTTCGCACGTTCGGCCGAAGCGGGTGGAAGGTGGGTTGGTAAATCTTATCGCTCAGGCTGTCACATGCCTCCACCCAGCGCCGGCTTGCCGCTTGGTCTGGATGATTATGGTCGCCAACAACACTGATCGCGTCGTTGTATTTGCCGTCACAGTCGATAATCACTCGCCGCTCCCGGGGCACTTTCCCAACCAGACGCGCGAAATCGAGATGGTCTCCTCGCTGGAGCTCCGTCGTCCATTCAAAAATGAAGATAACGGCATCGTCCGACCTGATATCGAGCGAATAATTGAACGACGATTTCCCATCCGGCGGACCATACACTACGACTTCATGGCCCAGCGCCTTAGCAATCTCAGCGTAGTTGTGGAGATCCTGGGCGCTTCCACGATCTTCGTACACGTAGTGGACGAATATCAGACGCATCGGGTAGAGTGCTTGCTTACAACAATTGCCAGGCTAGGCTTCATGGTCGGTCTGCGTCTGGATAAGGGGAACTTGTTTATTCTTACCATCATCGGTTTTCAGTTCTCCACTATTTGGATCAGTTCACGGAGCCGCGCCACGTGTGAGTGCTTCTCTGCTAGATGCTGGCGAATAGTCTGGACAACGGAGGCGTAGTGTTTTGGTCGGCGCACCATATCCAAGATCTTCTCTTGGGGATTTCGTTCTGGAAGAACCAGTTCAAGAGCAGCCTTGCCGTAGATCTCCTCGACATAGGCCTCGTCCAGACTAAACAGGGGGATCGTATTCGCCGCCGGTGTCTCAAAAAACCGAGGAGTGACTAACCGCAGGCGGCTAAACGTTGGCCGGCTAAGTATGGGGTTAAAGATCGCCTTGCTCATCCAGGTGATGACCTGCTCGAAGGGGACCGGAGGCGCTGTTTTGGCTCCTAACTTCTTTAGGTACTCCGCATCTGAGTAGTAGGCCTGCTCCATCTGCATCGGGATAGCCCATGATGGAAGGGCGTCCCAGCCGTGACCCACCAAGCCGATCGGGCCCACGTGCTCGCGGATCGGCTCGAGCGCTCTCAACACTCGGCACATGGGACCCCAGCGGAACTTGCTATTCCCAAGATAGATCATCCCGTACTCTTTTTTGCTGAAGTCCAGCGGCACCTCCCACGCTCGGTTGTAGGCGTAAAACAAGAAAGGGAGCACATTATCTCGCAGCGGATGCAGTGTAGATTGGCAGATGTTATCGGATAGACTGTCACAGATATCGATCCATTGTCGGCTCAACTTGAGCTCCCGGTGGTTATAGTCACCATCAGCTTGAATAGGATCGTTATAGTTGCCATCGCCGTCGATGATCACGCGCCGGTTCCTGGGTACTTGGCCTACCAACCGGACGAGGTCGAGGTGATCGGCTTCCCAAAGGTCTGTCGTCCACTCGAAGATGAAGATGACAGCGTCGGCTGACTCGATATCCAAAGAGTAATTCAAAGGTATTTTCGGGTTCCCTCGTCCATACACCGCCACCTCGTGACCGAGCATATTCGCCGCGGCGGTGTATCCTTGGATGACTAGGCCGCTGCCTTGATCTTCGAACGGCCAGCAGACGAACATCAACCTCATAGGTCATGATCTCCGCGAGGGAACCTCGGATCTCATGCTTCAAGCGCCGCTACTAGCTCCCGCACGCGGCTCTGATAAGAATGGTGCTCGACGAGATGACGGCGCACCTCTTCGACAATCTCCCGGTATTTTTGGGGCCGAACGAGGGCGTCGAGCAACCTATCACTGATTGCGTCGTGCAACGCAAGTTGGCGTCCCGCCGGACCATACACGGATTCTGCATAATCCGGATCGAGCATGACCAGCGGGATCGTGTCGGCACAGAAAATCTCGAAGTACTTTGACGTCAGAATCTTGAGATGGCGGAACAGCGGACGCTGCGTCATGATGCTGACGCGACCCTCACTCATTGCGCGGATCACCTCAGTATAGGGTACCGGGGACTTTACCTGGATGCGCAGCCGTTGGAATTGATCGTTATCGACGCCAAAAGCAGTCTCGAGATTGAGCGCCCGTGCCCATGACGGCACTGCATCCCACCATGCGCCCACAAAACAGATGCCGTCCAGCTGAGAGCGGATCCGCTCGATGGCAGGTAGCAAGGAGTCCCTGACCTCCCGCCACCGCCACCAGTTATGCCCTACATGCACGATGTCGAATCGCTTGGGTGCAGCGGTCATGGATTTCATCTGCGCAGTGGGAGCATAGCCATAGAAGAGGAGAGGAACTACTCCTGGCTCACGCGGCTCAAGGGTCGGCTGGAGGATCTTGTCTGCGAGATAATCGAACGTGGTTAGCCAGGCCCATCGCTCGCGGTCGTTCGAGTGGTTGCGATCGTAGCCGTCTACGCTGATCCGCTGGTTGTACATACCGTCGGCGTCGAGGATGGCCCGGCGCCGACGTGGCACCCTGGCGAGGATTGGGGCTAGTCGCAGGCAGTTCATCCACTGGAGCCTCGACTCGATAATGAACAGCACATAATCGAAGTCGTTTATCTCTGTCGAGAATCGGACCTGGGGAAAGTTTGGTTCCTCGCGTCCGTAGAGCGCAAACGTATGTCCCAATGCGTTACCCGCACGTACGTAGTCGCTGACGGCCTGAATACTTCCTGCGTTTACCCGCTTCTCCATCACGAACAGGATTTTCATCTCTCCCGAACTCGCCTTCTCTAGCACCCATCTACAGCCTAGCTCTCAAGGATCGCCAGTAGTTGCTGGAAGCGCTGCTGGTACGAATGGTGTTCGGCCAGATGGGCGCGGGTTTTTAACACCGCGTTCCAGTAAACCTCAGGGCGGCGCACCATGTCCCCAACGCGTCCGGCAATGTTATCGCCGGGAACGAGCACCAAAGCATCGGCACCGTAAATTGCTTCCACTTGCCTTTCAGGCAGCATCAAGAGTGGGATCGTGTCTGCGCAGAAGGTCTCGAACGTGCGATTGGTCACGAGGCCGAGGTGATTGAACAGAGGGCGGTGGAAGATAGGAGTGAAGTGTGCTCCCCCCAGGAAATTGATGACCTCATCGAAGGGAATGGCGTTCTTCGTTTCCACACCCACCCTTTGTAGAAGGACCGGATCAACGTCTGCGCCCTGCACCCCCAGTTGTATCGCCCAATCCGGCCACTGGTCCCAGTCCCATCCCGCTATACAGATTGGACCGAGATCGTTCTTTAGCGGCTCGATTGCTTCAAGAAACGGCCGCATTTGAGTCCAACGTTGCCAGTTATTTCCCACGTACACGACACCGTACGGCTTAGCACCGTCGAGTGTGCCAGACCAAGCTCGCGCCGCCTCGGCAGACGAACGATAGCTTCGGGCAATTGCCCTTGGGTCGAAGCCGTGAAAGAGAAAAGGGCGTACGTCGGTTCTCAACGGTGTCAGCGTCGGCTGGAGGATCTTGTCCGATACTGCCTGGAACCCTTCGATCCACTCCCAACCCTGATGGCCGTCCATTTTTTCAAGGTGATTGAAATCGTGCTCTATTCGGATTGTTTCGTTGTAACGCCCGCAACAGTCGATGATGACCCGCCTTTCCTTCGGGATGCCGTCAAGCAACTGGGCGAGGTAGGGCATATCTGGAAAGTCCCAGGACTCATAGATGACGAAAATCGCAAAGTCGAACTTTTTCACCTCCAGCGAGTGGGGCACAGATGGAAATTCTGAACTCTGTTCACCGAACAGGGCTGCCTCGTGACCGAGTGCCTTGCCCACTTGGACGTAGTTAGTAATGGAATTAACCGCGCGCGCAAACCGATCCAACTTTGAGACAATTAATAATCTCATTCTCGACCTCCACTTCATCGTATAAACGCGGCCTAGTGGACCGACTAAGTTTGAAACAAACAGTAGCTTCACTCAAATCTGCCTGATAACCTAAGCGTTGATTTGAGATACTTTGGGTTGATTTTTCATTTGCAGATCGTTTCCCTGATGCTGGATCGCCCATCGGACTGTCTCAGCGAGCCCAGTATCGAACGACACTTGTGGCTCCCAGCCCAAGGTCATACGTGCCTGGGTAATGTCGGCCTCCACCTGCCGCTGATCGCCCGGTCGTGCTGGAGCATACACAAGCGGATAGTCGGAACGGGTACGATTGAAAGCGGGCAATACGAAATCCGCCAGCTGGTTGATGGAGAGGCGATGTCCGCTCCCCAGGTTGAATATTCTTCCATAGCTTGCAGGGTTCTCGAGAGCGCCTACCCACGCATTTACTATATCGTCGATGTACACAAAGTCGCGCGATTGTTCCCCGTCGCCGAAGATGGTGATTGGCTCACCACGGAGTAGGTTCCCAAGGAAGATACCAAGTACACCTTGGTAGGGATTGTCGAGAGCCTGCCGTGGTCCATAAACATTGTACATTCGGAACGATGTCACGTGAAAATCGAAGACTAGATCTACCCGCTCAGCCGTGCTATGGACGTATCGCTCTGCCGCATACTTGGTGATGCCGTAGTATGAAACAGGTTTGCAAGGCGTATTCTCGGGCGTTGGTAAAAAATCCGTCTGTCCATAAACGGACATCGAACTTGCGTACAGAACACGCGGCACGCGGTATTTCAGGCAGAGCTGGAGGACATTAACGGTTCCCTGGATATTGGTTCTTAGGTCAACCAGTGGGTTGGTGAAGGACTGAAGTATTGAGACCTGACCCGCAATATGGCAGACCGCGTCCAAATCATTTTTAAATGCCCGTTCAAGGTCGTCGATGTTTGCCACGTCGCCTTGAAAGTACAATGCCCCCCCCGCCGCATTTTCGCGCCGACCTGTGGCTTCATTGTCAATGATAGCGACCCGGTGCCCTTCTTTGAGCAGGCGATCCACCAGATGGGAACCAATGAACCCAGCGCCCCCCGTGACCAAAATGTTCATGCGGCAACCTGTGCGGCTCCAACTCTGGCTGACGGCGCAGAGAATAATTCTTTATTTGACCACACCCATTCCCAAAGGCGGCGAATGCCAACGTCCCTGAGGACTTGAGGCTGCCAGCCCATGTGGAGTTTGGCTTTGCGAATGTCGCTTATGTAACACGGCTGGTCGCCGGGTCGCCAATCTTGGAAACTGACAGGGGGTTCTGCGCCTCTGAACTCAGACAATAATGTGCCAAATTCTTTCCAAACGGATATTGTATTCGAAGGACCACCACCAATGTTATAGACCCGTCCAGCCGTCACGCCGATTTTCTCGACCGCCAAACGGAAGGCTCTCACAAGATCGTCAATGAACAGCACGTCCCTGACCTGCTTGCCGTTTCCATAGATTGTGATGGGTTTTTCCGTTTCAGCCGCGATCATAAAATGGGCCAACCACCCTTGGTCTTCGTTTCCAAATTGTCTCGGCCCGTAGATGCAGCTCATCCGAAAGACCACCGTACGTAATCCGTAGATCCGCGCATAGTCCCGGACATATTGATCTGCGGTACCCTTAGAACAGCCATAAGGTGAATGAAAATCCAAAGGTTGTGATTCTGACACACCATGCGGGAGGTCACGGTAAGTGTAGCGACTCTCCAGTTCAATAGTGCCCACGGACTCCATCCCCCCATAAACCTTATTTGTGGATGTAAAAACCACAATGGGCTTTCGTTCGCTCAGTCGTGCAGCTTCCAAAACATTTAGAGTGCCCAGGGAGTTAATCTCAAAATCTAGGCGTGGGTCGTAAACAGATGAGGTGACTGCGACCTGGCCTGCTAAGTGATAGATTACATCCACATCTTTCACAGCAGACTGCACAGTTACAAAGTCTCGGACGTCGCCCTGATAAAGCTCGAACTGGCCGTTCCCGTGTTGGCTCCTAAGCCAAGCCAGATTGTTTTGAGTGCCGCTACGAGCAAAAGAATCTAAAATAGTTACGAGACAGCCGTCGGATAACAAGCTGTTAACGAGATTAGAGCCGATAAATCCTGCACCCCCAGTTACCAAAAACTTTCCAGACATAGACAGCTCCTTTCGTTACGACTTAAAAGTTTTAAAAGTCGTTCCATGTTTCGCTATCGATGTCTTGATTGTTCGTAGATCTATCGGAGAGATCCGAAGCAGCTCAAAATCCAGAGAGATCTTACCAGGATTTTGAGGGAACGGGTTACAAGATAGAACTAGCGGAAGGAGACGAGTCTTTGGTGGAAGACCGCGGGAGAGCTATCCGATATGCGCGAGTACGGGCACAATCGAACTTCAGGGATCTCAGTATTCCCTTATGCTGGAGACGTAGACATTCTTTAGATATGTCCGCAACCAATAGTGAGACATCTACCCAAAAATTCGTTCTGTCTGGCAGAAAAGCATGCTCTATCGCCTTTGGTAGTTGGATGACCGCGGCGGTCCTCTGGATCGGGGCCTGTCTCAGGGGAAAGCTGGAGAGATCTAGGTCGAGTACGTCAAAGAGGATATAGGAAAAGATGAAGACTGCGGAGACGATGTAAACCGCCCGCCATAGAAGGGAAAAACGGCTGCGTCGAAAATAATGGTGCATCGATCTGCTTAGAGACGCTGAGAAAACCCTCTTCAGGTCAAGGAATTCGGCAACTGTAGGTTTTATCTAAGGGAATCAATGGACGCTAAGCACTTTTGATGCCAACAGCCAATATAGAGCTAAGTTGCTAATTTTAGATAACTCTCATTAAGACAAGGCTACCGGAGGATCTGCACGTGAAGTAATTTTCCTCCAGACATTACACTGTTTGACAGTCAACCGAGTACACTGACCTCGCTCGCGACATAGCCCATTAACAAATAAAGCTGAGTTTGAGAGCTTGCGGCAGTTTCTTTACTGTGTGCCGCTCCAGTGCGTCGCTCAACGCATCGAGTAAACTTGGCCTGCCTTTATAGAGCTTTTTTGTGCGCGGTTTCTTGGTAACGCCGGTGGCAACCAGGGCGTTGGCCCAAGAACCGAATTGCCGCAGCGTGGCTGAGAACAGCTTGCCATGATTATCTATCACGTATGCGGCGTAGAGCGGCAGATGTTTCTTGTGCATAGCGCGTATTGTCTCAATGATTTTCTCTTCGTCCCATAAGCTGCGCTTTCGCATTTTTTCCGGGTCAAATCCGGCGGCATGCAAAGCCTTATCCCAATCGCCGAAAATCCAGATGCCTTGTTCATATAAATGTGGATACTCGTCCTGCAGATGTCCGGGTGTCACCAGGCTGTTCTTGTGTGAGACGGTTCTGTTGCGTCGTTCAGTTCAATCTCAGGCTGATTCTGGCCTTCCTGCTCGACGAATACTTGTCGCCTTCGTCGTAAATCTCCCTTTTCTCTACTGCCGCCCGCGTGATACATAACGCTCGAAACGAGGTGCGCAATGAAGAGGGCTGCGGTGCCATCAATCCTGATTGCAGTAGTGTTGCTTGCTCTTGGAGTGATAGCCGAGGCGCAGCAGCCGAAGAAAATCCCGGGGATAGGGTATATATCGTCGGGCAATCCAGCTAGTGAGTCCACCCGTGCCGAGGCAATTCGGCTGGCTCTCGGCGAGCTTGGCTACATAGAAGGGCAGAACATCGCCTTCGAGTACCGATATGCGGAGGGGAAGCAGGATCGGTTTCCTGAGCTTGTTGCCGAACTCGTGCGTCGCAAGGTTGATATCATCGTGGTAGCAGGAGGGTCGATATGGGTCCGGGCAGCCAAGAATGCGACCAAGACGATTCCCATTGTTATGACTGGCGGTGGGATCGATCCTGTCGAGGCAGGCATAGCTGAAAGCCTTGCCCGTCCCGGCGGAAACGTCACCGGCCTTTCAAGCCTTACCAGAGAGCTAGGTGGGAAGCGGCTGGAGTTGCTCAAAGAAGCCGTTCCCAAACTTGCCCGTGTCGCCGTTCTCTACAATCCGGCCACTGCGGGCGTTGCACGCGAGGTGAAAGAGGCTCTCCCGGTCGCGGCGCGATCGTTAGGGTTGACTATTCAGCCTTGGGAGGTACGCAGTGCGGACGATTTCGACAAGGTATTTGCTGCGCTAAACAAGCAGCGCCCCGATGAACTCTTTGTGTCCCCTGGCCCGTCGATGGGTGTTAACCAAAAACGGCCCATCAGCTTTGCGTTAAAGAGCCGGTTACCGTCGATGTACGGCAACAGAGAAGCTGTCGAAGATGGTGGCCTCATGTCCTACGGGGCGGACCTCGCGGAAAGCTACCGGCGTGTCGCATATTACGTGGACAGAATCCTGAAGGGAGCGAAGCCCGCCGATTTGCCTGTGGAGCAGCCAACGAAGTTTGAGTTCGTGATCAATCTCAAGACGGCAAAGCAGATAGGTCTGACGATTCCGCAGAAGGTGCTGGGGCGGGCAGACAAGGTGATCAAATGACAGTGCTGAGTAACGAGTGCTGAGGACTGAGGTTCAGATGAAGCAAAGCTCAGGACTCATAGCTCAGGACTCGGCACTTTCGCGGGGACACGCGATGAAAACTCTTATTTACCTTCTTCTGGTCATCG
>Ga0114129_10009186_pt1 | contig 14095 bp, 8 predicted proteins | sample RhiMetdeltSRZDD1_FD_80071 | JGI IMG/M metagenome (GOLD analysis project Ga0114129, IMG submission 80071) | Populus rhizosphere microbial communities from Tennessee, USA - Rhizosphere MetaG P. deltoides SRZDD1 (version 2) (version 2) | ecosystem: Host-associated > Plants > Roots > Rhizosphere >... | reverse complement strand
GGCATTCCCAGGCTTCCAAACATTTTTCCCTCTTCTTTTGGGCCAACTATCAGGGAGACAAGCGAGCGTTAAGCCCTGCCTTGATGTTGGGGTCCTTCAACCATTCAATAGTAGGTTAGGCCCTGAGCGCGCGTCAACTGTTCAGCCTTTAAGGTTGGATCTCGAACCGCATTGCGTGCGCGCGGCTTGCCGGACCCGCATATGCTTCCATGTCGATTCAGCTCGAAACAACCGGGTAAGGAAAGAAAGGTTGGTGCGAGCGACTGGAATGAGAATCCGGCAGTGTCCGGATGTCGGGTCGCCAATCCTAGACTCTTGTGAAAGTTCTGACTAGGGCGAAGACTCCTTGAATCGAGGATTCCGTTTCTAGTTCTCGGTAAGCAATAGAGCTCTAGCGCTCGCTCTGAACCCTGTCTAGATTCTCCCCACGGCTGACCTCCGCTGTTAAGTCTTGATCCGACTGGCATTTCTAGCGCAAGGTCCTACGTTAATTTACCATGATTCAAGAATGCGATTCTTGGCACGGACATTGCGGTATGAGCGCCGTGGCAGGGGCGCGCTGTTTGTGTCAAGGCCATAGGCAAAGCAGGAAGGCGAGCTATGTGTTCACTCAAGAAAGACTGCTGCCGGGGAAGGATTTGAGTCTCTCACCAATCAGGTTGTTGTCATTCCGAAATATCGCGTTGCGGGCGCCGCCGCGCGCACACGCAGCGGTTCCTTTCCTTTGACGGTTTGGTTTGTGACAAGACTAGGCTAACTCATTTCTGTCAGGAATACGACCAAGCTGCTTGGCTTGCCTCACTGACGAATGTTTCTCGAAGAGGGTTCCAAGTCAGCCGAAACTACCCTTCCGGATCACTACAGACAAGGTGACGCGGGGTCGGTTGCCAGTCGAGGAAAGGAAGCTTGGGAGATCATCTGGCAAAGGGCTTCGGTAGAGACAAACCCAGCCGCCTTGACGATCCAGTCCTTCACCACTCTAATATGTGGTGCATCCCCGCGATCATAATTCACTGGCAAGATCCTCATCATTGAAAGATCGAGATCACCATTATGTTGAGCTACCTGGCGTTCATTCATCACGGCATTGAAACAATTGGCAATCCGCTCAGCGATGGTCAAACACTTGCGCGACGTTGCGTCGACAAACTGGAGAAGCTCGGCGACGAGAAGCAGTTCCCCCCGCGTTTGCTGATCCTGCTCGCCTCACCCGCCTATCTTGATGCGCAGAAACCCGAGCAATTGCTCAACGGAGTGTTCCAGGGGTTCCACGATAGGGAAATCCCGGAATTGATTGGGTGTTCGGTCGCGGCGGTCTTTTTTAAACGACGAATTTACCGAGAAGGAGCTTTGCTCATCTGTCTCGCCTCTCGTTTGCTTGAAGCTAAAGTCGAGGCAAGCCCAGACGCGAGTCACGATCCTGAAAAAGCGGTCAAGTCTCTGCTGTACAAACTGGACCTGTATACAGCAGGCGGCGACGAGAACCATTCGTTTGCCAATCGTACCCTCTTTGTGTTGTTTCCAGGTTTTGGGGGCAACAAATATCTCGCTCCCGAACTGCATGAATCATTACGCAGCCGACTGGGAGGTCGCACTTCGATCTTCGGCGGCGTAGCTTCGGCCAATGACCCGCAGCGGGTTCGATCGGGCATCCTCTTCGCCAACCGGAAAGTGCATCGCAACGCGGTCGTCGCCGCAAGCATTGAATGCGGAACCCCACTCGGTATCAGCCTGACCCAAGGGCTGACCGATACCGGCGGCGTGCTCAACGTCGCCGAACTTGACCCTCAAGATCGACGCATCATTCGGCGGTTCCGCGAAGGCACAGTCGTTGATGAGATGGCGAAGTTACAGAAGAATTCTCACATGCCGTTGTTTACAAATCTGGGGCTGAATCATGAACCGACGGTTGATACGCCGCTACTTGAAAAGGGGGCAGTGAGGCTAACCAGAGAGGTTCGTGAGAGCGAGCCTCTACACATCGTGAATCCCGAACCGGAACAAATGCAACAGGCTTTCAGGAACGGTATCGAACAATCGTCGCAAAGGGCATGGCTTCTGAATCCAATTGCTGGACTGGGATTCAGGTGCGCGGGCCTGCTGCGTCATAGCGACAAGATCGGTCTGGACCTCGAATACGAAAGCGCCTTGATCGAGCATGATCTTTCACGCCAAGGTAACCCAATTGAAAAGCCGTTTGTCGGTGGCTTTGTGGATGGAGAGGCCGGCGTAGACAAGAACGGTAAATCAATGCTCGGGAATTGGAGCAACGCGACATTGATTTTCGGTGATGAGCTCCGGTTTCGCACGCCTGTTTATCGAGGCTTTGAGAAGCTGGCTGACTTCGCTGGGATGAAAGTGGCGGAGACTTACAATAAGGGGATCGATAGATTGACACAGTTGGTCTACGACATTGGTTTTCCGGGAGCGCTGCTTTCTTTCTGCCTGCACGATCACGAGAAAACTACCATCGTCGGTCAGTCGGCAAGCGGCTCTCGCTATGAGAGGCTGCTCGAGAACGTGGAAACTTATCCACTTGATGGCGGCGACGTTCTGGCGGCAGTCGCGAGAGCAAAACAACCGCGTCCGATTATTGATTCGCGTAAAGAAACGTGCGGCAGCATGAAGGCGGCCAGTGAAGTGGGAATCGTCAGCCAATACATCGTGCCGCTTACCCTGTTTGGTGGCGAAGTGAATGCCTTACTTCAGATTGATCTTGGAGACATCAGCTATGACACTGGTTTGTTCGAGACGGAAAAGATCGTGCTGGACTGGCTAGGCAAGATAGTCAATTCCGGCCTCAATTCCACCTTTAGCTGGGAGGAGAGCAAGATCATCAGTAATCTTGACCAGGCGATGAAAGCTTGTCTATCGGCTGAAACTATCAAACAAGGATTGCAGGGATACCTCAAGCACACGTTGGAAGCATTTGGCTTGGAGATGGGAAACATTCGCATTGCGCAGGAAGATAAGCATTGCCTTAGCCGCGTTGCCGGAATCGGCATCTTCTTCGAAGGATCGCAAGCCAAGCGTCGAGAAGTGGACTTTGGCGAAAAGTCGCCAACGGCGCAGGCTTTTCGAGATGACAAGATCATCATTATCAACGATGCACCGAATAGCGAAGCTCATCAAGACATCTGTCGGCGGTGGGAAGAAGAAGATGAGGAGCTAGGCCGTAAGCTTCGAGAGATCGGATCATGTGCCAACGTACCCTTCAGAAGCGAACGGGGCGAACGCGGGACAATTAATTTGGTTTCTAGAAAACCCTGGTTCTTCATGAGATTTCACGAAAGCGCGCTCGAAGTGTTAGGCGAGAGGGCCGGATTCTTGCTCGAAACACTTCGTCGCAAAGAGGCCGAATCCTTTCTTACCGGCGTGAGTCCCCAACTTTCCCAAATTCCAAATCTGAACGACATCAGCAGCATTCTGGCAAACGAAATCAGCCAGTTCGCCCAAACCGCGAGGGCCGAAATCGCGTCGCTGTATTTGTGGGAAGAGGGCCGACAGTTGTACGTCCTGAGGGCGCAGTTTGGTTGGCACACTAAGGATGAATGGGTCAACGCTGCTTGCTATACGACGCGAGAGTTTTGGACTGGCACCAGCGCTGTAGCCGGCGTGCCCAGACACATCCCTGACTTAAACAAATACTACACAAAGAACTTGAAGAATGGAGAATATCCGGCGAAGACCCAACTGTACTTAAGGTGTGCGTTCGGACGGCCGCTGTCATCTGAATTCACGGTTGAAGCCATCGGCTTACAACTGCGAATTGCCGACGGTGATCGTCTCGGCGTGTTGACGCTTTACCGGTCGACTAACCCGGGAGATGAGAGCGGCTTCGTTACGACAGACACTGAATTGCTCCAGAAAGGCGCCGATAACTTCGCCGGCCTGATTGGTATCTTGCAGACCAGACGCAGGGAGAATTGGGAAAAGCAGGAGCGCGCCCGCCGCCAAAGGGTTTACGACGCCACCATTCTGGGTCAAGAGACTGATCATTTCGAACCGCGGGTTTGCCGTCAGGTGCTCGATGCTTATTGTGCGGTCAAGACCAGTTTCTATAAGGTTGGAATTGCTGATGGAACCCTGATGCCGAGAGTTAGCTTTGGATTGGATTCGCAAACCGGACAGGTTAGTCAATCAATAGTTGCGCCCGACCAGCTAGTGCAGGATACAGCTCAAGCTAATCGGCAATCCGAGAGAGAAATTAAGTTTGAGCGGGTCAGGCTGGAACCTGAAGATGAGGACAATCCAAGAAGAGTTGCGGTTGCGAATCAGATTAGCCGCGCCTGCGTACCCCTGGTCAGCGAAAAAAAACTGGTCGGCATCCTTGATATCCACTGGTCGTTATATGATAACCCTGCCGATCTGCCTGACTACGAGCAGGATCAGAACTTTCTGCGCATGCTAGGTGAAGTCATAGGGTCTGCCTACGGCAGGGCTGAAACGAAAAAGCGAGCCGAAATCAAACTAGCCGAAGGAGAAGCAAAGCTTGGCCAAGGTGAGACAAAGCTACTGGAGAGTGAGCAGATAAACAGTGTTGCCTTTCAAACCACTAATGCATACGTGATGCAGACTGAACATGAGCTGCGAAGTATGCTTACAGATATGGTAGTTATGCTGTATTCAGTGAAGAGCGCAATTAGCGAGGGCGCGGAAGAAAAGGGCCGCCAACTGATCGAGGAATTACTAGAGCACGTCAGAGAATCCAACCGTGGGTTAAGCAAGCTAATTCAAATAGGTGCCAGAATGTTCGCCCCGGACAAAGAAATAGTCTCGGTGAAAAAGTTGATTTCCCGGGCCCTCGCGAAGGAACGCGAAAGGTGTGAGCGACTCGAAATCAAAGTCACTGTGCTGGACATTCCGGCAGATACTTCAATAGATGTCGATCCCGTGCTTCTTGTCTCCGCGATTGATAATATTGTAGATAACGCCATTAAGTATATGCAAAACTGCGAGCACCGCCAGCTAACCATTGGCGCCACGACCAGCTTTGACGCTGGAACAGTAATAATTGCTATCAAGGATACAGGGGCCGGAATGACCTGGAACAAGAGAAAGAAAGTCTTGAAAGGGTTCGTCCCGCATAAAGGGCGAGTCAGCGCCGGTGTGCCAATTACGAAATTGATCCTATGGATTTTTGGCGGATCACTCGACTACGTTGATCGCGGCGAAGCCGCGGGCACGGAGGCTCTAATCACCTTACCACTGCACTACCCGGAGAAAACTCTATGACTCAATCGACACTGGTTGTACCGCGAATTCTCGTGATCGAAGACCGAGAGAAGCCAAGAAACTTTATGGTTGATATCCTTCAGAAGCAGATATCAAAGGATATGCTTCACAAATATGGAATCAGCGGTTTTGAGATCAAAGTAGCCGAGACTGCGGCCGAAGGGGAAGAACGTCTAAAGGAAGCGATCTCTCGTCCTTTCGATCTGGTTCTTCTGGATCTCAATCTCCCTGAGACTGTGAATGACACGGCGGAAGAGACCGAACCGGGTCATCGGCTCCTGGGATACATCAAGGAGACACAAACCGCTAAGGGTGTGATTATCGTGTCTATTTTCGATGACTATCGAAATGTGATTCGAACAATTCGGCGTGGCGCGCTCGACTTCGTTCAGAAGCCGTTTGAAAGACAACAGGTGGAGCCAGCAGTGTTGAACGCTCTGGCTCGATTGATGACGAAGGAGAGCAACCACATCCTCAATCAACGTGTTCGCGATCTGGTCGCTTATGCCGAGGTTGGTCTTGCGCATAGCTTCAAGCTGATCTTCAATGCTCTCCTGGAAGGAGTTACTGACGCCGGTGACGGCATTGAAAAATACGTGCGCGAACGCTACGGGCTGGACAACGAGAAAGATCAGTACGATACACTGATACTCAAATTGCGCGCGCAGAAGAAGGCGCTGGCTAACGCGCGCCGGGACTGGGCAGGGTTGCAAGCCGAATTGGCGCGTGGAGGCAAAACGCTGGAAGCTTGCTACATCGGCGAGAGGTTGCGCGACCTCAAACAGAGTTTGTTGCCCTGCCTGGTAGTCAAAAACGTCGCGCTTGTCCCGCCCGATGATGCGGAAGAGCCAGTCATGAGTTTTGAGACCGACGTTGAAGTAGTACTGCGAGAGATAGTCGTAGGCACGTTGAGCGAACTGCCGGACTACACTGATGACGACAGAGACCGAGAGATCAGAATCAGCTTCGCCATCGAAGACACCCGGGCCAAGGTCAGGTTTGAGGATAACCTCGACCCAATTCCCGAAGAGAAGATGACTGCGATCAACAAAGGGCAGCGAATCATTCCCGATACAAAGTTCGGCCGCGTGTGGGGGTTGTCGGTAGTGCAACACGTTGCCTTGCGTGGCGGCGGAGAACTGGAACTTAAAACGGAGCGCGGCAGGAACGTGATCACCTATTACATCCCGCTGGCCGATTATGCGTAGAATTCTCTTAGTTGAAAGCATCGTACGCGACGCCGAGCGTTTTCAGGCCCTGCTTGCTAGTGATGAATTCGAAATCATCCGGTGCGATTCCGGCGAAGCTGGGGAGCGCCTTATCACGCCCGATAATCAAAGCGACTTTGCAGTCGCCATAATTCGTTGGGAGATTTCGGAGCCGAAGGTCGGGTTCCGGTTGCTGTTACGTTGCCGAAAAATCTGGCCGAACGTACCTGTGGTAATCGTCAGCGCCACGCTTGATGCTGAGATGGTCACGCGGGCGTACGCGTTGGGCGCGCGAGACTTTTTGGAGAAACCGCTTGATTCCGAGCGCGTAAAGTCCTGCATCGGGTCTCTGTTGGCTGAGCAATCTCCGCCGTCCCCACTAGTGGAGAAGCTGCGCCTAACTATCTTGGGCGAATCGCCAAGCTTGCTTGCAACGTTCAAGCAAGTCGCCAAAGTCATTCCTCGTGAGGATCTGAGCGTGCTGATCGTAGGCGAACCCGGAACCGGAAAAGAACTTTTCGCACAGGCCATTCACAAACTTGGGGAGCATTGGCGCGAACCCCTGGTCGCCGTCAATGTCGCCGCGGTCCCCGAAACATTGATTGAGAGCCTGCTCTTCGGATACGAGAAAGGAGCTTTCACAGGCGCGAACGAAAAGCGGTTGGGGTTTCTTGAACAAGCGGGCGAAGGCACCCTTTTTCTGGATGAAATCGGCGACCTGGATCTCTCATTACAAGTAAAACTGTTGAGGGTGCTGCAGGAAGTGCGACCCGTTCCCTAGAAATGGCCGGGAACAAGCGGTCAGGGATTAGGGACTTAGATCACTTGTGATCTTTGATAACTTGGTTTCTGTGTAGGTGAAATTCCTGTCCCCTAGATGCAGGGGTGATGCGCTTTCCCCACGGTAGCGACTGACCATCAATCCGTGAAGCGGGAGAGAAAGGCAGTAACCTTGAACCCAACGAGGAATCCTGTCGAGCACAGTTGAACATGGATAGGAATACGAACTCGCGTCCGAATCGTCGTCAGCACCAACAAGCCTACGTGGGTTATTGGCTTGGTCCAAAAGGACAAGGAGAAACAGAACAGACAAGCGCTGTCAGACTGGACAAATTTCCTGTTGATCCAGGTTGCATCTCTAAAGTATCCCGGCGAATAGCGAGATCCTAAATTCAACGTCAACCAGAGACCAGGAACGGTGAAACTCCCCTTCGGCTCTCCAGAGCAATGGAGCAGGTGTCAACCGCATGCCGACCGGGAGTGGGATTGCCCAAGAAGCAAAGGCCTGGGGTAACGCTCAGGATAAGCTGACGTGGGCACGACAACGTGGAAGGTATAGGAACGAGTAGGAGCCAATAGGCTATGAACACGGTGGAAACACCGATGTATGGATGGAACACGATCCCGTGGAAGAAACTCCAGCGCGATGTGTTCAAGCTCCAAAAGCGCATATACCGAGCCTCAGATCGTGGCGATGTCAGAACAGTTCACAAGCTTCAACGACTCTTGATGATGTCACGGTCGGCGAAGTTATTGGCGGTGAGACGGGTCACCCAGGATAATCAAGGGAAGAAGACGGCTGGAGTCGATGGAGTAAAAGCGTTAACCCCATCGCAGCGACTCACGCTCGCCAAGACCTTGAGAGTTGGCAACAAAGCCAGACCAGTTCGACGAGTTTGGATACCAAAGCCAGGCACGACTGAACAACGGCCTCTGGGAATACCCACTATCAATGACAGAGCACTCCAGACGTTGGTCAAACTAGCGTTAGAGCCAGAGTGGGAGGCAAAGTTTGAAGCCAACAGCTATGGATTTCGACCGGGACGGTCCTGCCACGATGCGATCGAAGCCATTTTCTCGTCTATGCGCCGTAAGGCAAAGTACGTCTTAGACGCAGACATCGCAAAATGCTTTGATCGAATAAATCATCAGGCGCTACTCGACAAACTTCAGACCAATCCGAAGCTGCGCCGGCAAATTAAGGCGTGGCTAAAGAGCGGAGTCGTCGACAACGGCTCATTGTTCCCAACTCAGCAAGGCACAATGCAGGGCGGAACGATTTCACCGTTGTTGGCCAATGTGGCACTGCACGGTATGGAAACTCTCATCAAAGAAAAATACCCAACAAACAAATACAGAGGTTTCTATGCTCCACAGGTCGTCAGATATGCGGACGATCTCGTGGTCCTTCATGAGAGTACATCTGTGGTGAAGGAATGCCAGGACATTTTGGCCGAGTGGCTAAAGGACATCGGTCTGGAACTCAAGCCAAGCAAGACCCGAATCACCCATACGCTCAACGTGATGGATGAGAAACCGGGCTTCGACTTTCTTGGATTCAATGTCAGACATTACCCGAAGGGTGAGACTAAATCCGGCAAAGACATCCACGGAAAACAACTTGGGTTCAAAACGATCATCAAGCCGAGCCAGGCATCGACTCAAAGACATATCCAACAACTTGGAGAGGTAGTGAGAAGCCATAGAAGCGGGGCTCAGGGAATCCTCATCAAAAAACTGAACCCCGTGATCATCGGCTGGAGCAGGTACTACTCAACCGTAGTCAGCAAGGCTACTCTCAACAAGGTAGGACATGTCTTATTTTCAATGCTCATCGCTTGGGGCAATCGCAGACATCCGAATATCAGTAAACGGAAAGTCGTAGACAAGTACTGGAAAATCACCAAGGGCAAAGACTGGAGATTCCAAACGCCCAACGGTGACCTCCGGCTGTATGAACACGAAACGACTCCGATCAGGAGACACATCAAGGTTCAGGGGCGCCGCAGCCCCTACGACGGCGATTGGTTGTATTGGAGCACGCGGCTGGGCAGACACCCGGAAGTTCCTCTGAGAGTGGCAACACTCCTGAAGAGACAACGGGGCAGATGCCTGGAATGTGGACAGTTCTTCAAAGACGTAGACGTTCTGGAAGTGGATCACATTCTCCCAAAGAAATGGGGAGGGACTGATTCGAAGAACAATCTGCAACTGCTACATCGACACTGTCACGACACGAAAACTGTCCGAGAAAATACCTGGGCAGAATAGGTACGTATAACAAACGCTGAGTTGTCGAGGAGCCGGATGAGTCGAAAGATTCACGTCCGGTTTTGGAGCCGAGCGGCGGGGGCGACCCCGTCGCTTAGGTTAACAAGCAGTTCCGGCGGTTGGGGGGAAGCGCGCCATTGGATTTCAAGGCGCGGGTAATATTTGCGACCAATCGCGATCTGGCTCAGTCGCTCAATCAAGGCGCTTTCCGTCGCGATCTTTACGATCGGATTACCGAAGTACAAATCCAAGTGCCGCCACTGCGCGAGCGTCAGGGAGACGTGGATTTGCTGTTGCAGCACTTCCTCGAACTCTACAGTGCCGGGCAACAGCTGCGTTGGGCTCGTGAGACGCTATCGATTCTGCGCAGCTACACGTTTCCGGGCAACGTCCGTGAATTGCAGAATCTGGTCAAAGGAGCTGTCGTCGAGAGTGATGGCGAGAGCATTCTCCCTCGTCACCTGCCGCTGCAAAGAATGGGAGCCTTCATTGAAGCCGAGCCCGAGTCTTTAATAGAAGAATCGTCAACCACTAGACCCGCCGTGACGCAGGAGTTGATCAGTGAATTGGATTTGTCACTGCCGCCCAACTGGCTCGACCTGCCGTACCGCGAAGCGGCACAACATTACGAACACGCGTTTGATCGCGTCTATCTAGCACGGTTGCTCCGTCGCTCTCGCCACAACGTCACGCGCGCAGCGGCGGCAGCAGGTATTGATGTCAAGACCTTCAGAAAGCGATGGAAAGAATGCGGCCTCCCGCCGCTGAGCGCGGGAGAGGAGGAGGGAGATGGCTGAAATATTGAAGCCCGCCCTAATCGGAATCCCGAGCCTTGACCTTTTTGCGTGGTTGAAAGATGTTCTTGATCAAGATTTCGGAGTGGATGCTGTGCAGGTCAAGACCTTCGATGAACTTAAGAGTTTGGTAGATCAAAGTAATAGATCCCGTGAAGATGCGGAAAAGTTCAACAAGGCCAAAGAAACCCCGGCAGCGAATGACTGGTCGCTGATCATTATCGCGAGCAACTTGCCGCCGATTCACACCAGGAAGGCCACTCCCGAACGTGTGAAGACCTACTTCACTTCGTTGGATGATGTGAATAAGTGGGGCGACTTTATTACGGTCCTCATCGTCGGTCAAGATGAACCGCTCGATTGGAGAGGGATTACTCCTCCCGCCCGTATTATTCATCTCTCCGATCCACCGAAGCCGGACGAGCGTCAAACGATCGTTGGAGAACTCGACGGACTCGGCGATATGGTTCACGTGTCTAGCGCAGAATTCAAGCTGGCATGGGATAAAGAAAACCGTATTCTTCGCGAACAGATTCGCTCATTGAGTGACCTTCGCAATCTAACCGAAGGCGAGGGTCATCTCGCCCGGCTCATAAGCAGATGCCTTGATTCCAGCACAGCCGATGAGGTCGAAATCAAACACCTCGGGCAGGGCAAGTCGGGCGCAAGAGTGTTCAGGTTATGCGTCACAACGAAAAATTTGAAAAGGAAGGAGTTTGTACTCAAGCTTTGTCAGGCCGCCGAAGTCTGGAAGCTCGAAAGCGAAGTCGGTAACCATTTACGAGCCAGTAAGGGATTAGGACATCCAGGGTACAGAGAACACATACCGGAATTGAAGAAGGCGCACCTGCCATCTGGGGGCCTTGAGCATCTTGGCGGAATCAAACAGCCAAACCGGCACATTGTCCGAAGCGGACATTGGTATGCAGTCCACTACGATTTTCTCGGCGGGGATGCATTCGGCGAATTTGTGGACCTCGAGACGGCCCTGACCGCTTCGGCTAAGGAATTGGAGAAAAAGATCGCAGGTGTTGAGTTGGCCGGCGCAGCCAAAGCAACGAACGCTCATACGGTCCGCGCGGGGATCCTGGAAATAATCCTCGAATGGCTATGTGAGAACTGGTATGCCAATATGCAAACCGGTAATGTCGAGCGTAAAGAGATGACGGTTTGGGATCTCGGCGATGCGCCCGAACAAAAATACATTATCATGCCGCCGTACCAGCTTACCGGCAGAACGAAGGGCTGGATACTAAGCTTCCTGGATAGTCCCGAAGCTGAGATGGGAGTACGTTTCTTTAACGATTGGGAAAAGCATGCGACCAAAGTCTTGCGCCTGGTAACCGAAGATGAGCTGCAGAACGGTCTATTCGGTGAACTCTCCAAGCCGTTGCCGGTTGTGCTGTCTCATGTCCACGGAGACCTCAATGCCAACAATATCCTCGTCTGGATGAAACATAAGCATCCGTTTCTGATCGATTTTCCTTTCTATCAGGAAGCCGGGCACGCGCTCCAGGATTTCGCTAGACTCGAAGTTGAAGTCAAATTCGCGCTACTTGATCGTCAAAAAGAGAGTCCGGAAAACAGCCTCAAAGCATTTGAATATACCTACTCTCAAGTGCCTATCTGGCAGGAGATGGAAAACCATCTGCTCGATCAATGGGACCAGGATGTTTCGCGTTGGACGTCAAAAGGCTATCCCCGTAACGTGCAGTCATGCTATGCGTTAGTGCAATTAATCAGGCGCGCCGCGCGAAGGATTCAGCAGAACGTTAAATGTACCGGCCCGCCGGCAGGCGATTTTCTTTCCGAATACTGGCCAGCCCTTCTCTATCACACCCTGCGAGCCATCAGCTACACACCTTCCTCCGTGTTCAAGAGACTTCTCGCTGTCTACAGCGCTGGCTCAATCCTAACCAAGCTGAACTGCTTTCCAAATCAGTGACTTGTTTGCGCGGGTAGTTGAAGTCGGCATAGCTGTCCTCGGCGATTCAGACTATTCTCCTTCTACACCTGCAGTGTGGATATCCGGTAGCGGCGGCTTACTGCCTGATCTCGGAAATCGTCAATGAACTAAGCAAGAAAATGTTCGAAAAGATTCGCAAAGAGCTTCGTTCATCTTCCTCGGGTGGAGTCACTTCCTCGCTCCGGTCATTCTACTCCTAGGGATTGCTTCTCTACCGTGATTCCCAATTTAAGCCCACGTCCACTGCTCACACAATGCAACATCTGATACGTATAGGTTTCCAGACTTACAGAGAGGGATTCCGCAGACTGGCGCATCAGCGGCACAGAACTCGCTGTATAGCACTGCGTCGCGTTGGGTGACAAAGCTGAGAGAAAGTCAAAGCTCCTCACCACGCAGATGCAACCGAACGAATCAATTGACGGTCGTTCGAAGGACAAGAACACTTCAACCAAAGGAGTCTACTACAATGAATCGAAAAGCTTGGTTCCAGTTCGTGATCGTCACCGTCATTTCCGCCTCGGGAGTGAATGGACTGCACACCGCGCAAGCCTCCCCGCTGAGAACAGAGCCGGAGTTCTACTCGGGCAACCGATCAAACATGGTCAGTTACCTTCGTACCGAATCATGGCGAGGCGAGCGACTCATCCGCTATGAGACGAACGCCAGAATTAACTACGCGTTTACGATGGAGGACCGGGAACGGGCGGATGTAACCCGTCTCGCGGTTAAGAATTGGTCTGATTCTCGCGCTTCACAGCGGGATCCGGAGCCGTTGTTTGAACTCAACGCCACCAGAGACTCAACTGTAATCGAGTCGGCTCTGAACGAGAGGCGCTCTGTCTCGCGACTCTACGCCGACCGAGCTCCCCGTGACGCACTCGTCTCGGACGTTCGAACGACTGACAACTACGACAACGTTCGAGCGAATAACTCGAAGGCAAACAAGAACACAGAAAGGGGGAAAGACTTGAAAAACTGGCTTGTCAACGTCGAGCGGCAGGTCTAGTTGTTGGGCTTAACGTGCGGCCTGTCGACAGAAAGGAGGAAGAATGGATCGAGAACGGGCTGGCTTCTTAGCCAGCCCAGTTTCTTTTCGTCAAACTCAACCACTAATGAACGGTCTCCCAACAAAGTATTGACTTCGCATCGGTCCTCTCTTATAAACCGCCTTACGGCTTGGTGCTCCCGCGACGCTCACAATTCACCCGAACAACTAACCTATGATCGACCAGAGAGAACCCGAATACGTCCTGACAATAGTCCAGCACACCTACTGCGCCGACTGCATGTGGGTTAAAGGAAAAATCACCGATGCCTATCATGCCTCGGGTATTGTGCGCGGCGAAGACTCGAAGCACTGGCGCATGCAGATTCTCTCGCCACCGTGGGACCGGGACGCACGCAAGGCGGAGTTCCCTTCGCGATTCAACACGATCGACGTGCCGGCGCTCAAGCTTGAAGTCGACAGGCGGCTGGTATTCGCAACTCAGGATGCGGGGCTCATAAGCGAACTCCTGGTCCAGTTGAAGTGGATGTTAATCAACCGTCACGCCAACGCTCAAATCGAAAAGCAGCTCGTCGATTTCATGAAGGAATGGAAGGGTCAGCCCGCCCCGGACGCGTGTGTGATCGCCGGTTAGAGTTACGCCATACCTGCCAGGACATAGACCCGAAGACTTCCAGCACAGACCCAGCGCTCAAGTTCAAACTCGTACATTGCTCCGTACGCGTTGCCACGCTTCATTGCCGGCGGATATAATCCTGCCTCCGTCAAAACGGCTCGAAGGACACACCGAAGTTCAAGAAGGAGAATAGACATGAAGAAGGTTTTGTTTTCG
>Ga0114129_10009185_pt1 | contig 14095 bp, 13 predicted proteins | sample RhiMetdeltSRZDD1_FD_80071 | JGI IMG/M metagenome (GOLD analysis project Ga0114129, IMG submission 80071) | Populus rhizosphere microbial communities from Tennessee, USA - Rhizosphere MetaG P. deltoides SRZDD1 (version 2) (version 2) | ecosystem: Host-associated > Plants > Roots > Rhizosphere >... | reverse complement strand
GGAAGATCGCTCGTCAACGGAGTCGATCGATCGCCAGGATCGGGCACGGATTCGAACGGGTGCACGTACCCCGCAATCCCATTCTGTGCGTGCGTCATCTCGATGACCGCGGGGTTGTGTGGGTACAGACTTGCCGCGGCGGTGTTGACGTATCCGGCGTAGTCGGGCACGAGCAGATGGTCGGCAAGGCCGAGCAGGCCCAGGTGTCCCCACACGCTCGTGTGAAATTCCTGACCGTGCGCGATCACGGGTCCGCCGGTCCGCATCCCCGACCCGCGGTTGCCAAAGTATGCCTGGTCCGGGATCCGCTGCTCCTTGTTCACGATCAGATTTTCGACGACATCAAGATCTTCGGCTCGCGCCTGAAGCGCAAGATGGACCGGAGTGTTGCGATACGCGCCGCCGTAGTTCATGTGCGTGTGGAGGTCGCCGCTCGACCATCCGTCCGCGCGCAGGTTTGCGATCCGCTCGAGGCCTATCGTCAGCGCCGCGCTTCCGTCCCGCGCGACCGAAATCTCGCGGCGCTCCATCCGAAACTGCAGTCCGTGCATCGCCTCGACGATGACGCGGCCGGCGGGAACGGTGAGTGTTGCCGTCCCGTTCGTGTGGAAATAGGTGTAGTCGAGCGATCGCTCCCGTCGATCGAAGCTGTCATCCGCATGACGCCACGCTTCGTCCGGCGTCACGCCCCGTCCGTCGGCTGCCGTGACCGAGAGCCGCGCTGGAACCAGCGCGCCCGTCGTCCGATCTCGAACCTGAATCGAGAGCCGCCCGACAGGCTCGCCGTACCGCCGATCTGAAAGCTCGACACGCTGACGTCTGCCGCCCGGCACGTCCATCACCCACAGCGACGTGTTGCCATCCTGATTGGAGACGTAGGCAATCCGTCGCGTGTCGTGCGACCACCGCGGGGCCGTCGCGTCGAAGTCTCCGTACGTGAGCGGGAAGACGTCTCCTCCTTCGGCGGTCATGATCCACAACTGGTTCCACGGTCGTCCCAGGTACGAGCTGTAGACGATACGCTTGCCATCGGGCGACCAGTCGGGTTTTGCCTTCCACGTGGTTTCCTCGTAGCGGATTTCACGCGGCGTCGCGCCGGGGCGAGCCTCCATTCGCCAGAAGCCGCCGGTTCCCCAGATGCGCCCCGCGTTCGAGACGAAGAGCAGCTCGTGCCCGTCGGGCGACCACGTCGGCGACAGAAAATGATCGAACGGGCTGTAGTAGTAGCGGGGAAGACCGCTGTCATGATCGACGGTGAGCCGCTCGCTCGATCCGGGCTTGCCGTCGCGAACGTCGATCGCGTAGATATGCCAGCGGCCCTCGAAGCTCGTCGACACATACGCAATGCGCCGCCCGTCCGGCGACCACCTCGGCTCGACGTTGACCGCGCCGTTCGACACGAGCGCGGTCGATTCACCGGTCTCCACATTCAGCAGCCTGAGATCGATCGCATCGTGCGCGTACCAGGAGTACGCGATGAAGCGGCCGTCGGGCGACCAGTCTGGCTGGTGCGCATAGCCCGCGCCCCAGACGAGTTGAGTCGCGGATCGCGTGCCGAGCCGATGACGCCAGAGCGACCCCTGCATCGCGATGACGACCTCCTTGTCATCAGGCGCCCAGGCCACGCTTGCCGGCCCTGTCGTGACCTGGGGCAGATACATCTCGCGGTAGTAGTACGCGTGTGGGATCTTGATCTGCGGGAGGACCGGCGTCCGCTGTGCGTGCGGCCGCGCGACGGACAACGCGGCCACCGTCACGACGAGCGCGGCCCCGATCCGGCCCGACGCGCTGACTGGTCTCATTGCGACTGAACTGTAGTCGACCGCGCGGCGAGGCGCCAGCAGACGTGGCGTAGAATCGTGGCGTGTACCCTCGGGAGGGCCCGCAATCGCCAAGGCAGACCTGAAAAAGGCATGGACGGCGACGCGCGCGCTCCGTACTTCCACAACGGTTCCGCGGCGACGCTGGAAGAAGTCGTGGGGTTTTACGAGAAGCGGTTCAACATCGGCCTGACGCCCAGGGAAAAGGCCGATCTGGTTGCGTTCCTGCGCGCGCTCTGATCAATACTCCTCCTTTCGGGGAGGCGTCATGATCGAGCGGCTGTTGCTGCTGGCGATGTCTGCGAGCGTCTGCATATCCCTTCAGCCGGCTCAGAGGGGAACCGCAGGGACGCTGGGGATTTTCACCGGCAGCACCGACGTCGGCATCCCGTCGACGATCGGTCCAGGATCGGCAACGTACGACGAGGCCGCGCGGACCTACACGATTCGCGGCGGTGGCGAGAACATGTGGGCCACCGCCGATCATTTTCATTACGTCTGGAAGAAGGTCTCCGGCGACGTGACGCTGGCGGCCACGATTGCGTTCGTTGACAGCACCCCCGAGACGGGCACGCCCGATCGTCACCGCAAAGCGTGTCTCGTGATCCGGCAATCCCTCGATGCCGATTCCGTCTACGCGGACGCGGCACTGCATGGCGACGGCCTCACGTCACTGCAGTGGCGCGACGCGAAGGGGGCGATCACGCGCGAAGTGCAGGCCAGCATCACGAAGCCCGCGCGTCTTCAGATTGAAAAGCGCGGCAACACAATCTCGATCTCCGCGGCGGCCGCCGGAGCGGAGTTGAGTCCCACCGGCGGATCCGCTACGGTTGAGCTCAACGGCGAGTTTTACGTTGGCCTTGGAGTCACCGCCCACAATTCCGGACGTCTCGAAACCGTTACATTTTCGAAAGTCGAGCTCGTAACTCCTGAGTCCCGCTAGCGGGTCCGTGATACTCTCGGGTTATCCTTTGCACAGCTCAGCCATTGCTGCGAGATGGCCCGGAGGCTCAATGCATTCCGACCCTCGACATGGCCGCGCGACGGGCATCGCTGCCCGCTACGCCCTCAGCGCTTTGGGCGTACTAGTCGCGACCTGGCTCGAACTGCTGATCGCGCGGACGCCGGTTGCCCGTCTCTCGTTCTTTGCGTTCGGCATCGTTGTCGCGCTCAGCGTGTGGCTCGGCGGCTTTGGGCCCGGCCTGTTCGCGTTGTTCCTCTCAGCGCTCGCCATCGATTACTTCCTCATTGCGCCCGGTGGTTTCTTCGACTTTCAATCCTCAGGCGACGCGCTCGTGTTCGTCGTGTACTGTGCCGGCTGGCTGGCGTTCTGCATTGGCGCGGAGCGCGTGTCGCGCCGGACGGCTCGCGATCGCGAACGCTGTGAGGAAGCGGAGCGCGCGGCGGCGCAAGCGGATCGAATCGCGCAATTGACGGCCGCGCTGTCGCAGGCACGCACTCCTGCCGCGGTGATCGAAGCCACGGTGCAGGAGCCGCTGCACGCGCTCAAGGCGGATGCCGGCTTGCTGGTGCTCCTGAGCGACGAAGGCCGGTCGATGATGATCGCGCGGATGGTCGGATATCGATCCGAAGAGCGCGAGGCGCGCAACGGCACCGCGCTGGCGGCGAAGACGCCGGCGTCGGACGCAATCGGCCGCGGCGCTCCCGTCGTCATCGAATCGCGCCGCGCGTACGCCGCCGAGTATCCCGATCTTCAGAAGAACAGCGACAACGACCACCCGTTCGCGGCGATTGCCGCCGTTCCGCTCCTCGTCGGCAGCAGGGTCGTTGCCGTCGCCCAGTTCGAGTTCCGTGAGGCGCGGCCCTTCACCGCCGAGGATCGCGAGTACTTGTTCGCGCTGGGACCGCGCGCGGCGCAGGCGCTGGATCGGACGTGGCAGCACGAGTCGGCCGTGCGCGATCGCGCCGAGTCGGAGATTCACCGCGCGCGTGCCGCCGAGGACCTGGCGGAACGCGAGAACGTCGAGTCGGCGCTGCGCGCCAGCGAGGCGCGTTACCGAGCGCTGGCGGCGCGCACGACACGCATGCACGATCTGGCTGCGGCGCTCTCCGAAGCCGTCACCGTCGAAGCCGTCGGCCACGCCGTCGTCCAGCAGGGATGCATCGCGGTAGGCGCGACTCACGGCGAAGTCACGCTGCTCGCCGGCGAGGGCAACCAGTTCGAAACGTTGTACTCGAACGTGCAGGGCCGCCCCGACACCGATCGACGGTTCCCTGTCGAGTCCGGGCTGTGTGCGACAGAGGCCGTCGACAGACGACGCCCGGTATTTGTGGCGTCGTTCAACGAATGGCAGGAGCAGTACTGGCGTTCGGCATCGATTGCGGCCGACGGAGGATACGTGTCGTCGGCGACGCTGCCGCTCATCGTGGAAGGCACCGTCATTGGCGTGCTGGCGTTCCACTTCACGGCGCCTGTGAACTTCGATGACGACTACAAAGTGCTGCTCGGGTCGGTGGCGCAGCACTGCGCCCAGGCTCTGGATCGCGCACGGTTGTATGAGTCGGCCCAGCGCGCGCGCGCCGAGGCGGAAACCGCCAATCGGCTGAAGGACGAGTTCGTGTCGATTGTCTCGCACGAGCTTCGAACGCCGCTCAACGCCATGCTCGGCTGGACCTCGATGCTGCAGCAGGGGTCTCTCGACGCGACGAACTCGGCTCGAGCTCTGCAGTCGATTCACGACAACGCCACGCGTCAGGCGAGGCTGATCGAGGAGCTGCTCGATTTTTCCCGGCTCAAGTCCGGACGCATGAGGCTGGACAGGGAGGATATCGATCTACGCGATCTCCTGCGCGGCATCGTCGAATCAATCATTCCGAGCGCAACCGGAAACGGCCTCGAGCTGGACCTTGCACCCGTGCCGGCCCTGAAAGTACACGGGGATCCACGCCGACTCGAGCAGGTTTTTTTTAATATCATTGGAAATGCGCTGAAGTTCACGCCGCGTGGCGGGAGCATTTCCATAAGGGTCCGCCCGGTCGCGGGGGCCGTTGAAATCGACGTGAGCGATACGGGCGCGGGGATCGATCCAGCGTTCCTGCCCCATGTGTTCGATCGTTTCCGGCAGGCCGACACCGCGAGCCGGCGTCCCGACAGCGGAGTTGGCCTCGGCCTTTCGATCGCGAAGGAGCTCGTCGAAGCTCACGATGGACGGATTACCGCGGCGAGCGCCGGTACTGGACGGGGATCGAGTTTCGTCGTGACGCTGCCGGTTGCTTCGCCTCCGGCTGAAGAGGCGCCGCGAAGCCCTGAGCCGCCACCTCCGCCCTCGCCGGGATCGAGAGTGCACTGATGAGAGACCATCATGCGAATTACTTCACTTGTCATTGCCATCATGGTCGGTGCCATTGGGTTGTCCGCGCAGGTGCCGCGACGGTCGGGAGGCAACGTCACGCTCGTCATTCTGGTCACCGAGGCGTCGGGCACGCCGGTTGGAGGAGTGCGTGTGACGCTCAGCGGGCCCGTGGCACGCGAGTCGAGGACAGAGCTGGGAAAGCTGGCCTTCGAAGGGCTGCCCTCCGGCAGCTATCATCTGAGATTCGAACGCGACGGTTTCGTGCCGATCGAGCGTGACGTCGTTGCACGCGGCGGCGCGCCGATTGACGTCAAGGTCACGCTCGCGCGGACTCCGAAACCACCATCGCCGCCGCCACCGCTTCGGCCGGTGGCGCCGCTGATCGATACCGAGCCGGTGGCCATCGATATTCCTTCTTACATCGAAAGGAACTTCGTCGGCCGCGCCGCCGGGAAAGTGTCGTCATTGGCGTGCAGTTCGGGCGGTGAGGCCACGCTGATCCAGCTCCATGAGCCGGTGGCGGACCACGTGCACACCGGCGCGGACGAATTCCTCTACGTGATTGCCGGCGAAGGCACGGCGCGAACCGGCGGATCGCAGCAGGTCCTGCGAGCCGGCGTGTTCGTACTCGTGCCTCGCGGCGTTTCACACTCGTTGACGGCTTCCGGGCGCAGCCCCCTCGTCGTCCTCTCAATCAAAGCCGGGGAGCGCTGCACGCCGAATGCCGGGTGAAAGGTTGTTGGGCTTTAGGCTTAGGCTTTGGGCTTTGGGCTTTGGGCTTTAGGCTTTAGGCTTTGGGCTTTAGGTTTGGGGAAGGACATGGACGTCGAAAAATTTCGAAAACGGCTGGTGGAGATCGAGCGGGATCTGGTGAACCGGATCGGACGTGAGGTCGAGGATGCCCGCGAGACGAACGACGAGGCTCCAGATGATGCCGGAGATCTGAGCGTCGCCGACGAGGTCACGGACGAATACCTCACCGAAGCGAGCACCAACACGGTGGTCCTGGAGCAGGTCCGCGCTGCCTTGCGGCGAATCGAAGCCGGAACGTTCGGGCGCTGCGTGGTGGACGGGGGTCCGATCGAAGAGAAGCGTCTCGAGGCCGTGCCGTGGACTCCCTACTGCGTGCGCCACCAGCAGGAGATCGACGCGGCTGCCCGGACGCCTACGCTCTGATCATTCCGCGCGCAACGTCGCCAGCGGATCGACGCGCGTAGCGCGCCTTGCCGGCACATAAGCGGCGAAGACCGCGACGAGAAGCAGCAGCACCGCGAGCGCGGCGAGCACGCCCGGATCGCCAGGCCTGACCTGATACAGGAGCGCCGTCAGCAGCCGCATCGCCGGGATCGCGAGCAAGACGCCAACGACGATGCCGGCCACGGCGATCGCCAGCGCGCGGCCGATGACGAGACGCAGGATGTGCGCCTCGCCAGCGCCGAGGGCCAGCCGCACGCCGATCTCGCGCGTCCGCTGCGCGACTCCCTGCGACATCACGCCGTAGATCCCCATCGTCGCGAGTAGCAGCGCCAGCCCGGCGAAGACGCCCAGCAGCCATGCGCTGACGCGCGTCCGCCAGATCGCATCGCCAAACCGCTCCTCCATCACGAGTTGAGCAGCGCTTCGGCAAGTCGCGGCGGAGCGGCCTTCATGGGACCGTCAGCTCTTGGCTGTTCTCAGTTTGGCGGTGACGCCATTCGCCATGAGGCGAAGGGACTCGTACACGCGTGCGAGCGCGCGTTCACCGGCGGGCTGCAGGGTGTACAGGCGTTTGCGTTTCCCGCCACGCTCGGGCGTCGGATCGCCCAGGCGCGACGACACGAGCCTGCGCTTCTCGAGACGGTCGAGCGCCGTGTAGAGCGCGCCCGGCGAGATGGCGCGCTCCGTCCTTTCTTCTATCTCGCGCCGAATCGTGACTCCGTAGGCGTCCGATCCGAGGCGAAGCAGAGCAAAGAGGATCCGCTGTTCGAAGTCACCGATGATCGCGGGCATGGCTAATAGCCCACACTGTAGTTATTATCGCCGTTCCTGTCAATCTTCAATCTGCAATTGCCAATTGCCAATGACTTATTTCTGTTCGCGGGCGAGCTGCTCGCGGAAGCGTCCTTCGGCACGAGCGATGTGCGCGCGATAGCCGGCTGGATCGACGAACGGGTTCGCGCTGTCCGGGTGTGCGCGCAATGCGGCGGCCTTGTCCTGGCCGCCGTAGTACGAGGCGTGGGCGCCGATGAAAATGTCGCACGGCAGCCCCTTCAGCACGTCGTACGTATGTGAGTAGTCGCTCGCAATCTGCGGATAGCCAGGCATGCCGCTGACCCGCGTTCCGTCGAGAATCGAGAGTCCGCACAGATCGACAACGTGATAAGTGCGGCCGCGATCGTGGACGTCGAACGTCCACGTCGTGCACCCTTTCGTGTGTCCGGGTGTCAGGTGCGCCGTCAGCACAACGCCGCCAAGCCGGACCGTGTCGAGATCCTTCAACCTGCGGTCGACTTTCGCAGCGGGAAACGGCCTGCTGTCGCCCAGGTTGAAATCACCGCGGCCGCCTCGTTCGATGACGGCCGCATCTTCGTCGCTGACCATCAGGCTGGCGCCCGTGAACCGCTTCATGTCCGCGAAGCCCCCGGCATGGTCGAAATGCGCCTGTGTGTTCAGCAGGATCTTGACGTCCTGCAGGTGCAGGTTCAGCTTGGCGATGTTGGCCTGGATGATCGGGACTGTCTGGACGTATCCCGCATCGATCAGGATGTGGCCCTCGGGGGTCGTGATCAGGTAGGACCCGATGTCGCTCGCCCCGACGTAGTAAAGGTTGTCGGCGATCCGGAACGGCTCGCTGGGCTTGTTGTCGTCCGACTGAAAGCCAATGGCGGCCAGCGCCGCCGTCAGGAATGCAACCGCGAATCGGAACATCGGCTACCCGCCGACGCGTCTAACGGTGATGACGAAGTCCCGGTGCGGATCCAGATCGGATCTGTTGACGTGCGTCTCGGACGGGTGTTTGGCGACGGTCTCGCCCGGCTGAAGCTCGATTTCCAGCCGGTAGGTGCCTTCGGGCACCTTGATGGTGTAGCCGCCGTTGGCGCCGGTCACCGCATCGTACTTTGTCGAGGTCCCAACGTTCACAGCCGTGACCTTGCGGCCGACGACTGGAGCGTTGGCGTCCGTCGAGACGATGCCGGCGATGGTGCCGCCGACCGGCTGCTTCGGACCTGTGTCAATCACCGGGCCCGGGTGGCACGCCACGGACGTCAGAGCCGCGACCGCGATCACGAAATGCAAGAGCCGCATGATGCGCCTACATTAACACGCGCCTGCCAAACTACAGAGATACGCAGAACTGCGGCCGCCGGTTCCGTTGACAGCGACCGGCCGGCGGGCTTAACGTGCGGATCCCCAGCAACCTATGGACTCTTCAACGCGCCGCTCCGCGCGCGACATCGTCGACGCGGTCCTGCACAACATGCGGCAGAATCTCGAGCCGCTCAAGTATTCCACGCTCGCGCCGAGCCGCTTTCTCGTTTACCTCCATCCAGAGGAGTTCCGGCGGCTCGAAGGAATCCTGCGTCGTGTGCGGCTCGAAACGATTCGCGCGCTGACCGACGAGCTCGACGCCATCAACCGTCGAGGGCGGATGCTGCAACGGGTTCGTACGTTGATCGGACGTCCGGGCGTTCCGGTCGAAGGAGCGGGCACGGACTGGACCATCGAGTTCCTGCCGGATCCTGACGGCGAGCTGGCCGAAGGGGACATCCTCGTGGACTCCGAGCTGCTGCTGCCGCCGCAGCCGGAGCTGGGCGCAGGGGAGCGCACGCGCCGCATTACGACAGGCCGCGTCGGCCAGCCCGCAGCGCGCCAGGAAGAAACGGTCAGGTCCGCTGCCGCTTCGGCAACTGTTTACGCCCGCCTCGCGTACGCCGACGAAGAGGGACCGCACACGTTCGACGTCGTCAAGGACTCGATCGTGATCGGTCGCGGCGGCATCACGTACCGCGTGGACGTCCGAATCAAGAGCGCGGTCGACGTGTCGCGCGAGCACGCGCGCATTCGCCGCGATCCGGCGACGGGACGCTTCTTCCTGATCGATCTCAGCACGCTCGGGACGAGCGTCGACGGGCGCCGCGCCCCGAAAGGCTACGACGAGGAAGGCGGCAACAAGCGCGAGAACGGCGTCGAGATGCCGCTCGCCGACGCCGCCCGCATCGGTCTCGCCGAGATGATCTACCTCGACTTCCAGGCGGTTGCGCGACGATGATCTGGCTTCTTTCCCTTCGTACCGTCTTCCTGCTGCTGCTGGCGGCCGCTGCCGGGGCGGTCCTGTGGGCGGCCGTGACGGGGCGCGAGTAGGATCGATCGATGCGCGTCGTGAACACGGTCCACGCGGCGGGCGCCAGCGATCCGGGCCTTCAACGCAATCACAACGAAGACCGCTGTCACTGGGACGAGCAGCGGGGAATCTTCGCCGTCGTGGACGGCGTTGGGGGACAGGCCGCCGGCGAGAAGGCGGCGGACACCGCCGTCGCGAAGCTGCGCGATCGCCTCGAGCGCCAGACCGGAAGGATCGAGGATCGAATTCGTGAAGCCATCTCGATTGCCAACGACGAGATCTACAGGCTTGCTTCGATCAGGCCCGAGTGGAAGGGGATGGCGTGCGTGCTGACCGTCGCGGTCGTCGACAACGGTGACGTTGTCGTCGGCCACGTTGGCGACACGCGGCTTTACAAGATACGCAAGGGGCGTCTTCAGAAAATCACGCGGGACCATTCGCCGGTAGGGGAGAGAGAGGACGCGCGCGAGCTGTCCGAGCTGGAAGCGATGCGCCATCCACGTCGAAACGAGGTCTTCCGCGACGTGGGCTCGGAGCCTCACGATCCCGACGATCCCGATTTCATCGATGTCGAACGAATCCCGTTCGAGCCCGACGCCGCGCTCCTGCTGTGCACGGACGGACTGACCGATTCCGTCGATTCCACGACCATCAGCCGCATCGTCGAAACGTTCGCGGGACACCCGGGTGACGTGGTTCGAGAGCTGATCGAGGCGGCGAACGAAGCCGGCGGCAAGGACAACGTCACGGCCGTGTACGTGGAGGGTGAACAATTCGCCGCGTCTGACGCGGAACCCGTGCGAGAGCGCGAGAGCGCGCGAGGCGCCGTTTTGTCTCCGCCGCCACCACGATCGCGGTCGAGAGGTAGAGGCGTGAAGGCCGCAACGCTCGCGCTCCTCGTCGCCGTGATCGCGGCAGCGCTGCTCCTCGAGACGGACATCGGCGCCAGGCTTCTGCGGCTGCCGGTGGCGCGATCGGTCGTCGGGCAGCGAAACACGGTCGTCGTCGATCCGTCAGGATCGATCGCGTCGGCAGTGATGGCAGCCCGGCCCGGCACCGACGTGATCGTCGAGCCCGGCGAGTATCGCGAGGCGATTACGCTGCCCTCGGGCGTTCACCTCGTGAGCCGCGTGCCGCGCGGCGCAATCCTCAGGCTGTCTGGAGCGGCATCCGATAATCAAGCCGTGGTCACGGCTTCCGGGGTGTCTGACGTGCAATTCGTCGGTTTCCGGCTCGTCGGCGACGCGGCAACTCCGATGGGCACGGGAATCTACTGCGACCATGCCGACCTGACCGTCGTGGACGTGGAGATTTCCGGCGCGAAGAACGCCGCGATCGAATTCGACCGCGGATCGACGGGCGCCCTGATCGGGAGCGATCTGATCAATAACTTCGGTTCGGCGCTCATCGTGCGCGCCGGGGCCGCGCCGCGCGTCAGCCACAATCGGTTCAGCAGGAATGCAACGGCGGAAACATCACCCCCGTGGGTGATCGTCGAATCCGATACGAGCGCGCACTTTACCGGCAACGTGTTCGACGGAATCCGGGCCGACTCGCTTCCGCGCCTGAAGGAAGGAAACGTCTTTCTGCCTCCACCGGCGCCAGCGGTTTCTCAGCCGTCCCCGGGCGGCCGGAGAGGACGCCGGTGACGACTGTCTTCCATCAGGTCGGACGGTATGCCATCCGCCGTGAGCTGGGGCGCGGCGGGATGGCCACGGTGTTTCTCGCAACGGACAGCGAAACCGACACCGAGGTTGCGCTGAAGCAGGTTCCGGTCGGCGCCGACCGCGAGGCACAGGAAATCGTCGAGGCCGAAGAGTGGGGCGCGCAGCTTCAGGCTCACTTCTCGCGGATGTATGACCTGGTCCCGAAGGTCTTCGATTACTGGAAGGACGGCGACTACTTCTACATCGCGATGGAGTACGTCGAGGGCCGGAATCTTTCCGAGCTGCTCACCGAGCCGCTTCCGAGCGAACGGGCCGTCCAGATTGCGATCGAGCTGTGCACCTTTCTCGAAGCCGCCCACAACTTCAAGGCCACGATAGGCGACCGGCCGCTTACGTCGCTGCATCACTGCGACATCAAACCGCGCAACGTCCGCATCACGGCTGACGGCAAAGTCAAAGTGCTCGACTTCGGCATCGCGAAGGCGTTGTCGCTCAGCCGGAAGGTCACGCGGAACGATTTCGGGAGTGTTCCTTATCTTTCGCCCGAGCGGCTCGAATCGAACGATATCGATGCGTACGCCGACCTCTGGGCGATCGGCGTGGTGCTCTACGAAATGCTCAGAGGCGCTCCGCCGTTCACCGCGAGCGATACACGGCAGCTCGAGCGGCGAATCATCTCTCGCGTTCCACCCGTGTCGCTCCAGGGTATCTGCGCACCGCCGCTTCAGGCGATCGTTACGAAGCTGCTGGCGCCGCGCACGTCTGATCGCTATCCGAGCGCCGCAGAGATCTGCGAGGATCTGCAGCGATTTCAGTCAGGGCATCCGACCCGGGCGCAGGAGGAAGGGTGGCCCGAGCGCGCAGCCGACGAGGCGGCGACGGCGCGGACGAGACCGGCAGGAGAATCCGTCGACCCTCGTCCCGTCGAAGATGAGCCGACCAGACGCACAACCCGACCGGCGGCACAGCAACCCGATGCGCGTCAGAAACAGACGGCCCCGTCGATTCCAAGCTCCAGATCCGGCCGCGTCTTGCAGCTGCTGAAGACCGGACTTCTCCTCGTAGTACTCCTTCTCATCGTCAACGAAATTCGAGTCGGCGCTTCGGCCAATCGACTCGCTGAAACGGTCGTCACACGCCAGCTTCCCGATCTCGACGCCGCATGGAAGAGATACGACGAGCTCGATGCGAGATCCTACCTCCGCGTCGGTCTGATTGGCGCACGACGCGCGCTCGTTCGGCGCACCGTGGAATTGAGCGAGCGCGTGATTGCGAACTACCGCAACGCGCTGCCTACTCTTCGCGAAGCTCAGTGGTTGACGATGCAGGCCGCGGACCTTCGAGCGATGGCTCTCGATCCGGAGAACCGTCAGCTGAAGGGCGCCGCTCGTCTCTGCGAAGGACATCTGCATCGTATCGCTGGTGAGGCGAAGAAGGCGAAACACGATCCCACAGGTGCCCGCCAGGAATTCACGGAAGCGGTGACAGCGTTTCGCGAGGCGGCGGAGCTGCGGCCCAACTGGCCGGATCCATTTCTGGGATTGATGCGCACGTTCATCTACGGCCTCGACGATCTCGATCGCGGCGTCGACGCGTTCCGTCAGGCCCAACGACTCGGATACTCCTCCGGAAGCCGGGAAATCGCCCAGCTCGCGGACGGTTACCGCGCGCGTGGCGACCGCCTTGCGCGGAGCGCACGCCTGCTCAGAGGATTGCCGCAGGAACAGGCGTCGCTTGAAAAGGGGGCCGAGGCGTTCCGCCAGTCGCTCGAGCTGTACGCGAAGGTTGCGGACTACGCGCGGGGAGCCGCCAACATGCGCCTCGCACAGCGCGGGCTCGACGAGATCGAGCGCCGGCTCGCGGAGATCGCCGCAGGCGGGCCTGGCGTCGACACGCCATCGCGGTTCTAATCATCGGAGGGCGAGTGGGGGTCACATACACGCACGCCGTCGAGCGCACGCCGATCCGTACGGCTCGGCGGCTCGCTGGCCTGCTCGATCTCCGGCTCGTTGCGATTTCTGTCGTCGCGATCGTCGGCGTCATCCTGACGGCTGCCGCGAAGCTGGCGGTCGTCGAGGTCACGACGCCGCCCGGGAACGCGCCGTTCGTCAATCTGAATCTCGTCCGTGACGCCCGTTCACTCGAGGCACCATTCGAGCAGGTTTTCAGCAACCCCGCGGATCGCCGCTTCGCGGCTACAGAGCTTTTCGGATTTCTCGCACCAGGCGACGAGCGTCGCAGCATTCCAAACATCGGGGCCATCAGTCGCGTGCAGGTGAGCGTGGAGGCGATTCGCAAGAATCCAGGCCTCCAACGATATGCCGAGCGTGTTTCTGCTCTCCCGGAGCCCAAACCGACGATTGCGCTGCTGACGGCGTCGGAGGTCGCGGCGCTGAAGCCATCGCTGGTCGTTCGCACGCGCCGCGAATTCATCCGCGCCGCGTTCTGGTCGACGCTGCTATACGTCGCTGGATTTCACGCGGCGGTGGCGCTGTGGTGGTGGGGGCGTCGACGCGGCGATCGGGTGATGCTCGCGGCGGCACACGTGCTGACCGCCGTAGGCCTCTGCGCGATGATCGCGAGACCCGATCCGCTGCGCGATCTGCTGCTGTTCCCGCGCTACGCCCAGACGGTTCTTGCTGGCGGGCTCATTGCGGGACTCCTCGCGAACGTCGACTTTCGAACGCCGTCCTTCCGTCAGCTGACGTACCTCCCGCTCCTTGTCGCGTTTCTGCTGTCGCTCATGCTGATCGCCTTCGGCCGGGGCCCTGGCGGAAGCAACGCACGCGTCAATCTCGGACCGTTTCAGCCGATCGAAGCAATTCGGCTTCTGATCGTCCTCTTCCTGGCCGGGTATTTCGCGCGACGGTGGGAGCTGCTTCGTCAGCTGCGGCAGGTCTCGTTCCGCGATCGCGTGCTGCCGCAGTGGCTCAACGTGCCGCGGGCCGACTATGCGCTGCCGGTCCTCGCGGG
>Ga0114129_10009183_pt1 | contig 14097 bp, 7 predicted proteins | sample RhiMetdeltSRZDD1_FD_80071 | JGI IMG/M metagenome (GOLD analysis project Ga0114129, IMG submission 80071) | Populus rhizosphere microbial communities from Tennessee, USA - Rhizosphere MetaG P. deltoides SRZDD1 (version 2) (version 2) | ecosystem: Host-associated > Plants > Roots > Rhizosphere >... | reverse complement strand
GACTTCAGCCAGGGCTTCACCGATGTGTCCGACTTTCCGGTCACGTTCGGCGTCGGTCTGGGGGATCGCGCCGAGATCTTCGGCGCCTGGTCCCTGATTCGCCGAATCGACCGCGATGTCCGCCCGATCTTCCTGTCAGGTCAGACCGAGCCCGGAGGGTTGGTCAATGACTATCCCTTCGTCTCGCAGGGCTGGTCGGACAACCAGATCGGGGACTTCTGGGTCGGCGGCAAGGTCAACGTGATGTCGGAGTATCGCCAGAACCCCATGGCCTCCGCCGTCCGGGGCATGATCAAGCTGCCCTTTGCGAAGGACGATGAGGAAGGCGTTGGTACCGGCGAGCTCGATTTCGCCCTCGACGCGATCCTCAGCAAGGAAGTGAACCAGCGGGTCGAGCTCTCGGGATACGGTGGGTTCATGTTCCGTGGCAGCCCCGACGACGTGGAGTTGTCGAACGGGTTCCGATGGGGCTTCGGTGCGGGGTTCCCGACGCGAAAGAATCTGCGTCTCACCGCCGAACTGCACGGTGAATCCTATTTCGACGACACGGTCGTCTATAGCGGCACCACGCTCATTGGCGATGACCTGTCAGTGCCACCGGCGATCAGCCGCAACGATTCACCGGTGAACGCCTCCATCGGCCTCACGTGGCTCGGCTCCAACGGCATGTTTGCCGGCGCCGGCCTCAATTGGCGACTCGGCCTCGACGGCAGAGACGACTTCACCGGCTTCGAGAGCGAAACGGGCGACGCGCTGGGGTTCCAGTTCCGGCTGGGATATCACCCGGGTGTTCGCGTCTACGTGCCGCCGCCACCACCGCCACCGCCACCACCTCCGGCGCCGCCACCGGCGCAGAACCGTCCGCCGACGGCCGTGGCTCGTTGCGAGCCGTGCACGGTGGAAATCGGACGGACGGCAACCGTGACCTGTGATGCTAGTGACCCGGACGGCGACCGACTGACGTACAAGTGGAGCGCCCCGGCGGGCAAGATCACCAACCCGGCCGATCGGCAGACCACATGGACCGCGCCAATGCAGGAAGGGCCTGTTCAGTTCAGCTGTCAGGTCGACGACGGGAAGGGCGGTACGGCGAGCGCGAACGTCACCATTCAGGTGATTCGTCCTGCGGTCAAGGAGTTCGTGTTCGAGGACGTCCACTTCGACTTCGACCGGTACTCGCTCAGGCCGGAGGCCACGCGTGCACTCGACGAAGCGGTCAACACGCTGAAGCAGAATGCCGACCTTCGCATTCAGGTCGAAGGGCATACCTGCAACATCGGCACGCCCGAGTACAACCTCGCGCTCGGCGAGCGTCGTGCGCAGGCGGTTCGCGATTACCTCGCGAGCCGGGGGATCGGCGCCGATAGGTTGACGACCGTGAGCTACGGCGAAGAGAGGCCGAAGCATGACAACGCGCGCGAAGAAACACGCCGGCTGAATCGGCGCGCCGCGATGGTCGTGCGCATCCAACGCTGATCGGGAGGGCTGAATCGATGAGATACGTTCACCTCTACCTGGTCGGGTACTTCATCCTGATCGTCGGCGCCCTGGCGGCCCTGTGGTACGGCGGCGTGCTGCAGCAGATTTCGGCCGCCTGGGTCGTCATCGGCCTCGTGATCGCTGCGGGGCTGGGTGTGATGCTCGCGATCACCGCCGGAAAGCCGGAGATCACGCGAGAATAACGTTCGTCCCCGGCAACGTAGGGCCGGCAGCCGCCTCTGGGAAGGCGGTTGCCGGCCCTTTTCTTTTTTCTCTTCGAGCGAAGGGCTGACTTCACCTCGCGAGCACACTTGCGGAGGTGGTACGGGTTGTGATTAGTAGCGGGAAGCCCATGCTGCGTACTGTCCGCGTCTGTCTCGTCCTCACCCTCCTTTTGCCGCTGATTTCGGCCTGCAAGCAGGAAGAGACGGGTGCGATGCGTGTTGCGGGTATTTCCCTGGAAGGGGTCAAGTCTGTCTCCCATGGGCAACTCAAGTCGGTCCTGGCGACGCGCGAGAGCGCAGCGCTGCCGTGGGGCGACAAGCATTACTTCCAGCGCGAACAATTCGAAGCGGATCTCAAGCGCATCGAAGCGTTCTACAACGACAAGGGTTATCCGAACGCGCGGGTCAAGTCGTACGACGTCAAGCTGAGCGACGACCAGAAGTCCGTCAAGCTGACTGTCGTGGTTGACGAGGGCGAGCCGTTGCTCGTCGAGCGCATCGTGCTCCATGGCTTCGATCCGCTGCCTGACAATCACGAACGGGCCATTCCGGGAGAGCTCGCACTCCAGCCAGGCAAGCCTCTGGACCGCGCCCTGTTGCAGGCCAGTCGCGAGACGTGCCTGGACGAGCTGCGGGACCACGGGTATCCCTATTCCACCGTTCGCGTAGCGGAGGAACCGGGGTCGACCGATCACTACCGGGTGATCGAACTGAACGCCGAACCTGGTCCGGTGGCTGTTTTCGGCCCGATCGAAATCACGGGCAACAGCAGCGTCGACGACTACATCATCCGGCGTCAGCTCTGGTTCAGGCCGGGTCAGGTATTCCAGCAGAGCCGGCTCCGCGACAGTCAGCGCCGGCTCTATGCGCTGGAGCTGTTCCAGTTCGTCAACGTCGAACCTGTGGGCATCGAGCAGAAGCCGCTGGAAGTGCCCACGCGCGTGACCGTCACCGAAGGCAAGCACCGGAGGGTCAATTTCCTCGTCGGCTACGGCTCCGAGGAAAAGGCTCGCGGCCAGATCGACTGGCGCCACGTCAATTTCTTCGGCGGCGCGCGAACGGCGACCGTGCTTGCCCGCTATTCGTCGCTCGACCGCGGCGTGCGGCTCGGTTTCACGCAGCCGTATCTCTTCGATCCTCGCTATCACCTGAGTCTCTCGGGGCAGTCGTGGTACTCCGACGAGCCCGCGTATCAGCTGACCACCACAGGCGGGCGGGCGACTGTGACTCGGAGATTTCGGACCAGAGGGGATCCGGTCATGCGGGGATCGCGTCCGACGATGACGCTCGCCTTCACGTATGCGAATGAATGGGAGGACTACACCATCACGGAGGAGGCCCTGGCCGATCCGACGTTCCGTGATGAGCTGATCGCGCTCGGCCTCGATCCCAATACCGGATCCGACAGCGGGCGGTTGTCAGCGCTCGGCGTGGACTTCGCGCGTACGACGACGACGAACCTGCTGGATGCGCGTCAGGGATACGTCGCCACGCTGCATGCCGAACAAGCCGGGAGCTGGCTCGGCGGAGATTTCGACTACGTCGAGATGACCGCCGAGGGCCGCTACTATCGCTCGCTCGGCGAAGTCGCTGTGCTGGCGTTTCGTGCACGCGCAGGCGCCATCGATGCGCACGGCGGATCGCCTGACGAAGTGGTGCCGTTCTTCAAGCGGTACTTCCTGGGCGGGGCGACGAACCTGCGAGGGTGGGGCCGCTACGAGGTGTCACCACTGAGCGAGGGCCTGCCAATCGGCGGTCTGACCTTCATGAACTTCTCGACCGAAGTGCGCTTTCCGATCGTCGGCAGGCTGGGTGGCGTCATCTTCCTCGACGGCGGGAACGTGTGGGAGAACTCCTGGGACTTCAACCTGAGAGACATGCGCTACGACATGGGTCCTGGCCTTCGCTTCAACACGCCGGTCGGCCCGTTCCGGCTGGACGTCGGTTTCCAGCTCAATCCCATTGAGGGATTGCTCGTCGACGGCGAAGAGCAGAAACGGCCGATGCGTGTGCACTTCAGCATCGGACACGCCTTCTGACAGGCTGCCCTTCGGGCCTGGGCGATGGGCGATGGGCGATGGGCGATGGGCAATGGGACATTGGTTGAAAGCTGAGAGCTGATCACGTGAGAGTCGTCCGGCGGTCGTTGCAGATCGTGGCGCTGGTTGGCACCCTTTTCGTCGGGGTCGTCGCCCTGTCGCTCATCGTGTCGCAGACGCCGTGGTTCCGAGACTGGGTCAGGCGATACGTCGTCCGCGAGTCGAAGCAGTATTTGAATGGCGAGCTGACGATTGGCAAGCTCGCGGGAAACCTGTTCTTCGGGATCCAATTGTTCGACGTGGCCGTGGACCTCTCCGGCGAGCGTGTCGTGGCGGTCAAGAACGTCGAGGTCGACTACAACGTGTTCACGCTCATCTCGAAGGGTGTGATCCTCGACGGGATCAAGCTGGTGCAGCCGGAGCTGCATCTCGCGCGCGTAGGGGACGGTTGGAACGTCAAGCGCCTGGTCAAAGAGCAGGAGCGGGAAGCAGAACGCGAGGGGCCTCGCCGGCCGCTGTCGTTGCCGTCGATCGAGATCGCCGATGGATCGGTGACGATTGACGAGAGCGACAACGGCGAAGGCGATGGCGTGCGCCTGCCGCACCGGATCGACGATCTCGATGTGCGTGCGGCATTCGAGTACGCGCCGGTTCACTACAGCATCGGCCTTCAGCATGTGAGCTTCCGCACGATCGAGCCCTCCTTCACGCTTCACGAGCTCAAGGGGGGGCTTGCCGTCCGCAACGACAACCTTTACGTCGAACAGCTGCAGCTGAGCACCGATCACGCCGCGGTGACCTTCGACGGCGTGATCGAGCAATACCTGCGAACGCCGATCCTCAAGGTCACGACGAACGGGCACGCGTCGCTCGCGGAAGTCGGGCAGATCGTTCCGGCGCTCTGGGGATATCAGCTGAACCCGGCGTTTGACATCAAGGCCAACGGACCAACGGACAAGCTGGCGCTGGATCTGAACGTCAGGTCGGAAGCAGGCAACGCCACTGGTCAGGTCACGGCGAACCTGAAGCCGCAGACGCTCGGCGTCAAGGGGGTCGTGAACCTCGAACGTCTCGATCTCGCGCTAGTCCTCAAAGACCGCAAACAAAAGAGCGACATCTCCGGCCGCGCGACGGTCGATCTCACGTTCGCGCCGCCGGCCGCTGGCGTGCCGTTCTTCATCCGTACGAACGGAAGCTTCGAATTCGTAGGGCCGCATGCAGCGGCGCTGGGATACGAAGCCCGAAGTGTCCGTGCGACCGGCACCTTGCAGAAGGGCAGAATCACTCTGGACGCCAGGGCCGCGGCGTATGGGGCGACGGCGACAGCCAAGGGCCTGATCGTCCCGCCCGCGTCGGGCCGTCACCTCATCGTCGATCTCCGAGGCAGCGCTGAGAACGTGGACATGACGAAGCTGCCCGCATCGATGCACGCGCCAAAGCTGAGAACGAGCCTGTCCGTGGCCAACTATCACGTCAAGGGTGAAGGACCGCGGGTTGCTGCGACGGTGACCCTCAACAAGTCGATCATCGAGGGCGCGACGTTCGAGGCTGGAACCGTTGGCACGCTGGATAACACGCAGCCACTCCTGTCGTATAGCGCGAACGGGACCGTTTCGAATCTGAACCTCGTCCAGATCGGCGGGGCCCTCGACATCGATGTGTTGTCGCAGCCGGAATACGACAGCGAGGTGAACGGGCAATTCGATGTGCGCGGATCGGGCACGACACTGCCGACGCTGACGCTCGATGCGTCAGGCACCGTAACCGACACCTCGATCATGGGCGCCAGGCTGCCGCAGATGACGTTTTCGGCGCGCATCGCCGACAGCGGGCTCGACGTGAAGGTCGACGGACCGTTCGAGCATCTCAATCCCGCGCGCGTGACGGGCAACGAGCAGTTGAGCGGCCAGGTGACAGGCACCGCTGACGCCAGCTTCAGGTTTGCGGATCTCAATCAGCCTGTGACGCCGGAAACGATCGAAGCCTCTGGCGAGGTCACGCTCGGCCCATCGATTGTCGGCGCCCTGCAGATCACGAGCGCGACCATCGTTGGCCACTATGAGGATCTCGTCGGCGACCTGACGCGCCTCGAGTTGAAGGGGCCTGACTTGTCGCTGACCGCCTCGGGCCCCCTCTCTCTCAACCGCTCGTCGTCGTCTCAGATCAAGTTCCACGTCGAGGCCACGAATCTCTCGGAGATTGGCAAGCTGTTCGGACAGCCGGAGCTCGGCGGGTCGGCAATTGCCGATGGCACACTGACCGGGAACGCCACCTCAGTCCGGACCAGCGGAACGATCAGCGGCAACGACATTACTTACAAGAGCAACGAGGCGCTCGAACTGAGCGGCACATTCGAGGTACAGGTTCCCGAGCTGACAGTTGCCGACGCAAGAATCGGCGGTGACCTTGCCGCGAACTTCGTGAAGGTCGGCGGCGTGGAGATCAACGACGTCAGGGCCAAGATCGCCTTCGCGGCGCAGCAGCTCGATTTCTCGACGAACTTGAAGCACGATTCCCGAGAGCTCGACGCCGCGGGGAAGGTCATCTTTCATCCAGACCATCAGGAATTGCACCTCCCGACTCTGGCGATACGCGCCGAGGGCCAGGAATGGAGCCTGGTGTCCGGGACCGAAGCGGCGATCCAGTACGGTGCGGACAAGCTCACGGTGCTCAATCTCAAACTGGTCAACGGCGACCAGACAATCGCGGCGGATGGCGTGCTGTCGACGAAGGCCGACGATCCGCAAGTAACGAACCTGAAGGTCAGCGCGTCCAACATTGATCTCGCGAAGGCGGAGCAGCTGCTGCTCCAGGATCGCGGCTTCAGCGGCCGCCTGAACGCGCAAGTGATAGTTGGCGGCACGACCAGCCAGCCGACGCTGAACGGGCACGTCGACGTCACCAACGGCGGATTCCGCAGTTTCGCCTACCAATCGCTGATTGCGGAGGTCGGCTTAAGGGACAACCGCGTCGTGCTCGACGCGCAGCTTCAGCAATCACCGACCGAGTCGTTCACGGCCGTGGGCACGGTGCCTCTCTCGCTCTTCCAGCGCAGCGACGCCGGGCACGTGGCCGCAACAGCCGCAGATCAGGTCGACCTGCGCATCAAATCGACCGACCTCGGTCTCGGTTTCATTCAGGGTTTCACAACGGCCGTGGTCAACGTCACCGGGACGATGCAGGCCGATGTGCGAGTGATTGGCTCGGCCGCCGACCCGCACGTGCAGGGACACGTGGACATCCGGAACGGTGCGTTTGTCGTGCCGTTCGGCGGGAGTGCCTATACCGGCCTCGATACCAGGATCGAGCTGTCGCCGGACACCGTACAAATCAAGGAGTTTCAGCTCCGCGACGAGAACGGGGCGTCGCTCACGGTCTCGGGTCAGCTGGCCGTGCACGAGCGCAAGGTGGGGGCAGTCGATATCAACCTCACGTCCAGCAATTTCGAAGTCATCGACAACCACCTGGGGGACATCGGCCTTGGCAGCACGCTGAAGATCACTGGCGAGCTGCGGCGGCCGCGAGTGGTGGGAGACGTCAGGGTCGAGACGGGGCGGCTCGAGCTCGATCAAATCTTCGCGCTCTTCTACGATCCGTACAAGGTCGAGTCGACACCGGACGTCGTGTCGGCCGAGCGCGCCGCCGAAGCCGCAGGCGGCGCTCGCGAGGCAACCCAGGCCGCGCTGGTCAAAGCGGGGACCGGGGCGATCGCGCCGGCCACAGGCGTCGAGGTCGAAGCTTCAGTTGCGCAGGGCAGTGCGTTCGATCCTGTGGCCCTCGACATCAACTTGACGATTCCCGACAACCTCGTGCTCCGCGGACGCGATTTGAGGCCGAGCGGTCCGCGCAGCGCTGCCGTGGGCAACGTCAACGTCACCGTGGGTGGCAACCTCAGGGTCCAGAAGGAGCCGAGCCAGCCGATCAAGCTGTTCGGAGCGGTCAACACCGTGCGCGGGACGTACCAGTTTCAGGGCCGAAGCTTCGATTTGGTCCGTGGCGGCACGATTCGGTTCGCCGGAGACATGAACCCGCTCATCGACGTGACGGCGCGCCGGGTCATCCCGAACACCGGTGTCGAAGCGCGCGTGCAAATCAAGGGTTCGCTCGAGAAGCCGGAACTGGATCTGACCAGCACGCCGCCGCTCGAGGAATCGGACATCCTGTCGCTCATCATCTTCAACCGTCCCGTCAACGACCTGGGCAGCGGCGAGCGCACGGCGCTGGCGGCGACCGCCGGCGGCATCGCGACCGGCTTCATCGCCAACCCGCTCGGCGAGTCGATCGGCCGCGCGCTCGACGTCGATCTCTTCGAGATCACGACGACGACGGAGACCGGCGAACTTGGCGCCGGGGTGACCATCGGTCAGCAGCTCGGCGACCGCGCGTTCTTCAAACTGCACCAGGAGTTCGGCGAGCGCAACCTGAGTGAGTTCGTGATCGAGTATCAGATTGCGAGCTTCCTGCGCTTCCAGGGCTCCGCCGCGCCAGAGAGCAGCGGTTCGGCCAACCGCATCCAAGAGCGCCGCATCGAGCGCGCGGGCATGGATCTGATTTTCTTCTTCAGCTACTGACCCGCCACTCCGCGGCGACGGCCGCGGCACGCACGACGGAACAAACCGGCGGACTCGGCATCCAAGGACTTCGGGGGCCGACGTGTTACTGACTCGAGCCGGAGTTGCGACCGTGGTGCTGGTAGCCTGCCTTGAGGGCTCTTTGTCCTCGCAGCCCGCTGACGACCTGTGGTTGCGGGTGCTGTTCCTGAAGCCGATCGCCGCTGACGGTTCAGCGAGCATGTGGCTGGCCATCGAGAACCGATCCCAGACCGCGCGGCTCTTTTGCCACCGATCCTGGGGATACGCCTGGCGAACGACGGATCGGAACGCGCCGATGGGAGGGGTAGTGAGCTCGAACACTCAGGACTGCGGCGAGGGCAATCGTCCGTACTGGCTGGTTCTCCCGGGCCAGACGAGATTCGACGCGTTCGAGATCAGAGTGCCCGGCGGGACGACGCTGTTCGACGTCGATCTCGTGCTACAGGAAATCGGGGTTCCCCGCATGGGTGCACCGCCAATCAGGCGATGGCTCAAGTGGAGCGGAACCGTTGACGACGCGATCGCAGCAGGTCAGAAGGTGGGGGCGCGGCCGTTTTGCCGTACCTCTGCGGTCCCCGCCCTCGGCGTTCCCTGCGTGAGCCGACAATTGAACCAGGCTGGAAATTTGCCCCGGCCGCCGTCGCGCGAAGCGCGTGGTATGAACCCTCGTTGACCCCGTGCGCTCAATGCCTCCCCAACAACGCCACCTCGACTCGGGCATCGTTGAAGCAGGCACCGCCGCCGAGGTCCGTCAAGGCATCTGGCACAAGGGCGTTGGTGGTCGAGCCGTTGTAGGTGCTCCTGCGCCACAGGCCCTTGGCGAGCGACACCGTTCCACGCCGCACGTCGGGCGTGAGTGCGACCGGGCACTGCACTTCACCCAGATCGTTGAAGACGCGGACCGGATCGTCCTGCGCAAGCCCTCTCGCCTTCGCATCGTCCGGGTGCATCTGCAGGACGCCGGCGCGCAGCCGAAGCTCGCCAAGCGTAGAGGACACAGTCTTTTCGCTGGCCGGTGAAATCAACGCCAGGGGATAGCGATCCGTGGCGGGATCCGGCTGAAAGCCATAGAGGCCTGCAGGGGCATCGTTGGCCAGGTGCCCGGGAAACAAATCGACCTTGCCGTCATCGGTGAGCGGGAAAACGTCCACGAACTGAATGGGTGCGCCGGCGTGCGGCGGTGTCGCCACCCCCCGTGCCAGCAATTCGCTGCCGACCGGCTCCTTGATGCGCCCGGCGATGCGCAGAAGCGTTTCGGCTTCTTCCTCCGCTTCACCAACGCCCAGACGGGACGCAAGAGCCGAGAACACTTCGGCGTTTGCGCGCGCTTCGCCGACCGGTTCGATCACGGGACGCACCAACTGGAGCGAGATCGGACCGTAACCCTTGGCGATGTCGTAGTTCTCGAGGAAGGTGGTCGCGGGAAGCACGACGTCGGCGTACCGGGTGGTGTCGGTGTAGACCTGCTCGAAGACGACGGTGAACAGGTCGTCGCGCATCAGTCCCTGGAGCACGCGGTTCTGATCCGGCATCGTTGCCAGCGGGTTGCAGTTGTAGACGAACAGCATCTTCACCGGCGGATTGTCGTACTCGAGCAGCGCCCGGCCGAGATGATTCATGTTCACGAGCCGGGTCGGAGGCTCGGGTGTGTCGTTCACCCACGCAGCCGCTTTTATCCCGAACGCTGCGGAGTTGCTCATCGAGTACCCGCCGCCGCGGACGCCGAACTTGCCGGCGACGGCAGGCAGGGCGAGGACCGCTGCCGCGGCGCTTCCGCCGTTGCGATTGCGTTCGAGCCCCCACCCGCAGCGGACGACCGCGGGATTCGTGGTCGCGTACAGATGCGCCAGGCGCTCGAGCGCCTCCGGGTCGACGCCCGCCACGTCCGCCGCGCGAGCGATCGTCCACTCGCTGGCCTTCTCACGAAGCTGTTCCGCTCCGCGCGTGTGTTGGCTGATGAACGACGTGTCGGCGAACCCGCGCTCGAACAGGTAGTTGTGAATGGCGAGGGCGAGCGGAAGGTCCGTGCCCGGCTGTGGCGCAAGATGCAAGGCCGCCTGTTTGGCGAGCGACGTTCGGCGCGGATCGATGACGACGAGCGTCGCGCCGGCTTTCATCGCTTCCTTCAAGTACGGAACGATATGGATGCCAGAGACCGACGGGTTGACGCCCCAGAGGATGATCAGCCGCGCGTGAACGTAGTCGTCGTACGTGACGCCGGGCATCTTGCCGTACAAACCCTGATTTGCGGCGCCGGTGGGCGCAGCGCACACCGTTCGCGCGAGCCTCGATGTACCAAAGGCCCGGAACATGGCCGCGTCGTTCGTGTCCTGCGTCAGCAACCCGTTCGAGCCGCCATAACAGAAGGGGAGGATCGCTTCGGCTCCCCATTGCTCGCGAATCTGCAGCATTCGCTCGGCGATCGTATCGAGCGCTTCGTCCCAGCTGACGCGCGTGAACGTGCCCTGGCCCTTCGCGCCTTTCCTGAGCGCCGGGTAGAGCATGCGATCCTCGCCATAGACGCGTTCGGCGAATCGCCGGACCTTGCCGCAGATGTAATCGCGCGTGGACGGGCTCGCGTGGCCGCCGTCAATCTTCGTGACGCGGCCCTTCTCGACCGTGACTTCGAGAGAGCAGGAATCGGGACAGTCGAGCGGGCACGCCGTCTGAACGGTTGAGTGTCCCCAGGATTCCGGAGGGTCGGTACGAGACATGTGGCCAGTGTAATCTCACGGTCCTTCCGTCACAATGGCCATGGCCCTAGTGGATCGGCCAAGCCGGGCCCTTGCGCGGACGGATTCCGCGCGGGGATCATCCACGAGCGCCATCATGGCCGCAACGCCGCACGCACCCGACGGCCCCGCTTCGATGCTCCTTCCGCGCCTGTGGCGCGGCCGGACCGCATCCGCGGATCCACCTGACCGAAGCGTGTCGATCGCCTCGAGCGCGCGTTGGTCCGAAACAGAGACGAACGCATCGATCCCTGCGTGAATCGAAGGCCAGGCCGCAGGCGACGGCTCCACACAACGCAGACCGGCCATGATCGTTTGCAGCGCTGTTTGCTGCCCAGGCGTCTGCAGTCGATCCTCGATCAGATTGACTGATCGACCGGCTCTCGCCGATTCGAGCAGGCATGCGGCGTTGTCTGGTTCGGACGCGATCAGAAACGGCCGGCTGGCTCCGAAACGAAACGCGAACCAGTTCGCGGCGGCGCATACGAGACCTCCGACACCACCCTGAACGATGACGATGTCGGGTGGTGTGGACCAGTTGAGAGCGGCTTCGTCGAACAGGCGTGTGTAGCCGCACATGATCAGGCGAGGAATGCGCTCGTATCCGGGCCATGCGGTATCCGAGACGACCGTGGCGCCCGTCTTGTTCCCGTGAGCGGCGGCGAGCCCGACCGCTTCCTCGTACGAACCGGTTGTTTCGATCACCGTGGCACGGTCCTCGCGCATGGCGGAGACTCGAGCCGCGCGAGTCGCGCGTTCGGTGGCGTGAGCATCGGGTCGCGCGGCTGGCAGGAACACCGTGCATGGCACGCCAAGATCGCGAGCCGCGCGGGCGACGGCGCGGCCATGGTTTCCCGCTGTCGCGCAAGCGAGTCCCTGCTTCAGCATATGGAGGTCGAGCTGCTCGACCGCGTATCGAACGCCGGCAATCTTGAAGGCTTCGACACCCCAGCGTCTCGATTCGTCTTTGACCAGAACCTCACCCAGGCCGAGACGGGCAGCCAGTGCGGGCAACGAGCGGAGAGGCGTGGGGGTCAGATCGGGATGCGCCGTGTAGAACTGTTCAACGCACTCGTATTCAGCCGCATCGAAGAGTCCGCGATGGCCCGGATCCCTCCGGACCGATTGATTCAGAATGGCTTGCATCGCTCGAGTGACCGCTTACCTGGGCGCGACAGCCTTGATCTCGCTGAACGCGATGTCGAGGATCGGGTAGGCCTTCCAGTCCTTGTAGTTGAAGTGCCACCACTCGTTCGGTTCGACGATGAATCCCTCGGCCTCCATTGCGCGCCGCAGCAGATCGCGGCGCTCACGGGCGTCGGCCTGACCGCCGGCGTAATCCGGGTACGCGCGCGGCGACATCTCGTCGTACGCGCTTGGCATCTCGACCTCGCGCCCAGTCTTCAGGTCGTACATCGACAGATCGACCGCGCACCCGCGATTGTGTTTCGACCCCTGCGCCGGATCCGCCACGAACTCCCGCTTCTCGGGCGGCGTGACATCCCAGAACAGCTTCGTCACCCGCCACGGACGGTAGCCGTCGAAAACGAGGAGCCCGAATCCACGCGGTTTGAGCGCCCGATGCGCCCGCGCGAGCGCCTCCGCGGCCGGCCGTTGCAGGAACGCGCGGGCCTCGGTGTAGACCGGCTTGCCGGCCAGGTTGTTGGCCGTGGCGTAGCGGATATCAAGCTTGATGGAGGGTTCGATCGCCGTCAGTTCGACGAGATCCGGCGTCCGAAATGGACCCGCTTCCTTGGGTGGAGCCTGCTGGTAAAGCGCCGACGCGATGGTGAGGACCAGAGCAAGAACAACGCGCATAGCTCGAATTCTATCAAGCGCAGCCTGAACCCTCGTGTGAACCCCCGTAATGAACCCTCGTGTGAACCCACGTGTGAACCCCCGTCTGCTAGAATCTGCGCGTCCCAGGGTCCGGACGGGAACCTGATCGCTGGGATCAGGATGGAGGCGCAGATGGCAAGCTTCGGTGAGCGCGTGGTCGGCGCAATGCAATTGAATCCTCGTTCGTTCGAGGAGGTCGAGCACGACCCTACGGCGATGGGGCAGGCCGTCGGCGTGATCGCGCTGGCAGCGGTGTCGAGCGGAATCGCGAACATCTGGTATGGCGGGCTCGGCGCGATCGTCTGGAGTGTCATCGCGTCGCTGATCGGATATCTCGTGTGGGCGGCGATCGTCTGGCTGGTTGGAACGAAGGTCATGCCAGATCCAGCGACCAAAGCGGACTTTCCCGAAACATTCAGGGTCATCGGCTTTGCGGCGGCTCCAGGACTGCTTTCCATCATCACGATCATTCCGCTGCTCGGGTGGCTGCTGATGTTCCTGATCTGGCTGTGGACAATCGCAGCCATGGTGATTGCGGTACGCGAAGTACTCGACTACTCCACCACTGGCAAGGCTGTGGTCGTGGTGATCATCGGCTTCATCGTGAATCTCTGCGTGACCTTCTTCCTGGCGGCGCTCTTCGGTGGAGCGGCGCTCCTGCGAAACATGTAGCGGAACACCACCCTGGGGCCTGGTGTCTAAGTCGGGGAAAGCGGCCGCCGTCCCTCGATGAGGTCGGAATACTCCGAGCTATGTCGGGGAGAGTCAAAGGAGCTTCCCGATGCCCCAGGAACTTCTCGGCGATGTATTTCGTACTGGTGACGCGCCGGGCCGCGCGCGTCGCCGCCTTTCCATCCTGCCGCTGTCGATCGCGGCGCACGCGCTGGCTGGTGCCGGCTTCCTGATCATTCCGCTCGCCGCAGAGGTGGAATTGCCTACGCCGATGCGGCCGTCTCTCGAGATGATGCAGATCGTTCCGGCACCGTTGCCGCCGGAACCGGCCGTGCAGCGACCAGCGAACGCACAGGTGTCCAGTCCAGCCGCAGCGCCCACACAAGCGCCGTCGGCGATCAGCGACGACGAGCCAACTCCGCCGGGGCCCGTCGGCCCGGTCGTGCCAGGCGCTCTGCCATTCGGATTCGGACCGCCAGGCGCGGGCCCGGGAATCGGCACGGCGGTCGACTTTGGCCCT
>Ga0114129_10009181_pt1 | contig 14099 bp, 16 predicted proteins | sample RhiMetdeltSRZDD1_FD_80071 | JGI IMG/M metagenome (GOLD analysis project Ga0114129, IMG submission 80071) | Populus rhizosphere microbial communities from Tennessee, USA - Rhizosphere MetaG P. deltoides SRZDD1 (version 2) (version 2) | ecosystem: Host-associated > Plants > Roots > Rhizosphere >... | reverse complement strand
CATAACTCCCGGGCGGGGCATCCCGTCTGGCGGCGTTGCTCGTCGCTTACAAATTCCCGATTTGCGCGCTCCTCGCGCCTTGCCAGCCGGGCGCCGCGCTCCGGGACTTATACCGCGATCCACGCGGCCAGGACCCTAGCGGATCACCAGCAGTACCATTCCGACCTTTACACCGCGCGAGCTCCAGACCGCCCACTTCGCCTCCGGACGGTAGTACCTGATCGCGTCGAGCACCGCGGGCGCAAGGACCAGCGCGGCAATCACCGGCTCTTTCCATCGCAGCGCCTGCGCCATTCCGCGCGTGTCGCGCTCGACGGGACCCGTGCGGAGAAACCCGGCCGCCGAGTACGCGACGGACGCAAGCACGTTGAACGCAACAAGCCCCTTCACGACAGCCGATCCGTTTCGCCGCACCTGGGGATTGCGCGACAGGATGATTTCGTTGCCGAGGTGCTGCACCCAGAAGCCCGCCGAATCGATCACGAATTCCTTTCGCGGCGAGATCGTTGGATCGTGCGTGATCGCGAAGAACGGGATGCCGTGGAAGGAAACGCGTTTCAAGGAAGGATGGGCATCGAAGATGCCGTCGAAGACGAGATGCCCGGTCTCGTGCGCGCCGAGACCGATCGCCGCGCCACCCAGGAACGCGGCGAATGATGCAGTGCGGTTCTCATTCGATGGCTTCTGCGTCAGGCTGATGTCCTGCGCTTCCACAACGCCGCACGTCCCCCCAGACACAGCAACTGTAAGCAGGGCAATAAGAAACCGTACATGAGGTTGGCCCGGAACACGCGTGGCACAGCCGTTGCTCAATCGAAGACGCGCCGCGTCGGTCACGGCAACGAGTTTCCGCGCAGGCACAAGCGCCGCGCGAAGGAGAAGGCCAATGCTCGAGACAATTGCGATCATCCTGATCATTCTCTGGCTGCTCGGGATGGTCAGCGGTTACACCCTCGGAAACTTCATCTACATCCTGCTGGTCATCGCCATCGTCCTCTTCCTGGTGCGCCTGATCAGCGGCCGGACGGTTTGAGCAGGATACGACGAAGACGAAGCGCCCGCCTATCGGTTCGGCTAGACGGCTCGCTTTTCGATCCGTGACTGATGTTCGGGAGCAGCGATCGACCGCGGCAACTCTTGTGTGGCCCGAAGCGATCGCGATTGCACAATCGCGACGCCCGCGAACACGAAGGCCGCGGCGATCGCCATGCGGCCGTCGAACGGCTCTCCAAGCAGCACGACGCCCAACGTCACGGCGATGATCGGGTTGATGTAGGCATACAACGAGACGAGGGACACCGGCAGATGCCGAAGGGCGTATGTGTACGCGACGAATCCTCCGATCGCACCGATCGTCGTGAGATAGACGAAGGCGACTGAGCTGCGCGTCGAGAAGTGGAGCGCGCTCCATTCACCGCGCACCGTCGCAACGGCGAGCATCATCAAGCCGCCGGCAATCATCTGCGCGGCGGCAGTGCTGAAGACGTTCGCGTGCCGCGCATGACGCCGCGAGTAGGATGAGCCGAGCGACCAGCCAAGACACGCAAGCTGCAGCGCGAGAACGCCGGCGACAAACCCGCCGGCGGACCCTCCACTTCTCGCGAGATCCGGCCAAACCAGAAGTACGATCCCGCAGAAGCCAAGCACGAGCCCGGCCGTCACGCGCAGCGTGATCGGCTCGCCGTCTCGCCTTGACGCTTCCACTCCCGCCATCCAAAACGGCGACGAGGCGACGATGACCGCCGCCAGGCCGCTCGGGACCCACTGCTCGGCCCACGCGACGCCGCCGTTGCCGATGCCCAGCAACAGAAATCCGAGCAGCGCGACGCTACCCCACTCGGATCCTCGGGGGAGCCGCTCGCCGCGCCACGTCATATAGGCGGCCAGCACCCCTCCCGCGATGGTCCAGCGCAAACCCGACATCAGCATCGGGCTCATCGTCTCCAACGTGACCCGGATGCCGAGGTAGGTCGTTCCCCAGATAAGACAGACGGCTCCCCAAGCGACATATGCGAGGCGCCGTTCGGCCAACGAGGACGGAGTCATCGGGCTCCTTCGGTAACTGACGCCAGAGGCAGACGCGGCGTCTCCTTCACCGTTTCCAACACGATCGTCGTCCGTGTAGACCGCACCCCGGGGATACGGCCGAAGCGATGTCGCAGCAGGTGACCGATGTGTTCGGCGTCGCGGGCCCTGACTTTCAGGAGGTAGCAGTCGTCGCCCGCAACATGATGCAGCTCGAGGACTTCCGGGCACTGAGCGAGCGCCCGCGCGACGCTATCGTCCCCCGGGGCCTCCTCGCTCTTGACCGCAACGAAGGCGAGCATTGCCTGATCCACCGCATGCGGGTCCACGAGGGCCGTGTAACCGCGGACGACGCCGCGGGCCTCCAGCTTCCGAATGCGCTCGAGAACTGCGGAGGGCGCCAGCCCTACTGACCTGGCGACATCGGCTTGCGAAATTCTGGCGTTATCTTGAAGAAGATCCAGAATTATGGCGTCAGTTTCGTCGATCATTCTGCGTACCTACGGATACACAGAATATCATGTTCCCTAATCCCCAGTCGCCTTTGGCACGTCCAGGAAGCCAAACGGTCCCCTCCCCAACCACGCGCCGCCGTCCACGGCCAGGATCTCTCCTGTGATGAAGGCCGCGAGCGGGGACGCCAGGAACGCGACGGCGTCGGCAACTTCCTCTGGTTTCCCCCACCGGCCGAGGGGGACGGTTGCGGTGATGCGATCGACCGCCTCCGGCGTGTTCCACAGTTGACGCGCGGCGCCTGGCGATTCGATCGGCCCGGGCGCGACCGCGTTGACGCGAATGCGGTGTTTCGCCCATTCGACGGCGAGCGTCTGCGTCATCGACATGACGCCAGCTTTGGCCGCGGCCGAGTGGATGGTGCCTGCGCTCCCCGTCCAGATGTAGTTGGCGAGAATCGAGACGATTGAGCCGCCCCGTTTGCTGGCGATCATGTACTGGCCGACGGCTCGCGAGCAGTAGAAGCTTCCGTTCAGCACGATGCCGATGACGGCGTCCCAGCCATTTGGCGACAGATCCTCGGCGCGCGAGATGAAGTTGCCTGCGGCGTTGTTCACGAGAATGTCGAGGCCGCCGAAGTGCTTGACGGTACGCACCACCATCTCGTCGACCTGTTCCGGCTTGCGCACGTCGAGCTGCACGGCGAGCGCATCGATGCCTGACTCTCTCAGCGACGCCCAGCCGTGCTCGAGATTTTCAGACTGCCGGCTGGCGATGGCGATCCGTGCGCCGAGCGTACCGAGGCGGCGCGCGATCGCGAGCCCGATTCCCGTGCCGCCGCCCGTGATCACGGCCACTCGATTGTGCAGCAGCGTCTTGTCGAACATGCGAGTGTGATTATCGATGTTAAGATTGCCCCATGTCGAGCCGCCGCGCGGCGAGGTTGCTGTTTACGCTCGCGTTTGTCCTCAGCATTAGCGCGTGCCGCAGCTCCGGCCAGTCACCGCCGTCACCACAGCAGCCGCCAGTGCCGGCCCCTTCCGTGCAGACGCCGCCGGTCGCGCAGTCTTCCGCTCTCGCCGACGATCTTCCGCCGCTGCCGGTAACGCCGTTTCCCGCAGCGCGGCCGATGGAAATCGTGCGCGCTGTCTTTGTGTTCGCGGCCAGGCATCCGGAAGTGTTGAGCCACGTGCCATGTTTTTGCGGATGTGAGACGCGCGGGCACCGGAACAACGACGACTGCTTCGTCGCCTCGCGTGACGCGGCCGGCCGCACCACCGCGTGGGAACCTCACGGCGTTGGTTGAGGCATCTGCCTCGACGTCGCGCGTGACGCGATGCAGATGCACTCGGCGGGGGTTGGAATTGCGGGAATCCGCGCGGCGATTGAGAGCAAGTACCGCTCGTCATTTCCGACGATGACTCCGACGCCTCCCGTCGCGCGAGTGAAATGACCCCCGAGCTTTCCGCGACGAGCGATGTCTTCGCCCGACTCTTCGAAGCCGTTCGTGAGGGCGTGTACATCGGGTCCATCGGCGCGGAAGACTCCTGCACCCTCTCTGCGAACCCGTACTTGAAATTGATGTTCGGCTACGCTGCCGACACGCCGATCGAAAACGTCCGTCCTTTCGAGCCTGAAGGCTTCTTGGATCCGCAGGCGCGGACCGGGTTCGTGGAGCGGCTGGAGCGCGACGGCGCCGTGACGGACTACGTCATGCGTCTCCGCCGTGCGGATCGTGTGGCGATCTGGGTGGAAGTGACGGCGCACGCCGAGCGCGAAGGACCCGATCGGCTTCGCGTCGAGGCGCTGATGCGCGACGTGACCGAGCGCAAGCGTCTCGAAGACCAGGCGCGTGACATCTACCATCAACTCCTGCAAGCGGAGAAGCTCGCCGCGCTCGGTCAGACGATCTCAGGCGTCGCGCACGAGCTGAACAACCCGCTCGCAACCATCCTGACGTGGGCCGAGCGGCTCTCGTCGCGCTCGGTGGACGAGCAGACGAAGCGCGGGCTCGAAACGATCCTCAGCGAGTCCGAGCGCGCCGCGAAGATCGTCCGCAATCTTCTGACCTTCGCGCGCAAGCGCCACACGACGCGCACGATGGTCGATCTCAATCAGGTAGTGCGGGAGACGATTGCCCTGCGGTCGTACGAACAGCGGATCAGCAACATCAACACGCTGGAAGCGCTCCCGAGCGGCCTCCCGCTCGTGTTCGCCGATCCACATCAGATTCAGCAGGTTCTTCTCAATCTGATCATCAACGCCGAGCAGGCCATGCTTGCGGCGCACGGCCGCGGCACGCTGATCCTTCGCACGTGGCACGACCTCGACGCGGACGCGGTCGTGCTCGAAGTGAACGACGATGGGCCCGGGGTGCCGGAGGATGTGCAGCCGCGGATCTTCGATCCGTTTTTTACGACGAAGGAGGTCGGCAAAGGAACGGGTCTCGGCCTCACCGTCGCGTACGCCATCGTGCAGGAGCATGGCGGGCGCATTACCGTGCGCTCCGAACCGGACCGCGGCGCGTCGTTCTACGTAGCGCTTCCTGTCGGCGACGGACCGGTCAAGCCCGCGCTGCCGAAGGCGCCCGAGCGCGGCGAGGACAGGACGGTCGGATCGGTGGTGCTGGTCGTGGAAGACGAGGCAGCTCTCGGCGCGGCTGTTGCCGAATCGCTCGTCGACGCCGGTTACGTGGTCGATCGTGCCGGTGACGGCGAAGAAGCGCTGCAGCGCGTGCGAGGACGCGCCTACGATCTCATCATCTGCGATCTGAAGATGCCGCGCGTCGATGGGATGACGTTTTACCGGCAGCTCGAGACTGACTCGCCGGATATGACCCGGCGCATCCTGTTCGTCACAGGAGACGTCGCCGGCACGGAAGCGGAGCGCTTCCTCGAGGAAACCGGCTGCCGGTGGCTCGCAAAACCGTTCCGTTTGAAAGATCTGCTGCGCACCGCGCGCGACATTCTGTCGTGAGCTAGCGTGCGGCCGCGACCTTGGCTGACGCTGCCGTGCGGCGCGCGGCCGGTTTCGGCGCGGGCGCCTTGTCGGGCGCCTTGTACGGAAGCACGACTGCCGGCGCGTCCGCGGGCGCCGAGATCTTTGCCATCTTGAATCGCGTCAGTGTCTGATCGAACGAGAGAATTGCCGGCTTGAGCGCGTGCGCGGCCTCGTCCGCGGGGCACTCGGCGCCGAGCGCCTTGCGCAGCCGCTGGACGGCGCGTGCGTGCAGCTGCGAGACTCGCGATTCGTTTACGCCAATCTCCGCTCCGATCTGCTTCATCGTCGCTTCGCCGTAGTAGTACAACGCCACGACCTTGCGTTCGCGCGGCGGCAGGGATGCGATGGCCGCGCGGATGCGATCGCGCACTTCGCGCTCCTCGTAGGCGCGGTCGGGCGACGGTGGTTCGGACGGCACGAGCGCGGCGGGCAGCGTGGCGCCGTCGACGTTCTCGCCCGCGGACAGCGGCGATGTCGACTCGATCGTGTTGATGCGGACGATTGTGCGCCCGAGGCGCGCTTCGTCGGATCCAACGCGTGCCGCCAGGTCAGCCAGCGACGGCTCGGCGCCAAGCTCGCGGCGCAGCTCCTCGCGCGCGGCTTCCAGCTCGCGGCGCTGACGCCGTACGCCGCGGGGCCATGCATCGCGCCGGAGGGCATCGATCATCGCTCCGCGGACCCGCCGTTCGGCAAACGTCTCGAACTTGATGCCACGCGCCTCGTCGAAGCGATACGCGGCGTCGATGAGGCCCAGCATGCCGTCCTGGACCAAGTCGCCCAGCTCGATCGAGTGCGGCATGGAGGAGGCGACGCGACGCGCGAGCGATTCGACGAACGGCAAACCGGCGGCGATTCGCTCACGCTGACGGGCGACAAGTGGCTGACGCTGCATGTGTCTCCTTTTGTTGGCGGGCCGCCCTAGCGCAACCTAGGTACCAAATCTGAAGCGAATCAAAAGCGAAATGCTGCCGCTGGGCCAGTTCAGCCGTAAATGCATGGTTCTCTTGAAGTTAGTTCGGTGCGCGCGCGTGCAGCCGCGGGAAACTCAGCGCATTTTGTCGTCAAGCGCTTGACATTACGGCCGAATCGAATGACAGAATTTTGACTGACTAACGATTTTGTAAGTCGGCTGGAAGCGTCGTCTTACAGTTCGGTGGGTGGGAACGGGAAGTGTGAGGGAGCGAAAACCGCGTCAGCGGGGTGAGCGCAGGCGAATCTCACGCGCCGTCGTCATCGCATCGAGGACGCTGGAGACGACCTGACCGGCGCGCGCCCGCGCCATTTCGTCAGCGGACTTCGCTTCGAGCAGTTCGGCGTTCGCGAGGATGATGCCGAGCTGATTGTTGAGCCGATGGAAGAGCAGGCCGAGGTCAGCGGGCTCGTCCACGGACCCGCGCAGACGATCGTCAGCGGCCGGCATCATGAAGCTTCTTGGCGCGTCAGGTCTGGCGACCGGCCGGGCTCACGCCACAGCGTGTCGACGAAAATCCGCACCGAACCGCCGGCGGTGCGCACGTATTCGACTTTCCCGCTTGCGATCCAGTTGTAGATGGTGCGACGGCTCACACCAACCAGCTCGCACGCCTTCATGATGGAAATCGTCTTGCGATCAATCATCATTGCTTCTTCGGCCTTCTCGACCGCTCGCTTGTTGACCCGTTTCCGCGGTTGCCGCTCGAGAGTGTTTATCGGAAGCGGCGCGGCGCATCTGTAGTGCCGGCGGCGAAACCGTCGTTGACCTGCCGAAACTCGGGTGTCAAAATACCGGCGCACGAGTAAATGGCTGATAACGCGAAACATCTGCTGCTTGTCGACGATGAAGCGGCATTGAGGGAGGCCATAGCCGAACGCCTCGCGGATCACGGATTCATCGTCGAACAGGCGGCCAGCGGCGAGCTGGCGCTCGCGCGGCTCGCGGACTTCGCCTTCGACATCATCATCACGGATCTCCGGCTGCCGGGCGTCGACGGTCGGGCCGTGCTCGAAGGGGCCCTGGAGCGCTACCCCGACATCATCGCGATCATCATCACCGGCTTCGGAACCGTGAAGGACGCGGTGAATGCGATCAAGCAGGGAGCCGCGGATTTCATCACGAAGCCGTTTCAGTTCGATGCGCTGCTGCACGTCTTGAGCTCCGCGCTGGAGCAGCGGCGGCTTCGATCGGAAAACGCCTACCTTCGATCGCAGCTCGAAAACCGCTATCGCATCGACGGGCTCGTCGGCCGAAGCCGGGCCATGCGGAATCTCTTTCAGCTCCTCGAAACCGTGTCGGCCACTTCGAGCACCGTTCTGATCACGGGGGAGACCGGAACGGGCAAGGAGCTGGCTGCACGCGCGATTCATCACAACAGTTCGCGTCGGGCGAATCGTTTCGTCGCCCTCAATTGCAGCGCCATCCCCGAGACGTTGCTGGAAGCGGAGCTCTTCGGTCACGTGCGCGGCGCGTTTACCGGCGCCGTCGGCGCGCGGCAGGGAAGACTCGAGCAGGCGCACAAAGGAACGCTGTTCCTCGATGAAGTCGCCACGATGAGCCCTGCGCTTCAGTCCAAGCTGCTGCGCGTTCTGCAGGAGCGCGAATTCGAGCGCGTGGGCGATTCGCACACGGTAAAGATCGACGTCCGGATCATTGCCGCGACGCACTCGGATCTCTCCAGGATGGTTGGCGAGGGATCGTTCAGGGAAGATCTCTACTACCGCCTCAACGTCATTCCCGTGCAGCTTCCGCCGCTGCGCGACCGGCGCGAAGACGTCCCGCTGCTCGTGCAGCACTTTCTGCAGAAGCTTGGCGGCGAACACACTCCGCCGCGGACGGTGACGATGTCGCAGGAGGCGATGCGACGGCTGATGGCCTACGCGTGGCCCGGCAACGTGCGGCAGCTCGAAAACGTCGTCGAACGGGCGCTCGCGTTCAGTCAGGGGCGACCTCAGATCGACGTCAGCGATCTGGGACCGGAAGTGCAGGGAGGACCAGCCACCGCCGATGGCTCCGAGGCGTGGTTTCCTGACGAAGGGATCGATCTCGAGCGATACATGGAGGGCGTCGAGCTGACGCTCATCAAGCGATCGCTCGAGCGGACGCAAGGTAATAAAGTTCGCGCCGCGCGCCTGCTGAATCTCAAGCGAACCACGCTGATCGAAAAGCTCAAGCGGCTGGAACGTCAGCCCGGACTCTGACATGCCGCCGCGTTACGCGTACTGGACCATTATCTACGGCAATCAGCCCACGGCGTTCCGGGCGGCGCGAAGCGAGGAACTGCTTCCGACGCTGCGTCAGCTTCAATCCAAGCATCCCGACGCGGTGATGATGTGGTTCGCGCGCGGCCGGTTGTGGAAGTCTCCCGAGGAAGCCCGCGAGGCGCTCGCGCGGCGCCGCGCCAGGCCCGTGGATCGAGACAATGCTCGATGGGGAGATCGCCGCGGACGCGACTGGCGTCCAGGCGGAGCGCATCGCGACCCGCGCGATCGATTCAAGGTCCCGCGTGACGTGAAGCGCGAACGGTTTGCGACGCGCCTCCGGCGGAACGCAACATCACCGAAGCCGCCGCACAAGAAGAAAGACGGCGACGAGTGATCGCGCACGTCGTGCTGGTGACGCCGCGGTCCGATCTGTCTGCCTCCGAGCGTGCTGCCGCGATCGAGACCCTCAGACGCGCGGCGTCGGACGTGCCGGAGGTTCTGCGCTGTCGAATCGGCCGTCGCGTGAAACACGGACTTCCCGGCTACGAGCAGCGCATGCCTCACAACTACGAGCTCGCGCTCCTCCTCGAGTTCCGGGATATCGACGCCCTGCAGCGATACCTGAAGGCACCGGCTCACGAAGCCCTCGGTCGACTCTTCTCCACGGCCTCCTCTGCGGCGATCGCGTACGACTACGAGATTGTCGAACCCGCTGACACTGCGCACCTTTTCATGGTTTGAGCGCGCAGTGAGCCTTCGTGTCCGCGTCGGTGTGCACAAACCGCGCAGTCGCCCACCTTCCCGTCGCTTTCAGTTTTGTAACTCGTTAGATACAGACATGTTAGTGTGCTGACCGAATTGGCATCGATTAGGCACTAGGGAGGCTCGCCGCACTCGAACTGTGCGCGCCTGAAAGGACTTAGTCTATGTTTGGCCTGGTTTCCGGGACGCTCGCTGCCATTCTGATGACGACAGTTCCCGCTCGCGCCGCGGAGAAGACCTCCGATGCACCGCGTCCCGCACTCACCGAGGCGGTCGCCCGGGCGGCAAAGGAGGCGGTGCCGGCGATGCCGGCGTGGGCGATCGATCGACCCGACCGCCGGCCTTCAGTATTGCCGGCACTCTATGGCACGTATGCCGCGCTGCAGGCTCTCGACGTGTACTCGACCAGGCGGGCACTCGCGTCAGGCGCCGCCGAAGCCAACCCTCTCTTGAAGTCCGGCACCAGCGCCAAGACGATGGCGATCAAAGCGGCCGCAGGCGCCGGAACGATCTTCTTTGCGGAGCGCGCCTGGAAGAAGAACCGCGTCGGGGCGATCGTGATGATGGCGGCGCTGAATGGAGTGAGCGCCGCGGTCGTCGCACACAACACGCACAACGCGGCGCGACGCTAATCTTCGTCACCGCGCGGCGGCGGTTGAGACACCAAAGAACTGTTCGATCGTTTCCCGCAAGGAGGAAATGGACTCCGTCGCGTTGATCGACACGCGCAGGTGCGAGCCGTTGTCGAGTCCCTTCGTGTACCAGGAGTTCAGCGCGCGCAGCTTGTTGATCACCCAGCGATCGTGGCCTCGCGCGGGCGCGGCCTCACTCGACGACTGACCCGGAGCGATATGGCGGAACCCGGCGGCCTCGCCGGTCCGCTCGTCCAGCAGCAGATCGATATACTCCAAAAGGAATCGGCCCCGCTCTTCCATGCTTACGTCGCAGGGCGCCTCACCACGGGCGAGCGCGGCGGCCTGATGGAAGATCCAAGGGTTGCGAAGCGCGCCGCGTCCAACGAGCACACCCGCCACGGCGCCGCCGCCAATTCTCTCGACGAGCTGCGACGCGTCGATGCAATCGCCGCTTCCAAAGACCGGAATGTCCACTTCGCCAGCGACGCGAGAGATCAACTCCCAGTCCGAGAAGCCGGAATACGACTGCGCTGCCGTGCGGCCATGCACGGTTACCGCGGCGGCGCCCGCGTCCTGCACACGACGCGCCAGTTCCGGCGCATTGATCTCGCGCTCGTCCCATCCCGCGCGCATCTTGACTGTGACGGGGATACGGACGCGCTTCGTCATCGCGCTGATGATCCGCTGCGCGTGCGCGGGCTCCCGCATCAGGCTGCAACCGGCGCTGTGTTTGGCGATCTTCGGGACGGGGCACCCCATGTTCACGTCGACGATGTCGGCGCCCATGCCCTCGACGATCTGCGCGGCGTCCGCCATCTTCTCGGGATCGCCGCCGAAGATCTGGATGGAAACGGGGCGTTCTTCTTCGGTGTATTCGGCGTATTCCAGCGTGCGGTCGATCCCGCGCACCAGCCCCTCGGAGCTGACCATCTCGGTGACGACGAGCCCACAGCCGCCCCTGCGCTTCACAAGGCGGCGAAAGGCCGTATCCGTCATGCCCGCCATCGGCGCGAGCGCAAACGGCGGCGCAAGCTCGACGCTACCGATTTTCATCGCAGCACACCTCTGCGTCAATAAGCTCTGACGTCCGACGCATCCACTTCAACGCTGACGGCCTGACCGATGAGATCGACCGCGAGCATCAACCGCGCATGTGCGCCCTTGCGCGTCAGCCGGCCGATGACGCCTTTCAACGGACCGTGGGTGACTTCGACGACGGTGCCTTCGCGAATCAGCGGGCAGGGATCGTATTGCAGGTCGCTTCCGACGAGGCGCCGGATGGCATCGATCTCCTGCTCCGGAATCGGCGCGATGTCACCGTTGAACGAGACGATGCTGACGACGCCCGTGCACGTGAGGACCGGGAGACGGTGCTCGCTCTCGAACCGCGCGAAGCAGTAGCCTGGGAAGAGCGGCCAGTCAATCTTCTTGCGGCGATCTTTCCATCGGCTCCAGCGGGGTACGGTCGGGAGGAATGCTTCGTAGCCTTTGCGCTCCAGCTGCTCGCGCACGACCTGCTCGTGACGAGAACGAGTCCAGATGGCATACCACTGCATTCACTGACCGTCGCTGCTGGACGCCTCGTCGGCGGCGACCTGCTTTTCGTAGGCCTTCTTGAGCTCTTCGTTCTTCCACTCGATGAGCGCCTGCGCGCGGAGCCGGGCGAGGAACTTCCGCATTTCCGTCCGGGTGCGTTCCCCCGCGACTTTGTCGGCGATGAGATCGCGCACTTTCTCGAACGGCTGCAGCGTCTGCGGCTTGAGCACTTCCAGCTTGAAGATCTGGTAGCCGCGAGGAGTACGAATCGCCGGGGTGATGTCTCCGGGTTTCATCTTCCCCAGAAGCTCCTGCAGTTGTGGAGACAGGTCCTCGTGAGAGAAAGGTCCAATCAGCCCACCGTTGGCCTTCGACGACGAATCGGAGACTTCCCCTGCGACCTTGGCGAAGTCCTCGCCTGCCATCAGCCGATCGCGAGCCTTCGCGACATTGGCCTTTGCCGCTTCATCGGCGGCAACATTGATGCTGGCTTCTCCCTGCTTCTTCGAGACAGGCACCTCCACGAGAATCTCGCGGAGCGTGATAGACGCGGCGTCGGTGAACTCTTGCGGATGCCTCTCGTAGTACTGGCGCGCCTCGGCCTCGGTGATCGTCAGCTTCGATCCGACTTCCTGCCGCTGCACCTGCTCGATCAGCATCTGCCGTTCCAGCTGCCGCCGCAGATCGTCCATCGTCATGTTTTCCTGCTGGAGCGCTTTCTGGAACTTTTCTTCGTCCTGTAGTCCTTGCTCCTTGCGGATGTTGCTGACGACCTGCTTGAACTGATCGTCACCGAGATGAAGTCCGAGCTCGCGACCTCGCTGGAGCAGGAGCAGTTCGTCGACGGCGTTGACGAGCAGTTCCGGCGTGACGTCAGCGAGCAGCTTCTTCAACTGCTCGTCGTTCTTCAGCATCGCCGGATCGACTTGACCGTTGAGTCGCTGCCGGAGCGCCGCGACCTGGCGTTGCTCGAGGTCCGTCTTCGTGATGATCTCGCCGTTGACCTTGACGAGGACCTGTTCGAGGATTTCGCCCCTCAGCGGAACGACCAGCGCGACGAGGGATGCACAGAGCACCGTCGGTGTCAGAAGCCTTCTCATAAATAACTCTAAATCGCTGTAATCGAGTATTTTAGCGCACAGTCACGCCTTCGCTCAACTCACGGAGCAACCCGGCAACACGGGTGAATACGCCCCCGTCGCCGCGAGGATCCTCTTTGGCCGGCCGGAGGATTTCGTCCCGACTGAACCCCGGCGCGACTTCGCCCGTCGTCGCGCGGGTCGTCCACCAGGAGGCTTTCGGCAGCGGCCTGTTGCGGGCCACGATTCTGGACCCAGCCGGTCTCGACGTTGAGGCCTGACCGGATCTTGCCGGTTCCAGGTCCCTCCGCCGGAGATCGAGCTTCAGGGTCGCCGGCGGCGTCAACTTGACGTCCTGCCGTTCCTGGACCAGACGGAACAGCCAGGCCGGATCCAACCGCGCTTCCGGCCTGAACTTTAGGACGACGATCTGGCCTTCGCGGTCGATGGATTCGATCCCGACCCGATCGGCGAGGAGCCGAATGAGCGCGTATTCCGCCAGGTTTTCGATTGACGGCGGGAGCGGACCGTAACGGTCGCGTGCTTCGTCGAGCACCCGCTGCAGCTCGGCCTCCGACCGTACTCCCGCCATCCGGCGATACACCGCGAGACGCTGGTTCATGTCCGGGATGTAGCCCTCGTCGATCCGCAGGTCCACGCGCAGGTTGACGGTTGCGCGAATCTCGTCCTCGATCTCCTCGCCCTTCAGTTCCTTGATGGTCTGCTCGAGCAGCTTCATGTACATATCGAAGCCGACCGCTTCGATGTGACCGCTCTGTTCTCCACCGAGCAGGTTGCCCGCGCCACGGATTTCGAGATCGAGCGCGGCAACGCGGAAGCCGCTGCCGAGGTCGCTGAATTCGCGGATGGCCGCGAGCCGCTTCTTCGCGACGGGCGAGAGTGCCTCTTCCGGCGGGATCAGCAGGTACGCGTACGCGCGCCGATCCGATCGGCCCACGCGCCCACGCAATTGATAGAGCTGCGACAGCCCGTAACGATCCGCGCGGTTGATGACGATCGTGTTGGCGTTGGGAATATCGAGGCCGTTTTCAATGATCGTCGTCGCCAGCAGCACGTCGTAGTGATGCGCGACGAAGTCGACCATGACGCGCTCGAGCGCATCCTCGCTCATCTGCCCGTGCGCGATGGCTATGCGCGCCTCCGGGACCAGCCGGGTGATCAGATTTCCGAGCGAGTAGATCGACTCGACACGATTGTGGACGAAGTAGATCTGGCCTGCGCGCTCGATCTCGGTGCGAATCGCGCGGGAGATGACGGGCTGATCGAACTTCACGACGTTCGTCTGGATCGAGAGCCTGTCCTTGGGTGGCGTCTCGATGATCGACATGTCGCGGATGCCCGCGAGCGACATGTTGAGGGTCCGCGGGATTGGGGTAGCGGTCATGGTCAGGACATCGACCCGCTTCCGCAT
>Ga0114129_10009180_pt1 | contig 14099 bp, 8 predicted proteins | sample RhiMetdeltSRZDD1_FD_80071 | JGI IMG/M metagenome (GOLD analysis project Ga0114129, IMG submission 80071) | Populus rhizosphere microbial communities from Tennessee, USA - Rhizosphere MetaG P. deltoides SRZDD1 (version 2) (version 2) | ecosystem: Host-associated > Plants > Roots > Rhizosphere >... | reverse complement strand
TCGCGGAGATGCGGCGGCAGGGCCACGCGCCCTCGCACTCGACGCACGGTACGTTCGTCGTGGTCGAGCCGCACTCGCGTCTGGCCATCACCCACGTCATCGACTTCCTGCCCGGCGTGGCTCCGTACGACAGCACGATGAGGGTGGAGCTGATCCCGTCCGGCGCGAACGTGCGCATGGTGGTGACGCTCGAGGCCATGCACAACGAGGAGCTCACGAGGATGTCGATCGAGGGCTTCACCAGCCAGCTCACCAAGCTGGATCGGCGCTTCGAGGCGGCGACCGCGGTCCGCGACTAGAGAGGGAGTACGATCTCCCGGTGAATCTCCTGGAAAACCGCCCGGTGCGGTTGGCCGTTGGAGTCTTCCTCATTGCGATGGGTCTGCTGGCGCTCGTCACCGGCAAGGCCATGGACACCACGCCGCCCGCGGCATCCCGGCACCGCGTCGACACCCTGCCGATGCGCTGGACGTCTCGCGCCGAAGACCCGGTGCTGTTCTATATAGAGGTCCTCGTCATGCTCGGCGGCGGCGGCTTCCTCATATACACGTCACGCGAGCGCGAGTAAGACGTGGCGATGCGACTCTGGGCTCACGGCCTGGGGATCACGACGGCCGCCGCCGGCATCGTTCTGCTCACGGTGCTGCCGTTCCTGGCCGGTCCGTACGATTCGCTCGCCTTGCCGTTGTCCACGATGTGCCGGGTCTTCGGCGTGGTGGGCCTGGTGCTTCTGGTGCCCGTGGGCGCGGCCTGGGCGGCATGCGGCTATTCGAATCGGCTGGCGCGCCGACAGTACGGCATCGCCGTGGCCGCGCTCATCGTCACATCGCTGGTCTGGGTGGTCGTCGTGGTGCTGACGGCGGCCCTCGCCAGTGGCCCGTTGCTGGCCCTGGCCGCGATCGTCGTGTGGGCATGCGCCGTCTCGAGGACCCTGCCGCACCTGAGGCCTTTGCGGAGCGCAACGCCGCAGGCCACGAGCGCGGCAGCGTTCTACCTGCTCCTCGTACCCGTCGCCGTCGCCATCGCCCAGCGCGGACTTGTCGCACCCGCCATCGAGTCCAGTCGAAATCGCGCGATCCAGAACAGCGCGCCCCTGATCGCCGAGATCGAACGATACCGCGCGGCGCAGGGCCGCTATCCACCCTCGCTCCTGTCGAACGCGACGGACCAGTACAAACCCGGCGTCATCGGCATCGAGAAGTACCACTACGAGCCCCACGAAGACGCGTACAACCTCATCTTCGAGCAAGGCGCGCTCCATTTCGGGACGCAGGAATTCGTCGTCTACAACCCGCGCGACCGTCAGGTCGTGACGGTTCACCTGCAGGACCTCCTGGAGCTCACGCCGGAGCAGCTCGCGCTCGAGCGCACGCGAGGCCACTACGCCGTCCACGACGCAGGGCCCCCGCACTGGAAGTACTTCTGGTTCGACTGAGAGGTTCAACCGCGCCATTTGACCGCCCCGGGCGAGCGCTGTAGCTTGGCCGCGTTCATCTATTGATGGGGAGGGTCCGTGACTCGTCTCGAGTTGGCTGTGAGCCTTTGGCTTTGTAGCGCCGTCGCGTCGGGCGCCGACGCGTTCGACTGGAAAAAGACGCTGGAGCAGCCGCTCTCACCGGGAACGGTAGCGATCCTCGTCGAGCACGGCGGCGAGGCCGAGGTGCAGGAGCGCTGGCGCGCCGGACTCCAGTCCGATGTCGCGCGCATTCGCGCGGCCACTGCGCGCGCGATCTACGGTGCGGGAGAGAAGGCCCTCGTCCCCGCGCTCAGGGACGCTCTCGACAAGGAGGCGGACGCACGCGCGGCGGAAGAGGAGATCCGCGCGCTGACGGCGTTAGGAACGCCGGAGACCGATGCCGCGGTGGTGGCGGCCGCGCGTCGCCTGCCCGACCTCCGGGTCTTCGCGTGGATTCACCTCGGAAAAGCCCGCGGGGCGGCGGCGCTCGTCCACCTGGCGGCGGCTCGCGAAGGCGACAGCGCGCGCGAGGACCGGCGTTCGCTGGTGCGCGCCGCGGTCAACGGCGGGCGTACGGACCTCACCAGAGCCGCCGACGTGGCGTTGCGCGAGAAGGACGCGGCCGCGTGGTACGTGGTGTGGGAAAGCCTGCTGGCCGGCGGTGCCATCGACGAGGGGCCGCTCGTGGCCTCGGTGACATCCGCCGATCCACGCATCCGCGCCATCACCTACTGGTCCGCGGCCGTCGTGGACCAATACGGCAAGATGCCCAAGGATCTGAAGAAGGCGCTCGAAACGGCGCCCGAGGCCACAGCCGATCGCAAAGTCATCCCACAGGATGCGGAGGAGCACCTCGCGCATTTCGCCTTCGGGCTGCTCGCGCGCGCTACCGGCGGCAAGCGGGAGGAAGACGTGGAGTGGGTGCGGGGCCTGCCCAAGAAAGAGGAGGCGTGGCCGTTCCCGTGCCCCGCCAGCGCGGTAGCCAAGCTGTTCTCCAAGGACGAACGCAAGCAACTCGTGGAGCTGAGGCAACTCCCTCTCAAGGTCGAGGATCACCTCGGCAGCGTCTTCTGGCTGCCCACTCCATTCGCTGCGACGTCGCCCCTCTCCGTGCGCTCGACCTCGGTCCACAACTTCCCCCGTGGTTACGTGAGTGGTGTCGTGGGGTTCACGGGCTGCCACGAGGGCGACATCCGGGCCACCGTCACCTATGGCGGCGACGGACGGCCGCAATCGGTCACGCTCATCGAGGCGGAAGGGCGCAGCGAAGACTGCGCCCGAACGGCCCGCATCCTTCTCGTGTCGCGGCCGTTCAGCCCATTCTCAGAGCCCGCCGACGTGAGCGCCTCCGCGCCGGCACCTGGAACGGAGACGGTCCGGCTTCGCATGCTCGATGAAGGCTGGCTGGCGTGGGACGAAGGCAGCGGTGACCCACCCGGCGTCGTGAGCCGCTTGGCTGCCATGGGCCCCGACGGCCCGATCCGCGTGGGCGGCAACATCAGGGACCCCAAGAAGCTCAAGCACGTCAATCCCGCGTACCCCGCGTCGGCCCGACAGGCGCGCGTGCAGGGGATGGTGGTCATGGAGGCCATGATCGGCCGCGACGGCCGCGTCGAAGACGTGACGGTCTTGAAAAGCCTGCCTGCGCTCGACGAGGCTGCCGTCAACGCCGTGCGCCAGTGGGTCTACACGCCCACGCTGCTCGACGGCGTCCCCGTACCCGTGGTCATGACTGTCACCGTCAACTTCGCGCTGCAGTGAGTGGCGACAGCGGCGCACGGCCCGCGGCTGGCCTAGCGGAGATCGACCTCGACCAGCTCGCTGCGGCCCTTGTAGCCGGAGACAGTCTCCGAAGACTGGCCGAAGTACCAGCCGACGCCGGGCAGGAGGAAGCCGGCGCTGCGATTGCTGGGCTTGTCCGCCAGCGACGTCGAACACTCGAGCGGAATCGCGTCGCCGGGCAGCTTCGGGTGCAACGCGGAGGCCTTCGAGGGTTTCCCGACAGTGCAAGTGGTGAGCCGGACCGTCGAGGAGGGCTTGCCCTCGAGACCCGTGACCGTCGTCGTTCGGTATGAAAAGGTAGACCCCGGCGCGAGGCTCGTCAGCCGCACGTTGAGCGAGAGATCGGCCAGCCGATGGGAGCTTCGATGCTCCTCGTAGACGCTTCGCCCCAGCGCGGAGATCCAGCCGTAGAGCGATACCCCGACACTCTCGCTGAGCGCGTCGGGATCGAGATCCCTTCTGTGCTCGTACAGGAGGCCGTGGCCGGCCGGCTCGAGAAGAGTCTCGTCGATGATCTCCCTGGGCTCGTCGGTCTTGTACGTCGCGACAGTTTTTACCCGCGCCCTCTTGATCATGAGCGGCCAGTGCTTCGCGCCCCCCGCCGCGGCCACCAGCGCGGCTCGCATCGGCTCACCGAGCGCCTCTTGCCGAATCTCGTTGAGCCACAGCGACGGTGAGGACTCGGCCTGGCGTGGCGCTTTGAGATCCGCGCAGGCTTCGGTGTGTCCTCCCTTGCAGGCCTTCTCGATCAGCTCTCGTGCCTTGACGACATCGCGGGCGACGCCGCGTCCCTTGTCATACCCCACACCGAGACGGTAGCAGGCCGCGACGTTGCCCCCTCCAACCTCGCAGCCCCTCTTGTAGAGCTGCATCGCCCGTGCGAGATCCCGGGCCACGGCGCCGCCGAGCTCGTACTGCACACCGGTGATGCCGCAGGCGTGGGGGTTCTCGAACTCGCAGCACTTCTGGAGTCGCTCGAGCGCCGCCTTCTTGTCGGGAATGAGACCCTCGACGAGCATCTCGCCGATTCCGCTGCATCCCATGGAGTCGCCCCAGACACAGGCGCGCTCGTACAGGAGCGTCGCCCTGTCGTTGTCGCCTTCGGCACCCTGGCGGCGATAGACACGAGCGGCCTCGAGGCAGTCTTCGACGCGGCCGTCATCGCAGCCACGCGCCGCATCCAGAAGGGTTGGCGCGGGAAGCGGGTAGCGAACATAGAGCTCGCGATCCTCGACGAGCCGCCCCTGTTCGACGTGTTTGTATCGGTAGGTCAGCAGCCCCGAGCGCGACAGCGCCCGCTCACCGATCGAGAGCTTGAAGGAGGCACCGCAGACATGGCCATACCACGGTCCTGCGAGTCCATTCGGTCGGTCGACCGCGAACGGCGTCAGCTCGCACTGACCGAACGGAGTCCGAACGGTGGCTTTCGCGACGTCGACGGAGGTTCCATCGAGGGGCGCCGTCGCGCCTTTACCGCGCAGAACGATGGTCCCATCGTGCCGCCGATCGAACGTCAGCGACGCCTCCGAGGCCTTCACCAGCGAGGACCAGTCGATCAGGAAGCGCAAATGGGCGTACTCGCGCTCCGACAGTCCCAGGTTGGGATGCCACGGCAGCGGCTCACCGGGGGCTGCGATCTCGCCGTGCAAGATCAGCCATCCCGGATGGGCTTTCGCCGCCGCCTGGAAACGCGCGGTGAGCTCGGTGAGCGTCGTCGGGCCCTTCGCGCCGAGGACGTCGACGGTGAAGGTCCCGGACGGCAGCAGCCGATCGAGTGAACGCCGCGGAACTCCCGACAACGGGCCGGCATTCACGGCTCCGCACAGCGCGCTCAGGATCAAGGCCGAAGCCGAGCGGCATGTCAGCGGCGTCACGGCCGAGATCTTACTCCGCCGTCGGGCGACCGCCGAGACTTGGTGCTAACGTGCAGGTGAGATGACCGACGACGCAGCGGCAGACCTTGTCCAGCGGGCGATCGGCGACGGGTTCCGTCTCGAGCCCATTTCTCCCGACTTCCCCACCGGGCAGCCACCGTGGCGACTCTTCCCGGCGACCGAGGTGTCGACGGGAAGGAAGGTCCTGGTCAAGGCGATCCCCATCGAGGGTGGCGCGCCGGAGATCGGCCTTCGCTTCGATCGCGAGGTGGGCATCGTCGAGTACGCGCTCAGTGGATTGGGTCAGCGCCCCCTGCCGAACCCGCGCGTCCTACCGGTGCTGTCCAGGAGCCGCGGCGACGGCATCATCTACTACGTGACGCCGTGGCTTCCCGAGGGCTCGCTCCGAGCCCGCCTGCAGCGCGAGCCGATGCTGCCCGTGGCCGATGCGCTCGCCATCCTCGACGACATGGCGGCCACCGTCGGTTCCCTGCACCAATACGGCTGCGTGCACAGCCGGCTCAAGCCCGAGAACGACTCTCCCGAGTTCATACGCGGCGAGCGCCAGGGCAGCCTACGCAACGACGTGTACTCCCTGGCCGTGATGGCTTTCGAGATGCTCGCCGGACGACGGCCGTTCCTGGGAACGATGATGGAGGCCGCGTACAAGAAGGTCACCGGCACGGCGCCGCCGATCACGAGCCTGCGCCCGGAGATCTCACCCGCGCTGTCTGATGTCCTGCAGAAGGCCTTGAGCCCGAACGCGGCGGACCGCTTCGCCGACGCGAACGAGCTGCGCCGGGAATTGAACGCCGCCGCGCGCTGACGTCAGGGCCGCGAGGTCACCACCAACTGCGGCCGGTTGCTCGCGGCCTCCCGGGAGTTGAACGCGTCGGGCCCATCGTTGACGGCCGTGGCCATCTCGAGGGCGAGGCTGACGGACGTGAGACCGGCCGTCCTCTGGGCGCGGACGAAGGCGGTGACGTCCCACTCCCAGTACTGCGCGGTGGTGCCGACGGTGACGCCGGCCTGCACGGTGCCGACCACGGGCTTGTTGTTCCAGGTGATGCCGGTCTCCGTCCAGGTGTTGCTCGACACCGCGCGGGCGTTCGTCACGGCGGCGTGAGCCACGGGCCGCCGGCCGTAGACGCGGAGCGTCGCCGCGGTGACGTCGCTGCCCACGCCCGTGAGCGGGAAACGCACGTACGTGGTGCGGTTGTTGCCCGCGGCCGTGGTCGTCTTCACGTCGAGGTTCACGGCGGTGCCGAAATTCGCGGCGGCGTTGCTGCCGTCGCGCACGTAGGCGTCGGCGGCGGGGGCCAGGGTCGTCGTCGTCGTGGAGTCCTGGGTGAACTCGACCACGAGCTGCGGCCGGTTGCTCGCCGCCTCCCGGGAGCTGAAGGTGTCGGGGCTCTCGTTGGTCGGCTGATCCATGACCACGGCGAGGCTGACGGAAGCGGCGCCGGCGGCACGTTGCGCGCGCACCCAGTTGAGAGCGTCCAGCTCCCAGTACTGCGCAGTGAGACCGACGGCGGGACCGGCGCCCTGGGATTCGCCGAGCGCCGGGCGGTTGTTCCAGTTGATCCCCGTCTCGGACCAGCTGGTGCTGGCCACGGCGTACGCGCTGTCGGTCGCGCTGTGGGCCACCGGGCGGTTGCCGTACAGCCGCAGCTTGGCGGAGACGATGTTGGCGCCCACGCCGGCGAGCGGGAAGCGGAGATAGGTGATGCGGTTGTTGCCGGCGGCGGTGGGGTTCTTCACGACGAGGGTGGTGGCGGTGCCGAAGTTGCTCCCCGCCGACGTGCCGTCGCGGACGTAGGCGTCGGCGGCAGGGGCGAGAGTCAGCGTGGCGGTGCCGGCCACGCTGAAGGTCGTGCTGCCGGCGATGTTCGTGTCCAGCTCGCGCGCCGTCACCGTGAACGGTCCGCCGGCCACGTCGGCGGCGAAGAGCCCGTCGCCGCGCATCTCACCGCCGCCGCTCACCGACCACGCGACGTTGGTGAGCGACGAGTCGTCACCGTAGTTGACGTGCTCGCCGAACTGGTCGAAGCCGAAGGCGTCCCAACGGAAGGAGCTGCCGAGAGGTACGACGACGCCGACGGGACGTACCTCGACCCGCGTGAGCGTCTCCTGCACGGAGACGGAGACCGTCGAGGTCGCCGTCTGTCCGCCGGCGTCGCGAATCGTCACCAGGAAGTCGTAGCCGCCCACGCGATGGAAGGTGGCCGTCGTGTTCTTGGCGGCGTTCGTGCCGTTGGCCGAGAAGTCGACGGCGAGGGGCCCGCTCGCCAGCGACCACGTGTACGTGAGCGCGCCCTCGCCGCCGTTGTCCGCGCCGAGGACGGCGAGCTGCGTCGTGGTCCCGGTGACGTTCGACGGCGAGGCGGACGCGGGCACCGCCACCGTGGGCGGCGTGTCGGGAGCCGCGCTCACCACGAGCTCCGGCTTGTTGGCCGAGGCCTCGCGGCTACTGAACGTGTCGGGGCTGTCGTTGACCTGCTGGTCCATCGACACGGCCAGGCTCACGGCGGTGGCCCCCGCAGTCTTCTGCGCGCGCACGAAGGCCGTCACGTCCCACTCGTAGTACTGCGCGGTCGGGGTGATGGTGACGCTGGCCCCTTGCTTGGCGCCGAGCGGGGGCCGGTTGGTGAAGTTGATGCCCGTCTCCGTCCAGGTGTTGCTCGACACGGCGAAGGCGGCGTCGGTCGCGGTGGTCGCCGTGGTCCGGCTGCCGTACAGCCGCAGCTTGGCCGAGCTGACGGTGCCGTTGACGCCGGTCAGCGGGAACCGCAGGTAGCTGATCCGATTGTTGCCGGCGGCCGTGGTGTTCTTCACCACCAGCGTCGTGGCCGTCCCGAAGTTCGTGCCCGCGTACGACCCGTCGCGCACGTAGGCGTCGGCCACGGGGGCGAGACGTGTCTCGGTGGAAGGGGGCGGCGGGCGCCGCGTGCGGCTCTGCTGCGGATCGCCGTGGTTGAGCGTCCAGTCGGCGCGCGCCGGATCGAACGTCGCGCCCGTCGTCATCATCACGAACCCGCCGTCACTCACGGTGCCGCTGGCCTCGCCTCCGTCGATGACAGCGAAGCGAATGGCGACATCGGTCTTGCCGTCGCCGTCGAAGTCGCCGATGGCCGAGCCGCCGCGACTCGGCTGCCGGCCGGCCACGCCGAAGATGGGCCAGTCGCGGATGAGCGTCCCCGTGCGGTTGAAGGCGAGGAAGTGGAGGTCGTGATACGTGGGTCCCGGAAGCGATCCGAGCTGCTCGTGCGACACCAGGATGTCGGGGTTCGAGTCGCCGTCGATGTCGGCGATCTGCACCTGTCGCGGCATGCCCCAGCTGAAGAACGAGTAGAAGGCGAAGGACGTCCCGTTCTGGCGGAAGACGGCGACGCCGCCGCGAACGCCCACCGCGATCTCGTCTTTCTGGTCGAGGTCCAGGTCGCCGATCGAGAAACCGCCGTTGCGATCGATGCCGAACGACGTCTGCACGGAGACCGGCCAGCCCGGCTTGGTGGCTCCGGTGTTGTCGAGCACGCGCAGCCGCGCGGCGAACGCCGGCGAGGAGTCGCCCTCCAGGAGCACGATCTCCTGGCGGCCGTCGCGATCGAGGTCCGCCGCCGCGGGCAGCTCGAGCTGCGTGGCCGAGAAGACGGGCGTGGACCACGGCGTGTACGCGCTGCCGTCGGCGTTGTAGGCGCGGACGATGTACTGCGTGCGGTTCTGGTCCTGCGCCACCACCACGATCTCCTTGCGGCCGTCGCCGTTGAGGTCCACCGGCACGCGGCCGACCAGGCCCGTGAAGCTCGAGTTCCCCGGCCCGTTGATGGTGATCGGGTAGATGTTGGAGTTGAAGCTCTGGCCGTTGGCCCGGAAGACGTGGAGCAGGCTGGCGGTGTTCGGGAAGTTGCGGCTGAGGGCGAGGATCTCGGGCGAGCCGTCGCCGTCGAGATCGGAGAGCGTCGTGATCTCGCCGGGCTCGGTGGCCCCGAAGTTTCCCGCGAACGAAACGTTGATGCTGCGCAGCAGCTGGGCATCGGCGGAGTAGATGTGGAGCGACTGGCCGTTCGCGATCACGAACTCCTCGCCGGCCGCGGGGTCGAGGTCGCCCGCGGCGGGGGCCGCTTCGCTGCGCGTGGTGCTCATGGCGACTGTCGCTACGCGGGCCGCGCCCGTCTGGAAGTCGTACATCGAGCGGCACTCGGTCCGGTCGAGCAGCGTGCCGCACATCACCAGGCGCATCTTGCCGTCGGCGCCGCGCATCGGCACCGGGCTGTCGAAGAACTGCGCGGTGTTCGGTTGGAGGATGGGCCACGCCGCCGAGGAGAGCTCGCGCTCGAGGTAGACGGTGACCTTGCTGTAGCTCGTGAAGCCGGCGTTGTCCACGGCGAGGCGGAGCGTGTGCTCACGGGCGCCGGTGGTCGGCGTCGTCCAGGTGCCGAGCGTCCCGCCGTTGATCGGCGACGTCCCGCCGCCCACGAGCGTCACACCCGCCGTCGACCATCCGGTGGTCGCGTCGCGTCCGGGCGCCCACTCGAGGCGGAAACGCTGGAAGGTCGGGCCCACGGCCGCTCCGGCGACGGTGACGGGCTGGCCGGGTTTGATCCACGGCGTGAGCGCCACGTTCGGCACGGCCGGTTGGCTGATGGACAGGTAGCGGACGAGGATGCGGACCTGGTCACTGAACGTCCCGCCGCCGGTGGTGATCGCGCGCAGGCGGATCGTGTAGGCCCCGTCGGCCACGGTGCCGGGGTTGAACGTCCCCAGCGTTCCGTTGGTGACGGGGAGGCTGCTGGTCGCCAGCGTGGTCCACGTCGTCGGGTTGTCGCCGGCGCCGACCTCGAGCACGTATTGGCTGAACGTCGTCCCGCGCGCGGTGCCGGTGACCGTGACCGGCGACGCGAAGACGGCGTTGTTGGCGGGCGCGGTGATCTGCGCCTCGAGCACGTCGTTCACCAGCACGGCCTGCGACGCGCTCACGCGTCCGTAGCCGTAGAGGGTGTCGCGCCCGGGCAGACCGAGATCGGTGGCGGACGACCGCAGCACCTGCCGCACCTGCTCGACTGTGAACGAGGGATGGCCCTGGAGGATCAACGCGGCCACGCCGCTGACGTGCGGCGCCGCCATGCTCGTGCCCTGGAGCCGGATGAAGCCGCCGGTGCCCTTTTCCAGAGAGAGGATGTCCACACCGGGGGCGGCCACGTCGATCTTCGTCCCGAAATTGGAGAAGGAGGCGAGCGAGTCGAACGGATCGACGGCGGAGACAGTGATGGCGTTCGCCACATTGGCCGGCGAGAAATCGGCGGCGTCCAAGTGACTGTTGCCGGCGGCGGCCACGAACACCACACCCAGGCCGTGGGCGTAGTCCACCGCGTTCTGCAGCGTGGTCGAGCTGCCCTCACCTCCGAAGCTGGCGTTGATGACGTCGGCCCCGTTGTCGGCGGCGTAGACGATCGCCGCGGCCAGGGCGGACTCCGGCCCCTGCCCGTTGTTGTCGAGGCCGCGCACGGCCATGACGCGAGACTTCCAGGCCACGCCCACCACGCCGAGGTTGTTGTCGCCCACGGCGGCGATCGTCCCCGCCACGTGGGTCCCGTGGCCCAGGACGTCGCTCGGGTCGGCGTCGGGCGTGGGCGTCATCCACGAGGCGCCCACGAAGTCCCAGCCCCGCACGTCGTCGATGAACCCGTTCCCGTCGTCGTCGGTCGCGTTGCCCGGGATCTCGCCTGCGTTGGTCCAGATGTTGGCGGCGAGATCGGGATGGCTGAGGTCGAGCCCGCTGTCCACCACCGCCACGATCACACCGTCACCCCGCGCCGTGTCCCAGGCCGCGGTGGTGCCGATCTTCTTGAGGCCGTAAAGGTCGGCGTAGCTCTGGCCCCACGACCCGGACGTCGAGTAGCTCGGGTCGTTGGGGACGTAGGTGTGACGGAAGGCGCGGTCTTCCTGCGCGTAGACCACCGCCGGGTCCGAGCGCAGCGCGGCGAGCGCCTGCGCGAGCCGAGCGCGCGTGCCCGTGCCGAGGTCGAGCACGTAGGTCCCACCCAGGTCGGGGAGCCGCTGGCCGCGGCTGGCCCGCGCCGCGCGCCGTGCGAAGCGCTGACGGGCCTGCGCGCCGAGCTGCGCATCGGACGCACCGCTCAACAGCCGTGCGCGCAGGCGCGCCGGGAACGCGGCCCGCGCTCGGCGCACACGATGGCGCGCCACGAAGCCGGAGGCCGTCGGATCGGCGACGGCCGCGCGCACCGTCCCGCTGTCGGCGTCGGCGCTCGCCATGAGCCCCTGGTCGACGGCGTCACGCACCTTGACAATGATGCGGAGCGGAACGGGCGCGGCGGGGGCGCTCGACGCGTCGCCGAAGGCGACCGTCGACGATGAGCGAGGAGGGGCTTCGCCCCGACGAGCGGATGACGAGTCCGCCGCTCGCGCCGGGCTCACATCGATCGGCAGCATCGCGGCCACCAGGGCCAGGATCGTCATTCGGCGCATCAAGGTCTCCTCCGTCTTGTGACGTGCAAGAACTTGACGTCAAAGAGATCAACAAAATTTCGAACGGGATACGGGCCGACTTCAGCAAGACCGCTGCCGAGGAGAAGGCCCGTATTTCCGGCGCGAAGCGTCGCAACCCAAGACACGAGCGACTCGAACTGCGACATGGGATTGAGACGGGATGCGCCGAGCGCGGAGTATCCGTACACTGTCACCGTGGAGGCTGGCATATGCGGATGTCCGCCGCGGCAATCGCTATCGCGCTGGTGCCCGCGGGCACCCTGACCGGCGAGCCATCGATCACGATGGCGACGGGCCGAGGGGGATACAGCTCGTGGCCCTGCGGCTTCGTACTCGACGGGGCAGAGATCACGGACGGCCCCAACGGCTATCGCATCAACGGGCAGGACCTGCCCGACCCGATCACGGCGAAACCCTGCCTGGAGTACTGGGTGGTGCGTGAGGCCAAGGCCCCCCCCAACGGGAGCGGTAGTGTGCGGCTCGAGATGCGGCAGGGTGGCATCAACGGCGCGAGCATGCTCCGGCTCTACTTCAGCACGGGCGCGCCGTCGCAGACACTCGCGCGGCTGTTCGTCACCGAGCTGGAGCGCGATCGTCTGATGAAGGAGTTTCTCCGCCACACGAAGGAGACGCTCCGGTCGTCGTTCTTCGACACCGCCCCCCTTTCGGCCTTGTCCGAAACGTCGAAAGCCGCCCTCATGGCGATGGCCTTCGACGAGGAAGAAGGCACCGTCCGCCTTCGCGTGGGCACGCAGGAGTTCAAGGGCCTTCAGTACTTCGTGGCTGACATGGGCGCGGACGACCTGCTCTTCTACAACGCAGAGGGGCTGTCGCAACCGCAGCGGCTCGCCGCTCTGCTCAGCACCAAATTGCTCGCCAAGCTGCGCGAGCTCGAGGTGCTCTGCCGCGGTGTCGACGCCCTGCAGGGCGTGAAGCTCGACCTGCAGATCCCGCAAGAACGTGTCAGCGACACCGACGTACTGACCATCCGTCGACTGGAGATCTACGCTCCGCTGACGGTGCTCCGCCCGTTCGCGGACGCGGACATCACCGCTCGGAAGATGCTCGACGGCTCGGTCATTCTCGTCAACGGTAATCGCGTCGAGGTACCGACCGAGCTGTGACCCTCCCGCATCAGAACGGAATGAGCTCCAGCCCGCCCATCGTGTACTTCAGGACTTCCTCGCGGTGCTTCTTGAGCAGCTCCACGTTGGCGGGCAGCAGGTCGAGCGCGGCGGCCATGTCCCCCGCCGCCTTGGCTTCCTCGCGCGCCTGGTTCACCGCCTCGCGTAGCTGACGCTTCACGTCCGGGGAGACGTTCGGATCGGCCTCTGCCGCGGCCGCGGCCTTCTCCGCCTGCACGATCGCGTCGCGGTGCACGGAGCGGGCCATCTCGCTCACCCCGTCGCCTCCACCGATGCTGCGCAGCAAGAGCCCGCCGTACACGACCTCGTAGTGCCAGGTGAGCTCGCTCTCGCTCATGCCCTGCACCGCCAGCGCGCGGGCCTTGCACGCGCGCAGCTCCGAGATGATGAACGGGAGCTTCGTCAGCGCCCCGAGATCCGGCGCCTGCTTCTGCGCCTGGGCGTCGATCATGGGCTTGTGCTTCAGGTAGACCTCGTCGTGCAGCGCCTTGCGCACGGCGAGGAACCGCAGCAGGCGGTCTTCTTTGAGGAGGCCGTCGTCCGGTGCCGTGAACGCGTTCGCGTTCGCGCGGTTCAGGGCCTCTTCGGTGGCCTTCTGGTCCGCCTCGAGCTGCTCGACGGCCTTCTGGGCTTTGTGGATCCCCCACCATGCGAGCCCGACGACCACGGCCGTGACAGTGCCCACGCTCACGACCACGGCGACGACACAACCGATCGCGATCTTGGCCCCGGTGGATAGCGCCATGCCTTGCCTCCTGCGTCGGAACTATACGCGACGGATTCTCCCCCGGCAGTAGAGGCGCCTGCCGGTGTGCGGGTTAGTTCGCATTCACCTGGGGGACAGGTTTGTCCTGTACGACGCCGATGACGCCGGAAGCCGATTCGCTTGCCGTCGCTCACCGTCCGGCCGGCAGCTGGCTCGACTGAGAGCGTGACTCAGCGATAGTCGGTCATCGGCACGGCTTCTGGATTCCGGGTGGGCGCGGAGCCGGCGAGGCGCGCGGGGCGTCGGACGGTCTTTCCCCCGTCACACTTGCGATGACGTCGTGCAGCTCCTGAGCATCGAAGGGCTTCATGAGATAGCCGCGAGCGCCCGCAGCCAGACACCGCTCGATATCCATCTCACGGCTTCGTGACGTGACCACGACGACGGGAATGTCGCGGTGTTTTGCGTTGCCGGCGAGCCGCTCGAGCACTTCCAAGCCGTTCACGACCGGCAAGTTCAGATCGAGCAGAATGAGATCGATCTCGGGCTCTCGCGAAACGTACTTCAAGGCTTCGGCTCCATCCATGGCGGTCACGAGCCGCGTCCCGTAGTACCGGGACAAAAAACCC
>Ga0114129_10009179_pt1 | contig 14099 bp, 15 predicted proteins | sample RhiMetdeltSRZDD1_FD_80071 | JGI IMG/M metagenome (GOLD analysis project Ga0114129, IMG submission 80071) | Populus rhizosphere microbial communities from Tennessee, USA - Rhizosphere MetaG P. deltoides SRZDD1 (version 2) (version 2) | ecosystem: Host-associated > Plants > Roots > Rhizosphere >... | reverse complement strand
GAGCTGCACACGTCGATGGTGTCCTCCGCGCGCTCCACGAAGTAGTCGCTCTGGACTCGCTTGCCCATCAGGCGGCCCTGCATGTCGACGAGAGCGAGCACGACGGACTCGATCGTCCCGTCGCGCACCTCGGACTGGAGCTGTTTTAGGCTCAGCGGTCCTTCGGCGCCCTTCGAATCAGACATCGCCGCTCCTATCCTCGCTCGAACATTCGCCGCCGCTCGTAGTCCGTCACGGCCTCGTCGAAGAGGCGCTGCTCCGTGCGCGCGTAATGGAGGTAGTGCTCGACGACCTCGTCGCCGAACGCCGACCGCGCCGTCGATCCGGTCTCGAGCCTCTGGATCGCCTCATACAGCGCTGCCGGGAAGCGCTCGGCGTCCGATTCGTACGCGTTCCCTTCGAGCGGCGGCGGCAGCTCGAGCTCGTTCTCGATGCCGTGGAGCCCGGCGGCGAGCAGCGCCGCGAAGGCGAGGTACGGGTTCGCGTCGCCGCCCGGGATACGCGTCTCGGTGCGGCGCGACGGCCCGTCGCCGACCACGCGAAAGCCGCACGTGCGGTTGTCATGTCCCCAGGCCAGCGTCGTCGGAGCCCAGCTGCCGGCCGCAAGGCGCTTGTACGAGTTCACCGTCGGCGCGACGAAGATCGCGAGCTCTGCAAGGCAGGCGATCTGACCGGCGAGGTAGCGCTCGAAGGTCTCGGGCTCGACTGCGAACGCATTGGCGCCATCGCGCCAGAGGCTCGAGTGAATGTGGCAGGAGCTGCCGATCCAGGTCTCGTCTGGCTTCGCCATGAAGGTGATCGAGCGCCCGTTCTGATGCGCAATCTCCTTGGCGCCGTTCTTGTACACGACGTGGTTGTCCGCCATGGCGAGCGCGTCCGCGAAGACGAAGTTGATCTCGTGCTGCCCGGGCCAGGCCTCGCCCTTGGAGCTCTCGACCGCGATTCCGGCGCCCTGCATGCCGTTGCGGATCTGGCGGATCAGCGGCTCGTCGTAGGTGGCGGCGAGCACGTGGTAGTCGAGGATGTACGGCGCCGAGGGCGTGAGGAGCCGATAGCGCTTCGAGTTGGCCTCCGCGTAGCTCTCGCCGAAGACGTAGAACTCGAGCTCGGAGCCGAACATCGGCTCGAAGCCGAGCGCCCGGGCCCGCTCAACCTGGTTCTTGAGCACCTGTCTCGGCGACGGCGCCGCAGGCGTCCCGTCGTGGTGCTCGAGGTCGCACAGGACGAGCGCCGTGCCCTCGAGCCAGGGTAGACGCCGAAGGGTCGCCGGATCCGGCCGTGCCCGGAAGTCGCCGTAGCCGGAGTCCCAGTTGGCGAACGCGTAGCCGGGCACGGGCTCCATCTCCATGTCGAGCGCCAGCAGATACGCGCAGCCCTCGATGCCGTGCGCGGCGACGTCGTGCTCCACGAAGTAGCCGCCGTGGACGCGCTTGCCCACGAGGCGGCCCTGCATGTCCGTGAACGCGACGACGACCGTGTCGATCGAGCCGTTCCGCACCGCCGCCTTGAGCTGGTCCAGGGTCAGCATCCGCCGGATCTTAGGCGCTCGCTGCCCGCGATCCCGGCAAGGCCGTCCCTCGTCGCTATCCTGTGCGGGCGGTCGGCGCTCCAACCAACGCGAGGAGGTTCCCGTGACGCGTGAAGAGCGTCAGGTGCGCAGCCGGCTGGCCGATCTGGCCGAGGACGACAGGGGCCGCCATCTCCTCCAGCTTGCGCTACGCGGTCTGCAGGACTCCGGCCGCGGCCTCACCTACGGTTGCTGGGTGAAACCGGGGGGCGGCGTCTCGGGCTGCCTCTTCCAGCACGCCTACTGGCAAGGGGTCCAGGAGGCTGTCTTCCGGCCGGTCGAGGGGGATCCCAAGGGCGAGTTCAAGAGCTACGTCGGCGAGGAGGACTTCGCGCTCGTCATGGGTGCCATCCGGGCGTTCGATGCGCTCGGCAAGCGGCGGTTTCGCCGCTGGACGCGCGGACCCTACGGCTTGCCCATGCACACGCTCGATGAGGAGCGCTGGCGCGCCACGGTCGAGAGGATCCTCGTCGACGTGCTTGCCGAGCGTCCAGACGAGGCGGGCGACCGCGCGGCGGGCAGCCCGCAGCACCCACGCGGGGCAAGGCAGGCTTCGGCAGAGGCCAGATAGGCGACATCGACAACTCCCGGCGCGCTCGCCGGGCGCGGCCACCACGGTCCGGGCGCGTACCCTTGAGGAAGACCAAAACCTGCCGCAGGAGGTCAAGCATCCGATGCTGTTCCTGAAGAAGCACAAGCTCGAGCCGATCCGACCCGAGGACGCCCTGCCCGGCCGGTCGGAGCACATGCCCGTGCCGGAGCGTCACGAGGTGCTCGGCACGCCGCTCTCGCCGCCGTTCCCCGAAGGCCTCGAGCAGGCCGTGTTCGGCATGGGCTGCTTCTGGGGCGCCGAGCGGAAGTTCTGGCAGGCGCCCGGCGTGTACACGACCGCGGTCGGCTACGCCGGCGGCTACACGCCCAACCCGAGCTACCAGGAGGTCTGCTCGGGCATGACCGGGCACGCCGAGGTGGTGCTCGTCGTCTTCGATCCAGCGCAGACGAGCTACGACGAGATGCTGCGGATCTTCTGGGAGAACCACGACCCGACGCAGGGCATGCAACAGGGGAACGACGTCGGCACGCAGTACCGGTCGGCGATCTACACCTTCTCGGACGCCCAGCGCGAAGCCGCCGAGGCGTCCAAGAGCCGCTTCCAGGATGCGCTCGCCCAGTCGGGCTACGGGCCGATCACGACGGAGATCGCCGAGGCGGGGCCGTTCTACTACGCGGAGGACTACCACCAGCAGTACCTCGCCAAGGTGCCGAACGGCTACTGCGGGCTCGGCGGCACAGGTGTCTCCTGCCCGGTCGGCGTCGCGGGAGCGCAGTCCGGGTAGGCGGCTACTCGCTCGAGCCTGCGAGCGTCCAGGTAAAGCGCGTCATCGTCTCGCGCGGGGCGAGCCCACCCGGCCGCAGGCCTCTGCGCACGAGCACGGCCGGGGGCTTGGCCGTCCGGAGCACGGCGAGCCGAACTGAGCCCGTGCCCTCCTGACGCCAGCGGGGCGAGAGCCCGACCACGACCAGGCCGGCCTCGTCCGCGGCGGCGATGACTGCGTCCTCCCCCGGCTCGACGAGCGCCGGCTCGGTAGGCACAGAGGCCACACGCTGCACCATGAGCGCCGCCCGGGCGAGCAGACGGCTCGCATCGCGCCGCCCCCGCTCCGGATCGGCCGTCGTGCCGAGGAGCCGCAGCCGTGCGCCGTGCGCCACTGCCAGCCAGGCACCGATCTCGACTGCGGCCCACTCGTGTTCGGCGCCGCCGAACGGCACGACCACCGGACGCTCGGCGCTCAGCTCCGCCGGAGCGCCGTCCCGGGTGACGAGCACCGCTACGTCGCACGGCATATCCGCGAGGACGACCGAGAGCTCGGCGTCGAAGGTCCCCTCGTCGAGGAGCGACGCCGGCGCTCCGAGGAGGGCCAAATCGACTTCCTGGTCGGATGCCAGCATCACGAGATCTTCGCCCGGGGACGCGGAGGTGAACGTAGCCGCTCGAGCGGGTACCCGCCGTGCGACGAGCGCTGAGCGGCGCGATTCCAGCAGCTCGTTGATGTCCGCGAGCGGCTCGCCCTCGGACACGAGCTGCGCGAGGATGATCTCCCGCGGCGGACGGACGGCGAGCGGCTCTGCGAGCGCCAGCAGCGCGTCGATGTTCGACTCGCCCTGCGATACGACGAGCAGCGAGCGTTCCGGGAACTCGAGCTCCTCCCGTTGAGGCTCGGCCGCCGTCGCCGGCGGCCGCCCACCGTCGGCGTCCAGCGAGGGGTCCTGGCGCAGGATCGCCCGCTCGAGCTCCTGGAGCGCGGGGCTCGGATCGATGCCGAGGCCGTCGACGAGCGCGCGCCTGGCGTCCTGATACACGTCGAGCGCCTCGGCCTGCCGGCCTGCCCGGTAGAGCGCGAGCATGAGGTGCGCGCGCAGCCGCTCCCGCAGCGGGTGCCTGGCGACGAGCCCCTCGAGCTCGGCAACGAGCTCGGCGTGCCGGCCGAGACTCAGCTCGGCCTCGATGCGCCGCTCCTGCGCGGCCAGGCGAAGCTCCTCGAGGCGGGCGATCTCGCCCTGGGCGAACGGCTCGTATGCGAAGTCCGCGAGCGGTGAGCCGCGCCAGAGGCCGAGCGCCTCGTGGAGGAGCTCTGCCGCCCGCTCGGGCTCTCCGGCCGACAGCGCCCTTCCACCCTCGTCGACCAGAGCTTCGAAGCGTTGGAGATCGAGCTGGCCCGGCTCGAGCTCGATCGCGTAGCCGGGCGCACGGGTCGCGATCGCTCCGCCGCCGAGCGCCTTTCTCAGATGTGAGACGTAGCCCTGGAGAACGTTGGCCGCCGTTCCCGGCGGCGAGTCTCCCCAGAGCTCGTCGATGAGGCGGTCGGCGGAGACGACCTCGTTCGCATGCGTGAGGAGGATCGCGAGCACTGCACGCTGGCGCGTGCCGCCGAGCTGAACCGCGTGACCGCCGGAGAGCGCCTCGAGCGGTCCCAGGATGCGGAATTCGACGGAGCTGTCCACCGGCTGGCGCGGACGGTAGCACCAGCCGCGGCAGGTCACCGTGCCCGTGGTCCCGGGCGTTCAGAAGTGCTCCAGCGCTTCCCAGCTGCATTCCAGAAGCGCTCCAGCACCACGCCGGATGCTGACCTCGCAGGTTCAGTGGCACAGACAAGGGGAGGAACCATGTCGTTCTCGTATCGCATCCGCAGGAAGCTCATCCGGCGCGTGGCGCTGGGCCTTGCGGTCGCTGCCGTCGCGGCGCCGTCGGCCCTGGCCACGGAGCCCATGTACCACGGGGCGGGCCTCAGTGGCGGCACAGCGTATGGGGCTCTGCACCAGTTCCCCGACGCCGGCCTCGCGGCCGCCTCCGCGTACGGGGCCTTGCACCAGTTCCCCAACGCGGGTCTGCGCACCAACATCGGCATCGGCCCGCAGGTGCACGTGACCCCGCGCGCCGGCATCGTCACCGGCAATCTGCCGGCTCACTCGGTCGACGGCCCGCGCAGTGGACCGGCGAACGTCACCGAGACGCCGGTTCTCATCGGCGGTCGGTTCGGCAGGCCTGACCTGGCGCCGAACACCGGCACGGCGTCGAACGTCGAAGTGGCCTGGCCGGAGCTCGGCGTCGGCCTCGGCATCGGCACCGTCGTCGCTCTCGGCCTCGCGGCGCTCGCCTTCGGGATGACCCGGCGGCGCGGAACGCTCCAGGGCGCCTGACGCTCATCCAGCAGCGGCAACCACGGGGGCCGGAGCAATCCGGCCCCCAAACCGCGTGGGGCGCCTTCGGCGCCGGGCCGGATGAATCCGGGCCCCTACACGGCATGGACGGCCGCCAAAGCGGCTGTGCGTGCCTCCGCCACCTCGTCGTCGCGCCCGGAGACGATCAAGCGGCCCGTGGCCCCGAGCACGGCGGCGTAGACGAGCTTGACCGGCGCGTGCTTCTCCGCCTCGTTCGCGGCCACGGCGACGTACGCGGCAGGAGAGAGCTCGAGCAGGAACATCGTTTCGTTCTCGAGCAGCAGGCTCGCCGACCGCAGCCGGTTGACGAGCTGGGCCTGGTTCGCATCGACTCGTGTGATCGTCTCGGCGGCGACGAGCTCGGGGGCAGTCGCCTCGGCGCGCTTGCGGCCGAGCCGCTCGAGGATCTCGTCGGCGGCCGTACGGACCGAGGCGGGGTCGCGGCCGTGCAGCTCGAGCGTCCCGTACTGGCGCTCGACGACCTGGAGGCCGGCGCGAACGTCGGCGTTCTTGACCGCCGCGTCCACGAGGGCGAAGACGGCGTTCGCCGGCGCGACCTCGACGTACAGCTGCGCCATTCCCGCCGAGGGCGGATCGCCCTGGCAGGTCTGCGCCACGTAGGCCGCCCATTGCGGCTGCATGGCGTCGATCTCGACGAACGCGCGAAGCTCGGGCACGCGGCCTTACGGGCGGTCGTCCACGATGGCGACGATCGCGGCATCGGCCGCGACGCCGCTGAGGCCGTCGAGCTCGCGGACCGCGGAGCCCGTGGCGACCAGCACCACGTCGCCGATGCCTGCCCCGATAGCGTCGACGGCGACGAACTCGGGCCCTTCGCCGGCCGCGGGCGTCACGTTCAGGAGCTTATAGTCGGCGAGCCCGGGCGCTTTCACTGTCGAGACGGTGCTTCCGACGACGCGGCAGAGCTGCATGGCGAGGTCCTTTCAGGAGGGTGCCCGTGGGTCGTGCACCGAGCGGTCGCCGGCACCGACGAAGGCGTTCGGCGGATAGGGAGCGAGGTCGTTGACGAAGCCGGACTGGGACTCGACGCGCCCGAGCCACGCCTCGACCACGGGAAACGCCGACAGATCGATGCCCGCCTGGGGCGCCAGGTGGACGTACGCGTAGAGGGAGATGTCGGCAACCGTGTAGTCGTCTGTCGCGACGAATTCGCGGCCGGTGAGGTGGCGTTCGAGGATCTCGAGCGCAGCCTGCCCGGCGTCTCGCTTCTGCGCGAAGACTTCGGGCCGCTGCTCCGCGCGGCCGGTCAGGCGCCAGAACTGGGCGGTCCCGAGATTCGGCTCGACGAGGTTCTGCTCGAAGAAGAGCCACTGGTTTACGCGCGCCCGCGCGAGCCGGTCGGCCGGGAGGTACGGCGTGCCTTCGGCCAGGTACAGGAGGATCGCGTTCGACTCGGGCAGCGACTCGCCGTCGGCGAGCTCGAGAACGGGAGCGCGCCCGGCCGGGTTACGCGCGAGGTACTCCGGCGTCAGCGTCTCACCGGCGAACAGGTCGACCGGCACGCGCTCGTAGCGAAGGCCCAGGTGGGCGAGCAGGATCCGCACCTTGAGGCAGTTGGCCGAGGGCGCGAAGTCGTAGAGGCGTAGCATCGGTCTAGTTGAGCGAGCCGCGCAGACTCACCGCGCGGTCGAGCTCGTTCCACGGGACGATCGCATCTACAGCGGCCTGGATGCGATCGATCGCCATCATCAGGTGCTCGATCACGACGGCGAACTCCTGAGCGGTGTCGGGGCGCCAGTCGCGCAGCACCTCGGCCGATCGCCGGATCAGAGCCACCGTTTCGGTCATCTCCCACTTCGCCGTGCGGGCGGCGATGCGTTCGAGCAAGAGCGCGGAGACCTCCGTCAGCTCGGGGAGGCGCAGGTCGCCCTCGAGCGCCGCCTGCCTGCAGACCTGAAGCTGCTCGCCTGCCCAGAAGAGGTCGAAGTTGCAGTACAGGACGCAGGGCAGGTTTCCCATGGGCGGCAGCGAGAAGGAGCGCAGGCGCGTGACGTCGGGCGGCTCGCCCATCCAGCGTTCCGCCGTGAAGCGGCGCAGCTCCTCGACGAGCTCGGCGGCGCTCTGACGCGCCATCAGGCGGCCTCCAGCCGCACCGGCAGGTGCCCGACCTCGAGCAGCTTGCGTCCACAACGTGCGAGACCGTCGAGGTTGGACCGCACCTTGGCGAAGTACGACACCTCTCCGAACGGCTTCGTGTCGCCGTAGAAGAGACAGATGGTCTGGCGCCCCGGGTAGTAGCCGATGTCGCCCGGAACGACGTTGAGCTTCGGGTTCTCCTGGTCGGCGAAGAACGGCACCATCACGATCGTCTCCTCGCCGGCGAACTTCGCGTGCACCATCGTGCCGTCCAGGGGAAGGACGGCGCGCATGTACCGGCAGATGCCAGGGGCCTCGTCCTCGAGCAGGTCGGCCTCGATGACCTCGCCCTCGCAGATGATCCGCATGCCGGCCATCGGCGGCGGCCTGCGCTACTCGGTCTCGCCGCCGGGGAGCAGCTTCTGGACGTCCTCGTGGGGACGAGGAATCAGATGTGCGGACACGAGCTCGCCGATCTTCTTCGCGGCGGTCGCGCCGGCGTCGATCGCGGCCTTGACGGCGCCGACGTCGCCCGTGATGACAACGGTGACGTAGCCGCCGCCGATCGACTCGCGCCCGACGAGCGTCACGTTCGCCGCCTTCACCATCACGTCGGCCGCCTCGATCGCCGCGACGAGGCCGCGTGTCTCGATCAGCCCCAGTGCTCCGTTCATGCCTCTCCTCCTCGTCTCGTTCTGCTGCGGGCCGAACAGGTCCGGCCCCTACCGTCTCGCCGCCGATCTCAATCCGCATACCAGTCGAACCGCTCCGTTCCGATGTTCACGTGCACGTTCTTCGTCTCCAGGTACTCGAGCAGCGACTCGAGGCCGAGGTCGTGGCCGGTGCCGCTCTCCTTGTAGCCGCCGAAGGGCGCTTCGCTCGGATAGGCGCTGTAGTGGTTGACCCAGATGGATCCCGCCTCGAGCGCGTGTGAGACCCGGTGCGCGCGGCCGGTGTCGCGGGTCCAGACTCCCGCCGCGAGGCCGTAGCGGACATCGTTGGCGAGCCGCACCGCCTCCTCCTCGCCGTCGAACGGGATGATCACGACGACCGGGCCGAAGATCTCCTCCTGGGCGATGCGCATGTCGTTCGTCACGCCCGCGAAGACCGTCGGCTCGATGAAGTTGCCGGCTGCGAGCTCGGGGTCGTCCGGCCGCTTGCCGCCGTGGACGACCGCCGCACCCTCCGCCTGCCCGGTCTCGACGTATTCGTAGACGCGGTCGCACTGGCGCTTGTTGATCAGCGCCCCGAGCTGCGTCTGCCAGCGGTGCGGCAGGCCTATACGGAGCGTCCTGGCCTTCGCGACAAAGCGCTCGACGAACTCGTCGTGCACCGGCCGCTCGACGAGCACCCGGGAGCCAGCGGAGCAGACCTCGCCCTGCGCGAGGTAGATGCCGAACACGGAGCCGAGGACGGCCTGGTCGAGGTCGGCGTCGGCGAAGACGATCGAGGGCGACTTGCCGCCAAGCTCGAGCGAGACGCGCTTGATCGTGTTCGCGCCGGCGCGCATGACCGAGCGGCCCGTGACCGTCGAGCCGGTGAAGGCGATCTTGTCGACGCCGGGATGCTCCGCCAGTGCGGCGCCCGCCACCTCGCCGAGCCCCGGGACGACGTTGAAGACGCCCGGCGGCATGCCCGCTTCCAGGCAGATGCGGCCGAGCTCCAGGCACGTGAGCGGCGCGAGCTCGGGCGCCTTGAGGACGACCGTGTTGCCGGCGGCGAGCGCCGCGGAGCACTTCCGGCTGGCGATGTGAAGCGGGAAGTTCCAGGGAATGATCATCCCGACGACGCCCATCGGCTCCTTGCGCACGTAGTCGAACGAGGTCCTCGGCAGGGCGAGCACGCGCCCGTCGATCGCGCGCACCAGGCCCTGGAAGAACCGCCACGGATCCCAGCAGGCGGGCAGGTCGACGAGTGCCGCCTCGCGGATCGGCTTCCCGACGTCATGGCTCTCGACCTGTGCGAGGTAGTCCTGCTCCGCCTCGATGAGCTCGGCAACGCGTAGCAGGATGCGGGCCCGCTTGTCGGGGTCGATGTCCCGCCACGCCGGGAAGGCGGCGCGCGCAGCGTGGACGGCACGGTCGATGTCGTCCGCCTGCGCGGCGGCCACCTCGACGATGGTCGTGTTCGTCGCCGGATCGACCGTGGGGACGGTGGCGCCGCCCGCGGCGTCCACCCAGTCGCCGTCGATCAGGAGCTTCGTGTGGAGCTTCGCGTAGTCGGGAAGCCCTTCGACGCGCCGAGGCGGCGCAGTGGACTGGGGCGACGACCCCTCGCGGCCGGTCCTTTCGAGCGTGGTAACACGGTGAAATTGGTCAGTTGCGCCGCCAGCGTCGCGGGTGAGGCCCTGGAGCGCGGGCGCCGGGAGCCCGCCGGCACCGGGAGGCAGTGGCGCGACCGGTTCGGTGAGCGTCAACGCGGTGGAGGAGGCACTCCTCGTCAGGCCGCTGAGAGCGGGCGAAGGCAGGCCGCCGGCGCCGGGCCGCGCGGGCACGGAAACCGTCGCCGCCGGCGCCGTGGTCGCGTAGGTCGAGCCTTCGACGAGGCGGATGCCGAGCAGATCGGCCGCATCGCGAGCCGCGTCCGTCAATACGGTGTGCTCGCGCAGCATCAGCTCCCGCTCACCGGTCTCGGCGAGCCTGCGGATGTCGTCGGCCGTTACGTAGTGCTTCATCGGGCCGCCTCAGCGATGAATCCGCCCCACCAGCGGCACGCCCGTGATCGCCTCGGCCTCGAGCGTCAGCGAGCGCAGGTCTTCGGGCTCGAGGTTGTGGACGTTCGACTTCCCGCAGCAGCGGGCGAGCATCTGGATCTCCATGGTCATCGCGTTGATGAAGTTGACGACCCGCTCGGTCGCGGCCTCTACCTCGAGGCGGGCGGCGAGCTCGGGGTCCTGTGTCGTCACGCCGACCGGGCAGAGGCCCGTGTGGCACTCGCGACACGTTCCCGGCGTCACGCCGAGCTTCTCGTAGTCCTCGACGTAGAGCGGCGCGTTGCAGTTGAGCGCGATCATCGCGGCGGTGGCAATGTAAACCGCGTCCGCGCCCAGGGCGAGCGCCTTGGCAGCGTCGATTCCGGAGCGGATTCCGCCGGCGGCGATGATCTGAATCTCGCCGTACTTGCCGATGTCGATCAGCGCCTCGCGAGCTTCCACGACCGCCGCGAGCGTGGGAATGCCCGTGTGGTCGAGGAGAAGCAGCGGTGACGCCGCCGTGGCGCCCTCCATGCCGTCGACGACGATCACGTCGGCCCCGGCCTTGGCCGCGAGGCGCACGTCGTCGAACACGCGGCAGGCGCCGAGCTTGACGTACACGGGCACGCGGTAGTCGGTCGCCTCCCTGATCTCCTCGATCTTGAGCCGCAGGTCGTCGGCCCCGATGAAGTCCGGGTGGCGAACCGGCGAGCGCTGGTCGACGCCGACGGGGAGATCGCGCATCCCGGCGACCTCGTCCGAGACCTTGAAGCCGAGCAGCACGCCGCCCGTCCCCGGCTTCGCTCCCTGGCCGATGACGATCTCGACCGCGTCGGCCTGCTTCATGTGGTGCGGGTTGTTGCCGTAGTGGCTCGGCGTGACCTGGTAGACGAGCGTCTTCGACGCGTCACGCTCCCGGTGGTGCATGCCGCCGTCGCCGGTGGTGGTCGAGGTCCCGACGATCGTGGCGGCGCGGCCGAGCGCCTCCTTGGCGTTCCCCGAGAGGGCGCCGAAGCTCATGCCGGAGATGCAGACCGGCGTCGAGAGGGTGACGGGGTTCTCCGACCGTGTACCGAGCACGGTGTCGGTCTCGCACCGCTCCCGGTAGCCCTCGAGCGGAACACGGGACAGCGTGCACGGAATGAACGTGAGGTCGTCGAGGCTCGGAAGCCGGCGCGTCGTGGAGAACGCCCCCATCACATAGCGGCCGAGCTGGGCCTTCCGCTGGATGTCCTCGATCGTGTCCACCGACCAGACGTGGGAGACGCGCTGCGTCCGGTGGATCGTCGGCGACAGCTCCTGCCCGTCGGCGTTGCCGTTGCGGTCGCCGTTCATGCGGCCATCAACGCCGGCGCCACGGTCGATAGCTCACGGCACGGCGCGAGACTTGGCACGTACTCGGCGCCGAATCGACACACTGCGCGCGCAATCCGTGCGTTGTTCGGCGGTAGGCTCGAAGCGGGTGGTGGGCAGGCGGCTCCCCACCCTGGGTGGGGAGTGCGCGGGTTCCATGCTGCTCGGCTCACAGCGCCTCCTTCCACACGGCGAACTCCTTCTTGTCGTAGCGCCACAGCTTCCCGGCCGAGCGCACCTTCTTCCACTCCTTGCTGGGCCCGAGATCGAACGGGGTGCACGTGTCGGCGAGCCAGGCGAGGTCCTCCTCGCTCGGTTCTTCGATGACCGTGTCGGAGCCGAGGTCGGCGACGTCGCCGCCGCAGAAGAGCTCGCCCTGGTACATCGAGTCGCCGAAGGCCTCCGCGGCGTCCCCGCAGACGACGAGGCGGCCCTTCTGCATCATGAACCCGGTCATGTAGCCGGTCGAGCCGCCGATCAGCACTGTTCCGCCTTTGACCGCGATTCCGCTGCGGGCGCCGGCGTCGCCGGCGACCACGACGAGTCCGCCGCGGATCGAGGGGGCCGTCGACGAGCCGGAGTTGCCGTGGACGACGATCGTCCCGTTCATCATGTCGGCGCCGAGCGACCAGCCGGCGTCGCCGAAAACCTCGATGTCGAGCCCGTCGGAGAGTCCGCCGCAGAAGTAGCCGACGTCGCCGCGGAAGACGATCTTGGCGGGCGTGAGGATCCCGACCGCGAGGCTGTGCCGCGAGCCGGGGTTGAGGACTTCGATGGTCGTCCGGCCGGCTGCGATCGCCGCCTTGATCTCGGCGTTGACTTCCCGCGAGGACTTGCCGTGACCGTCGATCGTCACTTCGTCCACGCCAGCGCCTCCCCGCCGCGCAGCTCATAGGTGTGAATCTCGCGGTCGTCGCCGAACGCACCGGCGAGCGCGATGCCCTCCGACACGACGGCGACCCAGTCGTCGGTCTCGGCCACGAGACACGGCTTCGTCGAGAAGCGGTCCCGAGCCACGCCGAACCCCGCGGCCGTCGAGACGAGATAGGTGAAGGAGCCGTCGAGCTCGTCGATCGAGCGTCTGACCGCCTCGTCCAGCGACAGCCCGTTCGCCATCTGCTCGGCGAGGTAGATAGCGACGAACTCCGTGTCGTTCTCGGTCTGGAACGTGTAGCCGCGCATCTCGTAGATACGGCGGTTCTTGTAGTAGTTCGTGACGTGTCCGTTGTGGGCGACGGTCACGTCCGGGAACGGGCGTGCCCAGAACGGGTGCGAGTGGTTCACGTCGACGCGCGATTCCGTTGCCATCCGGACATGGCCGATCCCGTGCGTGAACGGAATGCCGCCGAGGCTCCAGCGCTCGAACATCGTCTGGGCGTCCGCGGTGTACTTGAGCACCTCGAGCTGCTCGCCCAGAGAGAAGACGCGCACGCCCGGACTGCCCCGCTCGACCGCCTCGGCGACGGCGCGCAGCCCCTGCGGAGAATCGTCCTCCGGCGTGAAGCCGATCCTGAAGTACCCCTCGTGGTAGTGGTCCTCGGCGATCGAGCCGTGGCGGTCGACTGCCTCCAGCACCCGCTCTCGTGCGGAGTAGCCGCCGTCGTCGCCCGCCCAGACCGAGGCGACGTGGCTGCCCTGGTGCGGGGCTCCGTAGAGCGAAAGCCCCGTGGAGTCCGGCCCCCGGCTGTAGAGAGCCTGCAGCATGCCGGTCAGGCTCTCGGCCACCGGCACGTCCGCGCGCTTGGCGAGGAAGCCTGCGATCCCGCACATTGTCTAGTCCTTTCCCTCGATCACGTCCAGATCGGCTCCTCCCACAAGCGTTGCCGGGCACCCACACCCAGCTCCTCCGCCTGCCGGTACACGGCTGTCGCCCAGGCGACGTCCTCGATGCCGAGCCCCACCGGTGAGACGAGGATCGTCTCCTCATCGGCCGTGCGGCCGGGATGGTCGCCGGCGAGGATCGATCCCAGCGTGACGACGTCGGCCTCGGTCACGAGCCCCGCCGCCTCCGCGCGGGCGAGCGGCCGGGACGGGTGGTACGTCTCGTGCGCGAAATCGTCCGTGACGAGGAGATCGGCGGCGTCGATTGCGTCGAGCGACGGGTCGAACGAGGAGACCGAGAGCACGAGCATCCCCGGCTCGAGCCACTCCGCTGTGACGAACGGCGCCGGCGCCATCGTGGCCGCCACGACCACGTGCGAGCCGCGTGCCGCCTCACGCGGATCGTCCATTGCCCGGATCGGCGGGCGACCGGGCTGTTCGCGCTCGACGAAGGCTGCGGTCTGTGCCGGGCTGGGGTCGTAGAGGCGAATCTCGGCCAGGTCTGGAAGCATTCGCTCGAGTCCCGCAAGCTGGGTCCGAGCCTGGACGCCGGCGCCGTACAGCGTCAACACCGACGAGCCGGGCGCCGCCAGCTCGCGGGCAGCGAGCCCGGACACGGCGCCGGTTCGCATCGCCGAGACGACCGTGCCGTCCATGAAGCACACCGGCAGCCCCGTCTCCGGATCGGAGAGCAGCACGACGCCGATTCCGCGAGGAAGCCCCCGCGAGGGGTTCTGCGGAACGCTGGGGATCCACTTGATCCCCGCCATGCCGAGCGAGCCTCCGACATACGCCGGCATCGCCATGATGCGCCCGAGCTTCTCGTCGGTGTCGATGTCGTTCGACCAG
>Ga0114129_10009178_pt1 | contig 14103 bp, 10 predicted proteins | sample RhiMetdeltSRZDD1_FD_80071 | JGI IMG/M metagenome (GOLD analysis project Ga0114129, IMG submission 80071) | Populus rhizosphere microbial communities from Tennessee, USA - Rhizosphere MetaG P. deltoides SRZDD1 (version 2) (version 2) | ecosystem: Host-associated > Plants > Roots > Rhizosphere >... | reverse complement strand
GTTTGACTGCCGAAGGCGAGGAACGCTCGTCGTCGCATCTCGCGCCTCCCGTTAAGATTGGCTGCGCGCAACTCTACCCCGTCTCTGCCACAGACTTCCCGGCGGCCGCCAGCCATCCGTTCTACACTCGATTGAATCAGCTGCTGCGCGAGCATGGGTTCGACGACTTCGCCGAGGCCCAATGCGCCCGATTTTACGCCGACACGATGGGCGGCTATCACAGCCGAGCCACCGTGCGCGATCTCGAGACGCTTGCGATTCGTACGTATATCAGCGAACCAGATCGGGGCCGCCAGTCGTGGACCAATCAAGAACCCGAGTCTATGCAAATCGACGACGGCTCCGCGGCGCTCGCGGAAAGCGACTCCTCCGCAAACGCGGGGAACTGCTGGAACGGCCGTGCGCTCATCTGACGTGCCCGCGCACGTGCACGCGGCGGAGCCCACCAGTTTCGTATCAACGAGTCGGTCGGCTGTACTTGCAAAGCGACTTGTACTACGGGCTGCTAGTCAAGACGTTCAGCGTTCAACTCGATTGTGTGGCCGTCCGGATCGACGATGTAGATCTGCGGCCACGGCGTCTTGTTGTGCGGGCGGTCCTCGAACGACAGACCGAGCGATCGCAGATGCTCGACCGTGTCGCGATAGCTTTGGACCCGCAGCGCGATGTGATCGCCCCGCGTGCGAAGGCCGGCTCCTTGAGCCCGCATCTCCGTCTGCGTCTGGACAATGAGATGAATCTGCTGCTCGCCGACGCGAAACCACGCCCCGTCGAAGTCGAAATCAGGACGCGGAATCTCTTCCAGACACAGCACGGTCGTATAGAAGTGTCGCGAGCGGACGAGATCCGTGACCGCGATGCCGACGTGATGGATGCTTTCGACGGTTGTCATGATGGCCGGCCAGGCGAGCCGAAGGCCGATGTTACAATGCGCGGGCGATTGTCGTCGAAGGCATGAATCTCCCTTCCCTGGCCAATCGGATCGCGCTCGTCGCCGCGCTTCTTTTGAGCGTCGCGCACACACGCGCTCAGACCGGCTGGACATCGCTCTGGAACGGCACCAGCCTCGAGGGTTGGACGACCTGGATGCGACAGCCCGAGCGCAGCTCGGAGGTTCCAGGCCTGAAGCGCGATGCGGACGGCAAATACGCCGAGCCAATCGGCTCGGGCCGCGATCCCCTCCACGTCTTCACCGTTGCACCCGACGTCGATGGCCGGCCCGCCATCCGCATTTCCGGCGAGGCGTTCGGCGAGCTTCGCACCACGCGTGCGTTCAAGGACTATCACCTGAAGTTCCAGTTCAAGTGGGGATCGAAGAAGTGGCCGCCGCGCGATAGGCCGGAAACGCCGCGCGACAGCGGCTTGCTGTACCACGTACATGCGCCGCCGGGAGCCGAGGGCCGCACGTGGGCCCGTTCGATCGAGCTGCAGATCCAGGAACACGACGTCGGCGACTTGTACGCGGTCGGATCGGCCATCGCGGTCCGCGCGAAGCCGCGCGCCGGCGCGAACCTGTACGACTACGATCCGGCCGGCGAGTGGACGTTCTTCTCGCAGAGCCAGGGCGCGTCCGGGCGATGCGTGAAGCAGCCTGACAATGAAAAGCCGACGGGCGAATGGAACACGGTGGAACTGGTCGCGCTCGGCGAGGACGCCATACACATCGTCAACGGCAAAGTCGTGATGCGGCTTCGCGGCCCGATCCGCATCGACGGCGCCGTGCCGATGCCGGTGACATCAGGACCGATCATCCTGCAGTCCGAGGGGGCCGAGGTGTTCTACCGGGACATCGCGATCCGCCCCATCACGGCGATCCCGCCGGAATTCGACGCGAAGTAGCGTCCGGGCTTAACGCAGTCCGAGCAGCGAGAACCGCCGCGCGGGCGCTCCGGCTTGCTTCTGCTGGCTCTTGACCTCTTCCGTCGGAGGGATCTGCTCGACATTCTCGGGCGCCGGTGGAACCGGCTCGACGAGCGTCAGCGGCGCGGGCGCGGCGGCGGCCGCGCGCGACGCCTTGGCCGCCGACGGCCGCAAGTCGAAATCGCGACAGACTTCGCGCACGATCCGGCCATCGATCCGCGGCTCGTCGAGTGCGAAGCCCGACATCAGCGCGTTGTCGCACATCACGCTGATCGTGCGAGGCACGCCGTGCGAGAACTCGTGAATGAGCGTGACGGCCTCGCGCGTGAAGATCTTTCCCGGATCGCCGCCCGCCGTCCGGATCCGGGACGCGATGTACGCCGCGGTGTCGGCCAGACTGAGAGCCTTGAGCTCGCAGCGGAGCGCGACACGCTGCTTCAACTGCCGCAGGCCCGGCTCGTTCAACCGCGACGCCAGCTCGGGCTGGCCGGCGAGAACCACCGGCAGCAGCTTGGTCGTTTCCGATTCCATGTTCGCCAGCAGCCGGATTTCTTCCAGCAGCGCATCAGGCAGTGCCTGCGCTTCGTCCACGACCAGCGCGGTGATCTCGCCGCGCGCCTGCCGATCGCTGACGACCGACTTCAGCCCCCCGAGCAGCGTCGCCTTGGAGTGTTCCGCGGCCGACCCGAGGTCGAATCGGGCGGCCAGCGTTTCGACAAACTCTTCTCGCGTGAGAGTAGGGTTGTCGATGTAGACGCACGAGACGTGCCGGCAGCGGTCCGATTCGAGCGCGGCGCGCAGCAACGTCGACTTGCCGGTGCCCGCTTCGCCGAGGAGCAGGGTAATCGGCTTGGCGCATGACAGCCCGTATTCGAGATTGCTGAGCGCTTCGCGATGCTGCGCCGTGAAAAACAGGTACCGCGGATTGGCGGTCAGCTCGAACGGATACTCCGAAAGACCGTAGTAAGCCTGATACATAGCCGTCCTCGACCTACGGGACCAGGATGAGCGTCTTGACGTATCGCACCGCGACGCCATCCTTCAACGCCGGCCGGTACTTCCAGCGCCGTGCCGCGCCAATGACGATGTTGTCGAAGGAGGTGTTGACCGACTTGATGATGGTCGCGTCAACGACATCGCCTTTCTCGTCGATCACGATCTCGACAACCGCGCTCGTATTCATCGCTTTGGTGATGCGCACCAGGTCGGGTGTCATCGCCGGCATGCGCTGGTTGATGACGGCCGGCGGCACGACCCCGACATCATCGACAGTGTACACACGCGGAGCGCCGGCCGGCGCCGGGGCCGGGGCGGCTTCGGTGCGCCGGGGGGCGGGCGCCGTCACGGCGGGGCTCTCCTGAGGTATGTTCGCAGCGGCCGGCTGGGCCGTTGCCTGGCGTTGATCGGCCGTCGATCGCACGAGCTGGAGGAATCCGTCCACGAGCACGCCGAGGTCCGCGAGTCCCTCGTCCTTGATCGCCAGCTTTTCCGCGTCCGCAATCATCAGCTTGGCTTCCACCAGCTGCGGTTCGGCCTCCTTGAGGTTCTTCTGCTCGAGCGCCGTTCGCGCCGTCTTGAATCGCTCGCGGATGAGCGAGGGGAGGAGGCGCTTGCGGACCGTCGAGAACATGACCTCGAGGCGCGGCGACACATCGGGGGAGTCGAGCTTCATCATCGGTTCGCGACGGATCATCGTCTCCGCGACCGATTCGGCTTCGTCCGTGCGACCGAGCGCGTACAAACAGAACGCACGGTATTCGTCGACCTGGCGCGCGATGTCGGGTGCCGCTCCACCGCCTTCCGTGAGCCGCGTCAATGTCGACAATGCGTCTTCGTAAGCGGCCGAGGCGTACAAATCCTTCGCTGCGGTCAGCGTGTCCTGGGCGCCGATGCCAACCTGGGTGGCAACCAGCACGAGTCCGGCGATGAGCGTCGCTTTCATGAAACGTCCTTGATTGAGCATGTCACTTGGTGAGATCGGCGGCGATCCGGTTCGGGCCCTTCACGGTGACGGTGACGCTCTGCCGCCGTTCGCCGAGCTGCGGGTGCCGGAAGACCATTTCATGCGTGCCGACCGCGACCTGGAGGTTCGAGATCGGCGTCTGCCCGAGGCTCGCGCCATCGAGCGACACGTCGGCCCAGGGCCGCGCGTTGACGCTGATGTTGACCTTCGGCGGATCGACCTTGATCGACAGCGTCTTGCCCGCAGTGACGTCGACCTTGCGCGCCTCCTGATACCCGAGGCTGCGGTTCAACAGCGTGATGTCGTGGCGGCCGGCGGCCAGCATGATCTTGCTCGTGCCCCCGGTGCCGATGACATCGTCGTGCTCGACGACTTCGATGTCGAAGGGCGCCGTGATGGCGAGCCACCCGCCGACCGGACCGCTCACCTTGGGGAGCGAGAACATCACGGAGGCGGTGCCGCCAGCGGTCACTGTAATAGTGCGTTCTGCCGAGCCAGTGTCGCTGGTGACGGTGACCTTGTGGTCCGCCGGAGTCAGATCGGTCACGGTGATCGGTGATGTCCCGCGCGCCTTGCCGTCGACGGAAACACGGACCCCCGGGGGATCGGTCACGACTGACACGCGGCCGACGACGACGGAGGGCTCGGCCGGCTTCATCTCGAAATAGTGGCTGACCTCGGCGCCCGACGCGATCGTCAGCGGGACGATCCGCTCGTCTCCGGCGTTGCGGACCGTGATTGTGTGCGTGCCGGGCGCGAGCGACAGCGTGAGCGGTGTGGTGCCGCGACGGGTCCCGTCGATGAGCACTTCGGCGTCGATGGGCCGGGTGTTGATCGTCAGATTGCCGGGCCGCGGCTCCTTCGCTGTCTTTTGCAGCAGCGGATAACGCTGGAATGCGACTGTGCCGATGGCCGCGACAACGGCGACGGCGCTGATGATGAGCGCCACGCGCACCAGTTTGGGTGAGACACTTCTACGATCCGCCGCGGTAGTGGCGAGAGCCGCCGGCGTCGCCGCTTTTTGTGCGGTGCGTTTCGCGGCGTCCGCGATCGAAGTGGCCTCGGGGCGCGAGATGGCCTCGGACGGAAACGCGAGCAACGCGTTGGGATTGGCGGCGTTCGCGTCGCCGCTTTTCTGTGGAGCGGACTTGCCGCCGAACAGACGAACCAACCCGCTGTACCACCGCTCTTCGAGGACAGGAGCCTGGCCCTTCAGCTCGGCCGTTTCCTGGCCTTCAATCCGTGGTTCGCGCGCCGCACGAGGAGATGACTGCATAGGCTCACTTACGGCACTCGAAGTGCCCACTCGCGTTTATGAAACCGGGCTTGGGGGAACAGAAGACTCTGATAGCCAATGTCGTACCATAAAGGCAGCATAAACGCGCTGCAAAATGCCCGTATTTGGCGCTGCGGCAGCACAAAGGCTCTGCTCTATTTGACTTTAGTCCTCGATTAGGGCGACTTCGTGGACAAAATTACGACTATGTACTTTAAAGGCCTAAGCGAGCTGAGCGCTTAATTATTTACTTCGTTGACGGCTGCATCTCGGCGTGGAACGGGTCCAGATGCCAGTCGAGAAACGTCCAGACGCGGTTCCAGGAGTCGCGTTGCTCGCGCGTGTTTTCGGGTTGCCACGTTTTCGAATCCACGCGGCGGTCGAAGGTATGGCCGCCGGGCGGATTGTCGTACACCGTGGTTTCGGCGAGCGACGGCTTGCGCGATCGCAGCGCGTCGACCAGCTGCATGTCCTCCTCGATGTTCACGTCATCATCGTTCTTCGTGACGCCGACGTACAGCGGAATCTGCAGCTTGTCCACGCCGTACAGCGGCGAGCGCTCCTTGTAGACGTCGCGCCGCTCCGCGGGAAGACCGCCGAAGCGATTCTGCGGATCAATCAGCTGACGCTGGCGCTCGACACCCTTCCACGCGAGCCGCTGGAAGAGGTTGGTCACCGGAACCATCGCGACCGCAGACTTGAAGAGCGCCGGGTTCCGGAAGATCGACAGCAGCGTGATCATGCCGCCGTGGCTCCAGCCGATGATCCCGATGCGCGACGCATCGACCTGCGGGTACTTCGCCTTCAATACCTCGACCGCCGTGACGACATCGTCCACCTCGTTGCCGCCGTAGTCGATGGCGTCGTAAAACGCCTTGCCGTATCCGACGCTGCCGCGGTACTCAGGCGCGATGACGATGTATCCCTTCGCCGTCGCTTCGCGAATGTACGGAATGTAGTGCTCGTAGAGGTGTCCGCGGATGTTCTCGTGGACCCAGACGAGCGCAGGATGTCCCTTGGCGCCGCGCAGCTTCAGCGGCTGGAAGACGAAGGCCGGGATGTCGAGGTCACCCACTTTGCTGCGGTAGGTGATCTTGTCGAACTGCATGAAGCCGTCGCTCGCGGCGCGCCAGGTCTTGTCGGTCTCCGCCTGCTGCTGCAGCATGCGATCGAAGTCCGGCTCGCGCTGCTGAGTGAGGCCGCGGAGTGGAACGGCTGCGAGGAGGACGGTGAGGAGGACGAGCGGGAGAGAAAACGACGCCTTGACAGCCGGGGCGCGCATGCCCCAATCCTACACCGTCCCGGCGGCGTTCAACGCCCGTGCGTGAGCGCGCGTCAGCCACTCGCACAACTGGCTGGCCGCGTCCGCCGGCGTGGGGCCGTAAAACGGCATCAGCGCGGTGGGGACGCCCGGTATCCGTACGATGTACGCCCGCCAGCGGTCTTTGGCGACGGCCGCGACTTCGATGAGGTACACGCGCCCGGCGATGCATTCTTCGAAACGATGGACGGCAGCGGTCACTGTTCGTTGAGGATTTGAGTCTGACTGCGTTTGGGAGCGCCGCAAATTGTATGCGGTTGCACGCGCCGATCAAGCGAAGCGGCGGACGAAAGGCGATGCACAGCGCCGTTTGAACGGGTTCCCGAATGCCGGCCCTCGAAATAAATTTTCGCTGGCGATCCATCCACAGGAAATGCACGAGCCATCCACAGTTTTTCCACAACCGGTTTGGGTGTACATTTGAAACTTCATGCACAGTCGAAGCGTGGCGGCCGCGCTCGTGGCGGCCGTGCTGGTCATGCCTGCCCGCCGGTCGGCCGCGGCCGACGACGCGACCCTCCTGCGCGTGTTTCTGAACGACGGGACGTCGCTCGTCAGCTTCGGCGAGCCCGCTAGAGTCGGCGACCGTGTCGTGTTCTCGATGCCGACGGGTGCGGGACCTTCGCCGCCGCTGCAGTTGATCGACATCGCGGCGTCGCGCGTGAACTGGGATCGCACGACGCGCTACGCAGCCTCGGCGCGCGCCACACACTATCTCCAGACCCAGGCCGAAAACGACTATGCGGCGCTGTCGAGCGACGTCGCCGCCACGTTGAACGACGTCACGCAGTCCTCCGATCCCGTCAAGCGTCTGGAGCTGGTCGAGCGCGCACGCAAGACGCTCGCCGAGTGGCCGCTGACGCATTACAACTACCGGGCGACAGAGGTCCGGCAGATGCTCACCATGCTCGACGAGGCGATCGCCGACCTTCGCGCGGCCGCGACACCCGGCCGCTACGAGCTCACCCTCTCCGCGTTCGTCGATCCGCCGACGATTACTGAGCCGCTCTTGCCGCCGCCGAGCGTCAAGGAATCGATCGAGCAAACGCTGACCGCCGCGCACACCGTCGATGCCGCCGCTGATCGCAGCGCGCTGCTCGGTGCGGCCCTCGCGACGATCGAGCGCGAGAAGGAAGCGCTGCCCGCCGACTGGGTCGCCAGGACGCGCGCGGAGACGGAGCTGGCGATCCAGGCCGAGCGCCGCGTCGACCGCGCGTATCAGTTGCTCACGAAGCGCTATGTCCGGCTGGCCAATCAGAGCGCGCGGTCGGCTGACGTCAAGAGCCTGGCCTGGCTGCTCACACGCATCCGCGTCCGCGACGCCGCCCTCGGCAGCAAACGTCCGGAAGCGGTCGAGGCACTGGTTGCGGAGATCAATGCCAAGCTCGATGCCGCGCGCCAGCTGCAGCTGGCACGCGAGCGCTGGGCGCTCCGCGCACCGGACCTTCGCATCTACCGGCTCGCCATTCGTGCGCCGATGGATCTCTTCGCTGGACTGAAAGCGCCGCTCGAAGACATCAAGGAGCTGGCCGGATCGCCGCCGGGATCGCTCGCCATGCTTCAGCGATCCGCGTCGCGTATCGCCACGCTGATGGCCGCGGTCGTTCCTCCGGAAGAAGTGACCGCCGCTCACGCCTTGCTGTTGAGCGCCGTGCAGCTGGCCGGCAACGCCGCACAGATTCGCCGCGAGGCTGCGCTCGCCGGCGACATGGCGCGCGCCTGGGACGCATCGTCCGCTGCCGCCGGGGCGCTGATGCTTGGGGCCAAAGCCCGCACCGACATTCTCGCCGCGCTTCGCCTGCCCCAGCTGGGCAGCCCGTGATCACCCCTCGCCGGACGCGGCTGCGCCGTGTCCCGGACCTGCACGCCTTCCGGCGGGCAATCGTCGCGTGGCAATCCGCGATCCGCGATCCGCAGTCCGCAATCGTCGTGGTTCCGTCGAGTGGCGCGGCGCGGCAGTTGCGGCGAACGGTGAGGGACGATCGCGGACAGTTCGCGACGCGCGACGAGTTGTACGACCGGCTTCATGAGCGCCTCGCGAATCCTCCACGGCGGCTGACCGCTCTGGAACGCGACGTCATCGCGCAGGCGGCGGCCCGATCGGTCGCCCAGCAGAGCGAACCGCTGACGTTTCAGCTCCGGCCGGGCCTCGTCGCCGAGATGCTGCGGTTCTACGATCACCTGCGCCGGCAGTCGCAGCAGGTGAACCGGTTCGAAGAGCTGATCGATCAGGCGCTGAGCAGCAGCGACGAGGTCGACCGGGGCGCCGCGCGCATGCGGACGCAGACGGCATTCCTGGCCGGCACTTTTCGCGAATACGAGCGCCGCGTTGAGGAATCCGACGCCATCGACGAGCACGGGCTGCGCGATCGCCTGGTGTCCGAAGCGGCGGTCGATCCGATTCGCCACGTGCTCGTGTCCGTGGCCGATTGGATCGGCGATCCCGCAGGGCTGTACAGCGCCGACTTCGATCTGCTGACACGCGTCCCCGGTCTCGACACGCTCGAGATCGTGTGCACCGAGGCGGTGCTCCGCTCCGGGTTCCACGAGCGACTGCACACCTGGTGGCCGGGATTGGAGGAGGTGTCCGGTGTCGACGACGGCGCCGACAGGACCGCCGGACGCGACCCTCACCCGGTTCTCGTCACTCCACCCGGCTCGGCAGTCGAAGAGCCCTGGTGGACGGTTCGTGATCGCGAAGAGGAGCTCGTCGCCATCGCACGGCAGATCAAAGCGGAGGAACTGAGCGGCCAGGCGGTTCCGTTGAGCCGCACGGCGGTGGTCTTCAAGGCGCCGCTGCCGTATCTCTACCTTGCGGCCGAAGTGTTCGGCGCGTCCGGCATCGCCTACGAAGCGTTCGACGCGCTCCCGCTCGCCGCCGAACCGACGGTCGCCGCCCTCGACCTCGTGCTCGATGCAGTGGCCGCGAACTTCACGCGGAGCACGCTGATCGCGCTGCTTCGTTCACCGCACTTCCTGTTCACGGTGGATGGCGCTGACGTCACCCGCGAATCGATCAGCGCCCTCGACAGAAGCTTGAGCCACGCGCGCTATTTGGGAGATCCCGCCCGCCTTGACGATCTGCCCGCGTCGGCAGCGCTACAGGCGGCGCGGCAGGCGACGCTGGAGCTGGTGCCGCTCGCCGAGGCGCGCCCCGCCTCGGCCCAACTCCACTTGTTGCGCGAGTTCTGGACATCGCGTCTGCGGCCGCTCGAGGGCGCGGGTCCGCTGGACGCCCGCGAGCGCCGCGCTCGCGAGGCCCTGGCGGCCATGCTCGAGGCCCTCGAGAAGGTACATCGGGCGCACGACGATCCGGAGTGGACCATCCGCGAGCTCGCGCTCGCGGTTCGCCGATCGATCGAAGAGCAGACGTTCGTGCCGGCCCCGCCCGTCCAGGGCGGCGTGCAGCTGCTCGACGACCAGGCCGCCCGTTACGGGTCGTTCGACGACGTGGCCATCGTCGGCCTGATCGATCCTGACTGGCCCGAGCGGCCGCGCCGGAACATCTTCTATCCGCCTTCGCTGCTCAAGTCGCTCGGCTGGCCGTCTGAACAGGATCGGCGTGCCGCCGCGGACGCCAGATTTGTCGATCTCCTCGGATCCGCCGCGTGTCGAACGGAGTTGTTCACGTTCACGCTCGACGACGACGCCCTCGTCTCGCGCTCGATGCAGCTCGACGAGATCCCGCGCGCCCGCTTGAGCGCGGTGGAACGCACGACCAATACCGATTCGCGCGTGTTCATCGACGAAGCGCTGTCACGCGAGCCGGTGATGCTCGACCGGCTCAGTGGCGAGGCTCGAGCCTGGGCGGAACTGCGAATCGCACGCTCCCCGGGCGAGTCGCCCGAGTTCCACGGGACGGTGGCCGCGAGTAGCGATCGCGACTCGACAACGACAAGCGCTCGCCCCTGGTCGGTCAGCGCACTCGAAACCTATCTCGACTGCCCGTTCAAGTTCTTCGCCCGTCACGTCCTCGCGCTCGAAGAGGAGCCGGACGACGAAGAAGTGATGGATCCGCGGCGGCAGGGCGTCTTCGTCCACGAAGTGTTCGAGCAGTTCTTCGACCGGTGGCAGAAAGCTGGCCATCAGGGAATCACGCCCGCGAATCTGGACCTCGCGCGGGAGATGTTCACGGACGTGGTGGACCGCGCCCTCGAGCGCCTGCCTGCCGCCGAAGCCGGTCTGGAGCGCACGCGGCTGCTCGGATCGTCAGCGGCCGCCGGGCTTGGCGAGGCCGTGTTCCGCATGGAAGCCGAGCGTCCGATCGCGGTCGTCGAACGGCTGCTCGAGCACAGGCTCGATGGAACCTTCACGATGGCCACCTCGAACGGACCGCGCGCGGTGGCCCTCCGCGGCAAGGCCGACCGCGTCGATCTGCTCGAGGACGGAACCTTCCGGCTCATCGACTACAAACTCGGCTGGCCGCCGAACCGCGCGCGGGCGCTGCAACTGCCGGTCTACAGCATCTGCGCGGAGCAGAGGCTGGCTTCGCATCGCGGCCGCAGCTGGACGCTCGGGGAAGCGGCCTACCTCGCGTTCAAGGGACCACGGCGCGTCGTCCCGCTGTTTTCGTCGGCGGCCGATCGCAACAAGGTACTCGCCGAGGCCCAGCAGCGACTGGCCGACACGCTCGACGCGATCGACGCCGGCCAATTTCCCCCGAAGCCTGATGACGTCTATCGTTGCGAGACCTGCACCTACGCCGTCGTCTGTCGAAAGGACTACGTCGGTGAGGTCTGAGCCGATGCTGCCGTTCGACGAGCCAGTAGCTAGCCCCGAGCCCCTGTCAGCTAGCCCCGAGCCCCGAGCCCCGGCGGACGCGGCGGCACGTCGCGCGGCCATCGACCCCTCCCGAAACATCGTCCTCGAAGCGTCCGCCGGCACCGGAAAGACACGGGTCCTGGTCGAGCGCTACGTCAATCTGCTGCGGGCCGGCGTCGAGCCCGATCACATCCTCGCGATCACGTTCACGCGCAAGGCCGCGGCCGAGATGCGGCAGCGGATCATCGACCGGCTCAAAGAGGCGAGCCGCCTTTCGGAATTCGACGCCGGACGGTGGCGCGACTTGAAGGAACGTCTCGGCGACATCGCGATTTCGACGATCGATGCGTTCTGTCTGTCGCTGCTGCGCGAGTTTCCGCTCGAAGCGGACGTCGACCCGGGTTTCGATCTGGCGGCCGACACCGATGTGCCTCGCTTGATCGGCGAATCGCTCGATCAGGCGCTGCGGATCTGCCGGGCGGTTGCGAAGGAAGACGACGACGTGGCGCTAGTGTTCGCGCAGCTGGGCGAACGACGGCTGCGAGCCGGCATCGCCGCGCTGCTGGATCGACGACTGGTGGCACCACACGCCCTCCGGCGCTTTCTGCAAAGCGGTCCTCGCAATCTCACAGCCGCGACGGCGTGCGAGGCCGCGGCCGTCAAGCTCGAGGACATCTTCGACAGCGCTCGTGACGGCCTGGACGGGTTCCTGAACGACGGGCCCTGCCACCATCCGCAGTTCGCGATGCTGGCGGAAGACATTCGCCTTCTGGTCCGCGAGCCTGGATCGCTCGTAGCGCAGCCCTTTAGGGCTGCCCCGGCGGCCGATGGCATGCCTGAAGAGCGCTCCGAGAGGTCGCCTGCCTTTTATTCGCGCGAACAACAGGCCGCCTTTCGACATCTGATCGATCGCCTGCGCGCCTATTTCCTCACGCAGGACGGCAAACCGCGCGGCGAGCGCTTCACGGGCACCCCGTTCAACGCCGCGGACTGCGACACGGACGACGCGTGGCGGCGGCATCGGGCGACGGCGGCGACGTTGGCGCCGCTTGTGGCCGACGCCATCCGCGGGTTCCGGCGCGACCTGAACGCCGTGATGTCGCGCGGCGTCTGGCGGATCTTCGCGGTGGCGCTGCGTCAATACCAGGAAACCCTGGAATCGCACGCGCTCCTCGACTTTTCCGGCGTCTTGGAACGCGCCGTCAAACTGCTGAAGGACCTGGACGAGTTTGCGGAGAGCCGGTTGCGTATCGAATCACGCTACCGCCACGTGCTGGTGGACGAATTTCAGGACACAAGCCGAGCGCAGTGGGAACTCGTCCGTTGCCTGGTGAAAGGGTGGGGCGAGGGTTTCGGCGCGGCAGACGATGCGCTGCCGCCGTCTATCTTCATTGTCGGCGACCGCAAACAGTCGATCTACGGCTTTCGCGACGCCGACGTCGCCGTCGTGGACGAAGCCGCGCTGTTCGTGCAAGCCCTACGGCCGGACGGCGGCGCGCGGCACGCGATCACGCAGAGCTTCCGATCGGTGCCGGAGATCCTGGCGTTCGTCAACGAAGTGTTTGCTGAGATCGTTGGCGTCGAGTCCACCGGGGCGCGAAGAGACGCCTTCCGTTTCGGCACAGACGATCGTTTCCCTAATACGACGCGCGATCTCGAAAACCCCGCGAACCCCCCAAACCCTTCGAACCTCCCGAACCTCCCGAACCCGGTTTCGTTCCTCGCCGCCGAAGGCGTCGCGACCACTGCCGGTCTGGTTGCCGACGAGATTCTGCGCCTCCTGGCCGGGACCATCGTACGGGACCGGACGACCGGCACCCCGCGAGAGGCGCGTCCCGCCGACATCGCCATCCTCTTCCGCTCGCGCGACAGCCATCGGGACTTCGAGACCGCGCTCGAAGCGCGCGGCGTCTCGACGTACGTCTACAAGGGCCTCGGGTTCTTCGACGCCGACGAAATCCAGGACGCGGTTGCGCTGCTGAGATACCTCGCCGACCCGTTGTCGGACCTGCGCGCCGCCGCGCTGCTGCGATCGCGGATCGTCCGCCTGTCGGATCGCGCGGTCGCCAGGATCGCGGCCGATCCCGCGGGCATCATCCTGGGTACGACGCCGGTGCCCGCCCTGGCCGACGAGGATCGTCGCGTCCTGGAACGCCTGCGAGCGTCGGTGGGCTCGTGGCTGTCGTCGGTCGACCGGCTGACGCCGTCGGCATTGTTGGACGCGGTACTCGACGAAACGGCGTATGCCTACGAGCTCCGTGGGCCGCGGCGGCGACAGGCGCGGGAGAACCTGAAGAAGCTGCGCGGCATGGTTCGGCGTGCGCAGAACCGCGGGTATGCCACGCTATCCCGCATCGCGGACCACCTGGAGCGCCTCGCGGTGGGCGACGAATCGAACGCGGCCATCGACGCCATCGATGCGGTCAGCCTGATGACAGTGCACGCCGCCAAGGGACTGGAATTCCCGATCGTCTTTCTCGTCAACATGGGTCGCGGCACCGGAGGATGGCGTTCTCCGATTCGGGTGGTCGACGATTACGCCGGCGACGCGTCGGTCGCGATTGCTGATTACCAGTCGGAAGCCGACGAAGACGCGCAGGCGCGCGAGCGCGAGGAGAGCAAGCGGCTGTTGTATGTGGCGCTGACACGGGCGCGGGATCGGCTGTATCTGTCGGCGGCGTTCAAGGATGGGGTGTGCCGGTTCGGGCGGGGAAGCCTTGGCGAGGTGTTGCCCGCCTCGGTGAAGTCCCGATTTCGTCGCCAGGCCTTGAGCCTTCAGCCTTGAGGCGCGGCTAGTACCCGCGCTCTGCCCAGTCCCGGGCCCGGGCTTCCGCCTTCTCGCGCGTTTCGGCGACCAGCACGACCGACCGTTCGGGTTTGCCGCTGCCGTCGCGACTGACCCACGCGATCCAGTGCGGACCG
>Ga0114129_10009177_pt1 | contig 14104 bp, 13 predicted proteins | sample RhiMetdeltSRZDD1_FD_80071 | JGI IMG/M metagenome (GOLD analysis project Ga0114129, IMG submission 80071) | Populus rhizosphere microbial communities from Tennessee, USA - Rhizosphere MetaG P. deltoides SRZDD1 (version 2) (version 2) | ecosystem: Host-associated > Plants > Roots > Rhizosphere >... | reverse complement strand
GCCGTCAGCACCATCAGCACGGTGGCTCGCGAAAGGAGCCGCCTCTGACGCGACATCGAGGCTGAGACCACGCCCGATAAACCGCCGGCAACCGGTCGTACCACACGCTCGAGAAGCCCGCGACCGCGTTCGAGCAGGAGCGAGCCGAGGCGCCAGGCGAGCAACGCAGCACCGCTCCAGAGCAGCGCGGGTGCGAGCAGGGTGAGCGTGCTGATCGAGATCGTGGGGACTCCTTCAGGCGCCAGGACGACTTGATAGCCGCTCCGCACGGCCTGCCAGTACACGAGCGCGCCCGCACCGAGCAGCGCGACGTCGAGATAGAGCCGAGCCCAGAGAGGGTGCCGGTCGCGGCCGATCTCGGCGCGCGCGGCGATCACCGTCGACGCTCGGGCGTCCGACGTGGCAGGACCGACGACCGTCAACATCGCGAGTCCGATGCCGACGATCGCGCTGACCACGAGCCACGTGACCGTCTGCGCGGTCGTTCCCCCGAACCGGGCCGTTCCGAACGCCAGACGACCCACCAACGCCGCTCCGCCGATGCCCACCAGCACGCCAACCACCCCGATCACGAGCGCCTCGGCACTCGCGAGGCGGACGAGCACGCGTCCGGATGCGCCCCGCACGCGAAGTAGCGCCTGTTCGCGGCGGCGTCGTTCGCGCCCTGCGGCCGCGATGACGGCGGCGAGCAGCGCCGCGACGATCACGCCGGGCACGCCGAGGAACAGGAAGAGCAAGAGCGCGTACACCGCGTCGCTCCGCGCTGCGTCGAGCCTGGCCGCGAGGTTGTCCCCGACCAGACCCGCCCCCGAGAGCGCCGCTTCGACGTGCCGCGCTCGGCCCGTGACGTCGACGAACGCGGCCCCAGGGTCTCCGGGCAGCGTGTCAGCGAGCTCGACGTGGAGCTGCGTCGACACCCCTCGGGCATCCGCCGGGAACGATCGAGCGAACATCGACGCGGGCAGGAGGATCACGTTGTCCGGGGGTGCGGTCGGCGCGCTCCCGGGCGCGGCGCCGATCGATTGGAACAGTGAGTCCGCCGCCGGCAGGTCGACCACCCCGTCCACCGTCACCGAGGTACGCGACCGACCGGGCCGGCCGATCGAGACGGTCGATCCGACGGTGGCCCCCAGGTTCGCCGCGGTCTGTTGCGCGAGGAGCACGCCGTCGCGCTTGCCGACCAGCGGCCGGATCTCGCCCGGGAACGCGTTCGCATACCCGGCAGGCAGGCCGAGCACCACGCCGGGCCCTGTCGTCTGCACGCCGGTCGCCGCGGTCCCCGACCGGTACCCCGTCGTCTCGGCGTAGCCGACCGGCAAGGTTCGAAGGACGCCCTTCGCCGACTCGACGGTGGTCACCGCCTTCGAGACGTCCGCACCCGGCGTCAGCCGGATCTGCCAGTCGACCGGCACCGACGCGCTCGCGTCGGAGGTCATCCGCGCTCGGCTCGCCGCGAAGAACGCACCGAGCGACGCCGTCAGCAGTACCGCCATCGCCACGGCGAGCGCGAGACCGACCAGTCGTCCCGGGCGACCACGCAGCAGGCCGGCGATCCAGCTCAGGCCGAGCATCGAGACACCTCGGCACGCAGCTCGCCGGCCTCGATCCGCCACTGCGCGTCCATGGCTTCGGCCACGGCGGGATCGTGGGTCGCCACCACGATGGCGGCGCCCGACACGTCCGCCGACTCGAGGAGTGTGTGGATCGCGCGGCCGGCCGTCTCGTGGTCGAGCTGACCGGTCGGCTCGTCCGCCAGGATCAGCCGAGGCTCGCCCACGATCGCGCGTGCGAGACCCGCGCGCTGCGCCTGCCCGCCCGAGATCTCTTCGGGCAGCTTGTCCGCGAGGTCGCCGAGCTCGAACCGTTCGAGGGCGATCCGAGCGGCGGCGGCCGCCTCGCTCTGGGTCCGGCCCTCGAGCAGGAGCGGCAGGGCCACGTTCTCCATGACGCTCAACGGTGGCAACAGGCTCGGACCCTGGAAGGCGATCGCGATCGGCCCGGGTCGAAGGTCGTCGGGTTCGCCGAACGCCGGCCAGGCCAGCGTCCCCGAGGTCGGCGTCTCGAGCCCGGCGATCAACAGGAGCAGCGTCGACTTGCCGCTGCCGCTCGGGCCGATGAGGGCGATGCGTTCGCTCGGCGCGATCGAGAACGTCGCCTCCCAGACGGCGCGCACCCCGCGTTCTCCCATCCCGTAGACGCGGACGAGGTCCTCGGCTCGCACGAGCACCTCAGCCATCGACGACGCTCCCGTCCCAGATCCGAAGGATCCGGTCGGCGGCACCGGCCACGTGATCGCTGTGCGTCACCACGCAGACGGCTCCGCCGGCCCGCGCGTGTCCCATGAGGATCTCCAGAACCATGGCTTCGCTATCCCGATCCAGCTCGCCGCTGGGCTCGTCGGCAAGCAGGACGCTCGGGTCGTTCGCCAGGGCGACCGCGAGGCCCGCTCGAGCGGCCTCGCCGCCGGACAAGGTCGATGGGCGCGCGTCTCCCTGGCGCTCCAAGCCGAGGTCGTCGAGCAGCGCGCGAGCTCGGACCGTGTCGGGAGCTCCGGCCACCCGCTGCGCGAGCTCGACGTTGCCGAGGACCGGAAGGTGATCGAGGAGGTTGCCGGTCTGCAGCAGGACGCCGATGCCGCGAGCTCGGACGCGTCCGCGCTCGGCTTCGGATCGTCGTGTGATGCGCTCGCCCGCGATCCAGACCGTGCCGCCGTCCGGCTCGTCGAGGCCCGCGAGGCAGGCGAGGAGCGTGGACTTCCCGCTCCCGCTCGGACCGAGGATCGCGACCATCTCGCCGGGCTCGAGCGAGAGCGACACCCCGCGCAGCGCCAGCGTCTCCTCGTCCCCCGCATGGAAGAACCGGTAGAGGTCGCGCGCCTCGAGTGGTAACGCTTCCGTACGCGGCGGGCTCATCGCCACGTGAAGCTCTCCGTCACGATGCGCCACGGGTCGACGTTGTCCGCGCCGACGGGCGACCGCAGGCCGATCACGACCTCGGTCCCCTGGTGGAACAGCGAATACCGCTGCACGTCGAGCCGGTATTGCTTGCCCGTCACGGCGTTCGGCTCGCTGTTCGCCTGATACGTGGTGAGCACGGCAGGGCCGGCAGGCAAGGTGGCAGCCGCAACCGAGCCGAGGGTGAACGCGCGCTCGGTGGTCTCGAGGTCCGGCACCTCCTGCTTCTTGACGCTCGCAACCGTCGGCGCCGAGGCGACGTCCCGCCAAGTGACGACGACCGTGTTCAGCTTGTCCGTGAACGTCACCGAGTTCGGCGTCGTGGTCCGCGACCACCCCTCGGGCGTCGAGATCGTGAAGCCGCCCCGCTTCGAGCGGTAGGGGACGAAGGCGACGTTGTCGGGGATGTCACCGGGTGGGTTGTTCTCGGTCGGGACCGGAGATTCGGTGGGGATCGGTGCCTCCGAAGGATTCGGAGACTCGGCGGGACTCGGAGATCCCGTGGGGGCCCGCGACCCGCTCGGGCCGATGCCCGATATCGCCGAGCTCCTCCCTCCGCCACAGGCTGTGAACAGGATCGCGGCCGCGAGGGCCGCGGCGATCAGGAAGCGAGCGCTTCGAGTCATGGGCCAGCCGCCGGGACGCCTACGCGGTCGCCGATCCCGCACGGTCGCGATCCGACGCTGAGGGTCGCCGGCGGCGGATCCAGGTCGTACGTTCCCCGCGGGCTCAGGCGCCGCTGTCGTTCGTGTCTGCCTTCTCGTTGTCACCTTCGATCACGACGACGTGGTAGTTCCCATCGAGACGAACGTCGACGACCGCGCGGTCGGGTTTGCGAACCTCGACCTCCCACACGCCGCCGCTCTCTCCGTCACGCTCGACGGCGTTTGCAATGCCGCCTCCTGTCGCTGCGAGAGCTGCCTGGACCGCGCGGTCCGCCTGCGGTCCGGTGACGCCGCCTTCGCCGTCGCTGCTCGCGAACGCGATCGCCCCGCCCGTGACGGTCGCCCCGAGCACGACCGCTCCGATGCCTGCGATCAACCAGTTCCGCACGCCTTGCCTCCTTCGCGAGATCGCCGAGACGGTAGTCACGCGCAGATGAAAGAACGATGAATGGGTCAGGCCATCGGCGTGATCACCGCCACGGTTCACCATGGAGCCGGGCGCCGCGTCGGCGACGGCCGCGAGTTGGCGCGTCCACAGATCGGATCGTGAGGATGATCGTGCCCGAGCAACTCCACGCCGTCGTCACCGGTAGACGCCGTTGTGACCGATACTGAACCGCCCGGGCTGAGGGAAGAGCGTCAGCCCATGCGGATGCCCGCCGACCCGGATCACATGGAGGACCTGCCCGGTCGCCGTGTCGATCACCGAGACCGAGGCGTCGAAGCGGTCGCTCGCCCACAGTTCGGAGCCGTCCCTCGAGACCTGCAGCATGTCTGGGCTGAGACCGACGTGCCACGTTCGTACGACCCTGCGGGTAGACGTGTCGATCACCGAGATCGAGCCGGCGATCCGGTTCGCGACGTAGAGATGCCGTCCGTCGCGAGCCATCGCGAAGCCATGGGCGCCAGCCCCCGTCGGGATGAACCGGATCTCGCGCATCGTTCGTGGAGCGATCACGGAGACGCCGCCGCGCACCTGGTTCGCGACGAAGAACACGCTGCCGTCGGGCGAGACCTTCACGTCCACGGCGCTACCTCCGACCCGGGCGACGCCCAGGATCCGCCGCTGTGGATGCAGACCCACCTTGACGACGACACCCGCGTATTCGGTGCTCAGGAGGGCGTAGCGTCCGTGACGCGAGAAGTCCAAGTGGTCGGGGCCCCGGAATGGGATCGCGAGGCTGCCCTTCGATCGCCACGTGCTTGGATCGAAGAAGAGGAGCCGGTCTTGGCCCTCCGAGACGTCGATCGCCGTGCGTCCGTCGGGTGTGAAGTACAGGTTGTAGGGATCAGGCATCCGGATCGTTCGCCTGATCCGCTGCGTTCGAGGGTTGATGTCCGTCAGCGAATCGCTGTACACGTTGCCGACGTAGAGGTGGCGCAGGTCCCAGGACGGCGTGATGTGCTGCGGTTCCGAGCCCACGCCGATCGTACGGACGACGCGGTATGTCCGCGGGTCGATCACGCTGACCGAGCGGTCGTCGTTGTTCGGGACATACACGCGAGGCGTCAACCCGCGGACCGAGACCGCCAGTCGACCCGAGGTGATCGCCGCGTAGATCCCTGGCGCGGCCTTCGACCGGTGGGGAGGCACGCGGACGATCGCGGCAGCGCCCGACGAAGCATGGATCCGCTGGAGGGGCGTAGGCGACGCTCGAGGCCCGGCCTGCACGCTGGCACAGGAGACGAGCATGAGCGCCAGCAACCAGGTCCACCCCAGCATCACGGCGGATGATCGCCGCCGCATCGCTCCTCCTCCACCTCGGTCGGGATCGATATCCCATCCGACATGAAGGGACGATGAGACCTACGCTCAGAGGATCGTGGTGTTCGGTCGCCCTGCGCGGAGTAGACATCGGCAGGCTCCGGGAGAGGACCAAGGGGTTCGGTGTGAACGGGCACAGTCGGCTGCACAAGGTCGCGGTGCCCCCTGTCGAGTGCCCCCGGCAGGAATCGAACCTGCGACACACGGTTTAGGAAACCGTTGCTCTATCCACTGAGCTACGAGGGCCGACCGACAAGTCTATCGGCGCGCAACACCGGGTCGGCTCGATCTGCGGCTTCGTAGCATCGGATGCATGCCGCGACCGATCGAAGCCGTCGTCTTCGACATGGATGGCGTCCTGATCGACTCGGAGCCGATCTGGCGACGCGTCGAGAAGGACGTCTTCGGGAGGGTCGGCGTCGCGCTCAGCGACGCCGACCTGGTCGAGACGATGGGCGTCCGGATCGGGGAGGTCGTCGATCGTCGATACGACCGGCAACCGTGGGACGGCCCGAGCCCGAGACAGGTGGAGGAGGAGATCGTCGAGGCCGTGGCCGAGACGATCGCCTCCGAGGGCCGAGTGGAGGAGGGCGTCCTCGAGTCGATCGAGTACCTCGAGGGTCTCGGCCTGCGGTTGGCCCTCGCATCTTCCTCCCCGATGCGCCTCATCGAGGCCGTCCTCGTCCTTGAGGACCTCGCGAAGCGGTTCGAGGTCGTGCTCTCGGCCGAGGACGAGGAGCTTGGGAAGCCCGACCCGGCCGTCTACCTATCGGCGGCGCGCGCGTTGGGTGTCCCGCCGGAGCGATGCCTCGCGATCGAGGACTCGGTGGCCGGCGTCGGGGCTGCCAAGGCGGCCGGGATGGTCTGCGCCGTCGTGCCGGATCCGCTGGTCCCGGACGAGAGGTTCGCCGACGCCGATCTCATCCTCCGTTCCATGAGGGGATTCGACGAGCGGGTCTGGGCCGCGACCGACACCGTGCCGGTCTCGACGGTCGGCTCTGCGGACCACTCCTGAGCTGGAACAACGAGGCGGAGTTCTTCGTTGACATCGCTGCTTGTCCTTCGAACCGAGGAGCATCCCGAACGTGGCCAACTGTGTGACCTGTGGCGATGAGCTCCATCCGGAGCGCGCGGAGAAGTACGACTACTGCACCAAGCCGGAGTGCCGGGCCAGGAACGCGCGCCCACGCACCATCGCGTCGATCGGCGTCAACAAGGCCGCCGATCAGTTCATCGTCCTCGACGACAAGACGAGCGATGAGATGGCCAGCGGCCGGTATCTCGACCCGAGACGAACGACGTCCGGGCGACTGGGGCACCAGCGGCGACGGCCGACCGGCCGGAAGGCAGGCGCCGATCAGGCGCGGGCCGAGGTCAGAGCGACGCCGATGCAGACCTGGACCCAGGACGAGCAGGATCTGGCCCTCGCCTACGACATCACCGGCAAGCTCCCGATCGAGGAGATCGCGAAGCGACTCGGCCGCGACCAGACCACGGTGGCCAGGATGCTCGTCGCCGCCAAGGCCGGCTGGCCGGATCGCAAGGGCGCTTGACGCTGAGGAGAGGGCGGCTCGGATGAGCCGCCCTCTCCCTCGTGCGGGCCGTGCTAGCCCACGATGTGCTTCGTCTCGCAGCTCTTCACGCGGTCGCCGCGGTCGATGAAGCAGGTGTCCTGTCCGGGACCGCCGAAGACCCAGTCGTTCCGGCTCTTGCTATCGGTGCTGACCAGGGTGTCGGCGCCCTTCCCGCCGAAGATCCGGTCGCTGCCCTCGTTGCCCTCGAGACGGTCGTCGCCGGCGGCGCCGTAGATCTTGTCGTTGCCCGACAAGCCCTCGACCACGTCGTTCCCACCGAGGGCGCAGATCGTGCTGGCGCCGGCCGTGTCGACCAGGTGGTCGTCGCCGGAGGTGCCCTTGAGCGTGCACCGGATCCTGTGCCGCGGCTTCCGATGCGCGGCCGCCGCCGTGTCGACCGAAAGCGCCGTCGCGACCAGCAACGCGAGCGCGACGATCGGGATGATGCGACGAGCTGCGGACATGAGCCACTCCTTCCGTCGGGGGTCTCGTCGCGATCCAGGCTGACAGCGGACGGACTCGACCGGTATCGGACTCGCCGCGGATTCCGTGTCGGGGGACACCGTCATCGAAAGATGACGAGCTCTGACCGGCCCTCGGCGGGTCGACCGCAGACGCCGACCGGCGCGGTCCAACCCTGCCCGGCCTAGGGCGGTGGTCGGCTCCTCCTCAGGTCGACGGCGAGCGCCGGTACTCGAAGTGGTTCCCGTCGGGGACCACGAACGTCCCGCCCCACAGGAAGCCCCACCGCTGCAGGATCCGCACGAGGCGCGGGTCCTGGTGCGGCGTCTGCCCGTAGAAGTTGCCCTCGAGGTTCGTGTCGAACGCGATGCCCCACGTGTGGTGGGAGATCATCGCGGTGGGGTCGCGGCTGATGAAACGGGCGTTCCAGCACCCGTTGAACGACCGGATCAGATCGGCCAGCCCGCTGATGCGGAGCTCGCGCATCGCGCCGCGGAGCTGATCCACGATGCCTCGGTTGCAGGTGACGAGGCCGAGCGGGGCGATCCTGGTGGTGACCAGGTGCGCGCGCACCCACGACGGGTCGAGCTCCAGGTATCCGGGACGTCCGGGCGCCGGCCGGGCGGCGAACTCGCCGAACAGCACCTTCACCAGCACCGGCGGCAGCACGGCGTCACCCGCGCGGAAGTACGGCGTCTCGCCTGGCGCGCGGACCTGGACGCGCCCGAAGACCCCGAGCGCCGACGGTGTCAGACGCGCGAGTGTGCGGCGGAGCGACGCGGAGGTGAGGCGGCGGCCCTCGGCCGGCTGGATCAGGAGGTACCGATCCTTCACGATGCCGATCCGCCGGCCGGTCTCGTCGGAGACGAGGAGCTCGGCGGCGCCGACGAGCTCATCGGGGAGGACCGCGGCGATGCGGATCCTCGTGGCGCCGAACGCCATCGTGGCGCCGGGCCCGAGCCCGCGCAACGACGCCGACGTCGAGCCCAGGATGCCCTCGCCGTTGGCGACGGCGGCCATCGTCGTGCGGTCGCCGGGCGGCAGGAACGGGGCGAAGGTCTGGGGATCGACCGCGGCGGCGTCGATCGGCAATCGGTACGGACGTCGCGGGTGATCCACCAGCTCTCCCGCCGCGGTCCACGACCGCGTCAGCCACACGTTGTCCTCGGCGACGACCGTGAGCCGACCGATCTGGGGAAGGCGCCCCACCTTCGCCGCGAAGCCGTCCGGCAACCCCCGTGGGACCCACGCGAGGAAGGTCTCCGGTGCCGCCGGCCGCTCTTGCGGCAGCGAAGGCGGCGTCGGGGCGGCCGGCGGCACCGGGACGGCTGAGCCCTGCACGGCCAGGGTGATCGTTGCGCCGAGGACGATCCCGGCGAGAGCGCCGGCCGTGAACGAGAACGCCCGTCTCACGCCTCGGCGCTCACGATCGCCCGCGCCACGGACAGGAGTTCCGAGAGCTCCACGTCCCCCTGCAGCGAGCGGTAGCCGCCGGCGTCGGTCCATTCGAGGAGCGAGCGGCCGGGGGTCCATCGACCGGTGACGCCGGCGAAGGCGATCGTCGATTGCTCGGCGGAGGAGGGCGGCGGCAACCCCGATCCCGGCTCGACGTGGAAGACCAGTGGCTGGCCCGCGCTGTCGATGTCCCGCTGCCGGAGGTGGAACGTGGCGCCGGCGAACACCGAGCCCGCGTTCGCGAGCTCCGCGCTCGCTGCCACGTAGCCGTCGGGAAGCCGTTGGAACACCGCCGCGGGAAGCCCGGCGTCCGCGAGCGCCTCTGCGACCGGAACCCTGCTCACGTGGACGCCGGCCGCGGACTCGACCCGCCAGCTCTTCGGGAGCGCCAACCCGTCGACCGGGATCGATGCGGCGATCGAGAGCAGCCGCTCCCGGGAAAGGTTCGTCTCGAGGTAGAGGTCGCGGCCGGAACCGTGGATCGACAGGCGCCGGCCGAATCCCTCCCCGGCGGGTTCGTAATACGCGACCCCGTCGCTCGGGAGGCGGATCTGCTGGGCCAGCGGGTCGATCGGGCCGAACGGGCCGGGTCCGGCCCAGCCGGTGCGTTCGCCGACCCGGAGGTAGTCGAGCCCCTTCGCGTAGACGAGCACCGATCGCGGGGTCGCGTCGGACCCCGGGCGGGGGAGCACGACGGAGACGAGCCCGAGTCCGTCGGCGTCGGCCGGCGAGGCCGGCAGGTAGCCGATCCGGCCCGGCAACGCCGCCAGGTTCGGGCCTTCGGCGTCGGGGGCGCCGGGGATCGTGAAGAGGCCTCGATCCGGGGCGGTCGTGGCCATCGAGACGAGCCGCACGTCCATGATGGGCTCGCCCGGAGGATCGACCGATCGACCGAACCGCAGCTCCCACGCCCGGCGCTCCGGGTCGGCGGCCGGGAACACCGTCCAGCGGATCGGGACCCACGTCGTCGCGTCCAGCCACAGGTCGACCCGGTCACGATCGAAGAACGGCCGCCACTCCCCGCCGACGCGCAGGAACGGGAACAGCGGCGCGGCCCTGGCGAACGAGAGCCGGACCTGCACCACGTCGCGGCCGTCGATCCGTTCGGTGCCGATCACCCGGAGCCCCCGCGCCGAACCGAACGTCGCGATCGGCAGCACGAGGTCGGCCGGCAGCGGTGCCGCTGCCGAGTACCTGGCCACCCGGGTGACGGTCGCTCTGGTCGGTGGGCAGACGGCGGCGGGCAGGTCCCCCGGGCACCCCGACGGTCCCGACGAGTACGTCGAGGCGACGTTCTCGACGAACAGGAGGTCGCTCGGCGTCCACGATCGGTCGGGATACGCGGTCCGATCGTGGACCTGGAGCCGGAACCGCTGGGGAGCCAGGTAGGCGATGTCCATGTCGAGGGTCCGACGCGGCACCTCCGAGGAGAAGCCCGTCTCGACGATCCGGTACCGGGCGCGGAACGCGTCGACCGTGGGAGCCGCGGCGCGGATCCCGCGGACGACGGCCGCGGCGGCGACCGGCCGGTCGGCCGGTCGCTGCCACGGACCGCCGACCAACACGCTGCCGAGCACGAGCCCGGCCAGGGCGGCCGCCGCGGCCGGCGCCAGCGTCCAGGGGTGTCGGTGGCGCGGGCGGTGCGGCCGGAGCCGCACCGCCCGCACGGCGGATGCCCGCGCGACCGGAACCCGCACGCCGCGGGCCCGCTCGGTCGCGACCGCGGCCATGATCGGCTCGACCAGATCGGGGACCGACTCCGCGGCGCGGATCCGGACGGAGCGGCGGATCCGCGCCGCCCCGTCGACGAACGCCCGACACTCGGCGCACCCGGCGACGTGCGCCGCGGCAGCCTCCGCCTGCCGCGACGGCACGTGCTCCCCGTCCATCCGGACGGACAGGATCTGCCGGGCCGTCTCGTGGTTCACGTGGCCTCCTCGCCGATCCCGAGCGCCTTGCACAGCGCCTCGCGCGCGCGGAACATCCGGCTCTTCACGGTGCCGACGGCGACGCCCTGGACGTCCGCGGTCTCCTGGTAGGAGAGGCCGAACACCTCCACCAGGAGGAAGGTCTCGCGATGCTCCACCGAGATCGTGCGAAGCGCCGCGTCCAGCTCGGCCCTTGCGGACGGATCGGCGATCGCGCGGGGCATGCTCTCCTCGTCCCACGGCTGCGCCTTCCGTTGCCGCCGGAGCGCGTCCATCGCGCAGTTCCGCACGATGCTGAACAGCCACGACCCGAACTTCCGGTCGCCCCGGAACCCACGCAGGAACCGGAAGGCACGGAGGAACGCCTCCTGCGTGACGTCCTCCGCAAGGGGTCGGTCACGGGTGAGGTGCCAGGCGAAGCGGAACGCGTCGGCCTGGTACAGCCGCACGAGCTCCTCGAATGCCAGGAGGTCGCCCCCCCGCGCGCGCTGCACCGTGCGAGGATCCGGATCCCGCACCCGCTTCCTCTCAGGTCCTGCCGCCACGGGAGCGCCGGCCGCCGCGGCATCCGATCGATCGAGCCGGCGCTCCGGCCCTCAGGATGCGCTCCTGTCCGCCCATCCACAAGGTGACCGGCCCCGGCCTCGGATGGTTCCGTGCGGACTATGAAGGCGTCGCCACGTGGAGGATCGAGTCCACCCCCGGGACCCTGAGCTCGGCCAGCTCCTTGCCGGATGCGGGGTCGACCACGCGGACCTCGTCCGCCAGCGCCGCGTACAGACGGGCGCCGTCCTCTGAGATCCCGAAACCGGCCACGCCGCTCGGCATCGTCCACCGCGCCGCCACCCGGAGGGATGCGAGATCGATCGCGACGATCGGTGCCCCTCGCCGGTCGGTCCCGACGAACAGCGTCCGGCCGTCGCCGCCGATCTGCGCGCTCACGGTGCCGTCGCCGAGCGAGCCGAGGTCGACCGAGGCCCTGCGCACGACCTTCAGCGTCCGCGTGTTCATCTCGACGATCAGCGAGCGCATCGGGTCGACGATGTACAGGGACCGGCCGTCGGGCGCGGCCGCCAGCGCCTGCTCGCCCAGGGGGCGGCCCCACAGCGCCCGAGGAAGGCCGGCGCAGAACGCCCACCCGTCGCGAAGGTTCAGGACGTGGACGAACGACACCTCGTCCCCGTCGGAAGAAGACCCGTATCCGTCCCAGCTCCCGCCGTACGTCTGGCCCACCCGGTTCGTGTACAGCGTGTACAGCTGCTTGGACGCGTCGTCGTAGACCTGCTCGAGCCGGACGCCGGGCATCCGCTCGGGCGGCGTCTTGAACCGGCCGAACACCTCGAACACCTTGCTCCGGCCGAGATCCAGGAAGGTCACGCGGTACGCCGTGGGTGCCTCGGCGGGCAGGTACTGGATCAGGAACAGGCGGCGGTCGTCGATCGAGAACGCCTCCGGCTCATAGTTCCCACGGAGCACGTACCGCCGTGGAGACCCGGCGCCGGACGGATCCGCGACCACGATCGTCGTCCTCGCGCGCGGCATCGCAAGCTCGGTCGAGGTGCCCTCGCTCCGCGCGAGCGGTCGCATCAGCACCACCGCGTGCCCGGAGACCGACGCCACCCGGATCTCCAGCGTGCCGTCGAGAGACGTGCGCGCCACGACCTCGCCGGTCGCCGAGTCACGGGTCCGCAGGACCGTCTCGCCCCCCGCGCGCTCGGTCGCGTACAGGCGGGACCCGTCGGGGGCGGCGATCTCGCCGGCGTCGGCCGCCAGGACCGCGCCCGACGACGTGTCCACGACGTCGGTGCCGTGCACGGTATCCAGGACCACGACGTCGCGCAGCTCCCGGAGCGGCGCGGCGGGCTGCCGGCTGCGGTCCGCCGGGTGGCCGGTGCAGGCCGCGAGCGCGAGCACCGACGAGGTGAGCGAGACGAGCCAACGGGTTCGCACGGGTGGGCCTCCTTCGATCCGTTCTGACCCACGTACCTCGGATCGCGCCGACGGGTTCCGCCCGGCTCGAGGGAACTTCCGCGGCCCACCGGCGGTCAAGCGCTTCGGATCGGATCGGGAGGAGTCTCGGATGCGCAGGACGGCGACGTTCGTGATCGCGCTCCTGGTCGCCTCGACGTTCGCGCCGCCGTCGGCGAGCGCCGACGGCGGCGCGTACCTCGAGTTCGACGAGACGTACTACCTCCCCGGCGAGGTCGCGACGGTCGAGGCGTACGTTCGCGTCCCGCGGGCCAAGCTCGAACTGTTCGATCGAGGGCCGTTCCTGCTCTTCGCCGTGCCCGCCGGCTCGTCGCTGATCGAGGGGCGTCCGATCCCGACCGGCGCGGTGCGGCTCGCGACGCTGACCATCGATCGGGAGGGACGCGACCAGGAGCTCTCGGCCACGTTCCACGTTCCCGACCTCACCTGGGGTTACCACCAGGTCGAGGTCTGCAACGACCCGTGCACGCTCACCGGCTTCCGCGAACCGCTCACCGGTGGGTTCTCCGTCGTCGCCACGGCGCACGAGCGGACGCTCCTGCGGGAGAACGGCCGCCTCACCTCGCGCGCGTTCCTCCTCAAGCGTCAGGTCCGCAAGGCGGAACGACGGGTCGCCGACCTGCAACAGCAGCTCGAGTGGGGGGTCGCCGATCGCGGGCGCCTGGCGGCGAGGATCGATCGCCTCGACCGGACGCTGGCGGCCGCTCGCGCAGAGCTGGCGAGCGGATCCGCGCGCTCCGGCTCCGACCCGTGGCGCGTCGCCGGCCTCGTGCTGATCGCGATCCTCGCGGCATCGGTGCTGGTGCGCGCCCGTCGACGGGAACCGACCGAGCACCCACCGACGGCGACGCTGGCATCATCGAGGGATGCCGGAGCGCTCCCTCCTCCCGCCGAGCCTCGATCTCGTGACCGCGCTCCGCCGATGCGCCGCTGAAGGCTCCGCACGGATCGAGGACGCGATCCCGCCGGCGGTCCTCGCCGACCTGCGCGACGAGGTCGCCGTGGGTCCGTTCCGCTCGTTCGGGACGTCGTTCGGCTCGGTCCGTCAGGAGATCGACGGCTACGACGTGGAGCTGCCCTCCGAGGACTTCCCGCTGCTCGACCGTCTCGGCGGCGACCTCGGCCGCTTCGTCCGCCGGGACGGCCGAGGGATCCGCGGGCTCGCGACCTGGCGTCCCAACGAGGTCGGGATCACCCACTACGTCCAGGGGTCGATCGGGATCACGCCGCACCTGGACGGGAAGTGGTACCGGCGGCTCGTCGTCGTGGCGACGATCTACGGGCGCGCCCCGTTCGCGGTGTGCGGTTCGCG
>Ga0114129_10009176_pt1 | contig 14106 bp, 11 predicted proteins | sample RhiMetdeltSRZDD1_FD_80071 | JGI IMG/M metagenome (GOLD analysis project Ga0114129, IMG submission 80071) | Populus rhizosphere microbial communities from Tennessee, USA - Rhizosphere MetaG P. deltoides SRZDD1 (version 2) (version 2) | ecosystem: Host-associated > Plants > Roots > Rhizosphere >... | reverse complement strand
GCGAATGCGTGGCGACGTGAACGATGAGTCCGTAACCACGAATCAATCGTATGCGAATCTGGCGAAGTCGCGTCTTTCGGAAACGCACCGTTGCAAAAACGCGTCTGAAGGGGTGAGCAGGGATGAACCGCTGGGAACGCTAGAAGGATTGTTTCCCGCTGTTAACCATGGACACGCCCGATCCCGTGACAGAAACAATCGATTTCCGCTCGAGAAAGCGCAGGCAGCATACGAGCGCATGATGAGCAATTCGGCGCGTTTCCGGGTCGTGCTCACCACCGGAAATTGAGGACCGACGATTGACAGCATTTGGGATCGGGGGCGCCGGCGTATGTGGATTGGGCAAACAGAGGAGGTTGGACGATCGACCCGCGAGGCGAGCGAGTATGAGCCGTATCTGACTGACAGGTCTACGGTCACCGCCTGTTCTCGCTGCGCTTGCTCCCAATAGTGACCTTTGAACCTTCGTCCAGCCGATCGAGCGCGCCGAACGCCGAGTCGGTTGAGTGGATCACCCGTTGCTCGTTTGGTTCGAGCTGGCGCCTATGTGCACGATACGCGTCTGGGCATCAAGTTCTTCGCCTTATGCGCCAGATTGCTATGGGTGCGAAGAGTCGATGTTCACCCGCGGATACCAGACTCGCCGCAGCAACTGAAGAGCATCAGCTCGAGTCGGATCGCTGTAAGTGATCGCGACACATTAAGAGGTCTTACACAATTTCCGCGAACGGCCGTTCTGGGACGCGTGAAATTCCGCAATGCAAACGAGATGGAGGAACGGGGTCCGAAATCGCCAGCGTGTGCAATAATCTCTGTCGGACCGCTCGCAAACTGTTGATTCTAAAGACGGAGAGATGTCCGAGTGGTTGAAGGAGCACGCTTGGAAAGCGTGTGTAGGGGAAACTCTACCGTGGGTTCGAATCCCACTCTCTCCGCCACCCTCTAACCCGTCCTGTGTCACGCACTTCCAGGGGCGGGTGATTTCACTTCAGAACTATTCGTGCGCTCATGCGCCGGCCCTCTTGCAGCGCAGGCCCTTGCGACCTCGCTCGGGCCAGACGCAGGGCACCGGGACGGAGGTGCAGTCGGAGATCTCCACCTGCGCGAGGCGGTCGTCACGAATATCGTCGTTCCGCGGCCCCGACGTCCGGAGCCGTCGCGTGGAAATGAGAACGGCTCTAGTGGACCACCGATCGCATTTCGTACGTGACACCGCAGTCGGTGACGTTCGATTGACATGTCACGACGATCTGCTGCGGGTAGCCGGTACCGGGTCGTACTGAACGGTGACCGATTTGATGTATTCCTCCTGATTCAATTGGTCGATGCGATCGAAGAGATCGGTGACGGTACGCCAACCAAAGGGCGTCGCGAAAGAGCCAGGAGGCAACGGTTCGAGTGGCTGCGTGTCAATCACTTGATTGTCACGGATCGACAACCTCGTCCAGACAGCCAAATGCCCCGGGCAGAAGCATCGGATGCGGCTTTCCGCGGTGTAATTGGTGAGCCCCGCCGACTCCCAGCGTGCCCTTGCTTTCTCCAGCTGGGAGCGCTGCGATGGCGATAGCGGGCCGCCGCAGCCTGCGGCTGCCAACGCGGCGACGGCCACTGAGACGAACATCAAGCGCCGCATATGACCATCCTAATCCTTGGCAACGTGGCGGCCTCGCCGCTGGGCGGCCGGTGGGTTTCCAGTAGGCGGAAGCACGTGTTCGTTATCGCGGTGTCACCCCGTTTAGCTCGATCAGCCATAGCTTGGACGAGTCCTTGCTCGTGCTGAAGGTGATGCTCTTGCCATCCGGGGTCAGCGATAGACGCGTGGCGGGACCCCCAAGGGTCACGGGAAGGTGCTCCCGTCCGAACGAGCCGATTGTCTTCTCGGTCCCGCCGGCGACGCTCATGGAGAATAGCTCCAGTCTGTCGGCGGCCGCTCGCCGGATGCCGTAGATCGTCCGGGCGTCGGACGAAAACGTGTAGGCAACTGCGGTGGTCGAGGAGAGATGGCGCGTCGTCTTGCCGTCCGGCGATATCAACTTCACGCCTCTGTCGTCGTACAAAATCCAATCGCCCGAAGGCGACCACACGGGCAGCCAATTTCCGACGATGGGATTGATATCTGCCTTCAAGACTTCCGCCTCCGCTTGTCCCGTGGTGTTCACTTTGTTCAGCGACGACCGGCCGTCTTTAGAGTGGGATGTGTAGACGAACCACTTTCCGTCCGGTGACCACGAGCCAGCTCGTTCACGTTGAGCGCTGCCGTTGACAAGCTGCACCGGCGAGCCACCGGCAACAGCCGATATCCACAACCGACCGGGTCCGGCCCGCTCCAATCGCATGTAGATCACGCGCAAGGCGTCGGGGGAGAGAGTGGGCGTCATGAGCGTTGCCGTCGTGTCCGGCGGGAAATCGCGTGCCGATACCAACGGTCGGTCGAGCTGGCCGGCCTTGTGCAACCAGATTTCGGCGAGGCCGCCGCGATCGGTCACGTAAACCATCGCCGATTCCCGGGCTGCCCAGGCGGGCTGGTTCTCGTTCCCCCTTGTTGCGATCAGCGGTGCGACGTCGGCGTTCGCCAGATTCATCGAAACGATGTCAAAGTCTCTGACTGCCTCGACAAATACCAGTTTGCTCCCGTCCGGGGATACCGCGGGCGACCGTTGTGGTGTCGTGCCGCTCGAGAGCACGGCGACAGCCCCCGATACTGTGTCGGCCATGTAGAGTTGCTGAGGCGCAAGTCCCGGTGCGGTGGACAGCACCACGTGGCGGTTATTCGGCATCCAGGAAAACGTCGTCGTGAACAGCGGTAAGTCTTGAAGAATCCGGCGCGGCGGATCGGCCGCATTCGCGGGGTACGGCATCAACCAAGCTTCGTCGCCGTCGCCCGCGTTCCGAACCAGGAGGATCTGCGTGCCGTCATGCGAGAACTTCACCGTGGGGATGTCGGTACTGAATCGGGCGGCAAACGGGGCAGGCTCATACCGCTTCGGCGCACTGCCGGGTGGGGAACTGATCCAGAGGCCGATCAACCCATCATCTCCTCGATGGAGCCAGGCCAGAGCGGACCCGTCCCGGGACGCTGACGCAGTAGAGGCCTCTGGCGCGGGTCCGATTGACGCCTCCATAGTCTGAAATGGCTGTGGTTCTCCGCCCACAGGCGAGACCGACCAGAGTCCGGCCGGCGCCTGTGCCGAGCGGAACACGATCCTTCCGGTCGCGGTCCAGCCGATTGGAATGGCGTCCACGGCAAGGTGGGTGATCGGGGTCGCCAGCGGTGAATCCAGATACCGCACATAGACCTGAAACGGGTCCGTGTCGTTCTGCCGCGCCGCGAAGGCCACGGCTTTGCCGTCCGGGGCCCACACCGGGTTGCTCTGCCCGCCCTGCTCGAAAGCAAATGGCGTAAATCGGAGCGCCGTGGGGCTCGGGGATGCGCCACGCCATGGCGCCCACAGCACCGAGGTGACCGCGAACACGAGCGCCGACGCAGCCAATGTCCAAGGCAGGGCGCGGGACCACGCTGAGCGGGGCCAAGCGGCGGGTCCAGCCGCGGGGACGCCGGGCTCCGCAAGCGTCTCGTCGGGTGCGCCACTAAGCAGTTCTTCGATTTGCACGCGCGCGTCACCGATAGACTGCAACCGTGCTCTGGGGTCCTTCTTCAAAGAGCGGGCGAGCAATTGGCGAAGACCCGCGGGCGTCGCGGCCGGCAGCGTGCGCCAGTCCGGCTCCTTACTGACAACCGAGACGATCGTGTCGGTGATGTTTTCGCCGGGGAATGCCAGCTTGCCCGTGAGCATCTCAAAGAGCACGGCCCCGAATGCCCAGACATCCGCGCGCTTATCTGCCGTCTTCCCACGCGCTTGCTCCGGACTCATGTAGGCGGCGGTGCCGAGGATCATGCCCGATTGCGTTAGCGCCGGCGTCGTGATCGTGGGAGACATCGAGGTGCCCGCCGATATCGCGCTCGTGGGCTCCATCGCTTTCGCGAGCCCGAAGTCGAGGACCTTCACCACTCCATCGGCGCGCACCTTGATGTTCGCCGGCTTCAGATCGCGATGGATGATCCCCCGCTCGTGCGCCGCTTCGAGAGCTTCAGCGATCTGCTTGGCGGTCGGCAGCGACTCATCGACCGGGAGCGCGCCCTGTGCGATGCGGTCGGCGAGCGTGGGCCCGTCGATCAGCTCCATGACCAGCGCCGTCGTGGCACTTGATCGCTCCACGCCATAGATCGCTGCGATGTTTGGATGATTGAGCGCGGCAAGGACTTCCGCCTCACGCTGGAAGCGCGCCAGCCGCTCGGCATCCGCGGCTACCAATGTCGGCAGCACCTTGATCGCGACGCCTCGTTTCAAGTTGGTGTCGATCGCCCGGTACACCTCCCCCATTCCGCCCACACCGATCTGGGCCGTCACTTCATAAGGGCCGAGGCGAGTACCTGGAGTCAGGGCCAATTTGTGTGGATTATAAGGACGGAGCGGTGGCGCGGAGCACCTACGCCCATACACGCCGATCTTTGGACGACTTGCGTTCGTGGCAACGCCTCGTCCTTTGCATGCGGCTCTTGCCGCCGCCTCCACGCTGCCTCATTGTGGGAGTGTGCGATTGATCTGCGAACGCGATGGCCGAACTAAATGCACCATTAAGTGCAGTCGATGTTCCGAACTTCACGCGGCGCTGACGAGCCAGTTGCGAAACTCGTCCCAGACGGCCCGCCAAATCCAAGATGTGAAATCTCAGGACAAGGGTGACACATTCTGCTCTCTTTCGGCTTTGGCCGAATGGAGACCAGATGACGAAAGTTGAGCAAACCCGGTTGATGACGCCGAATGCAACCTCGCGAGAGGTCGTCAGCAAGATCTTGTATCTGCGGCAGCACTATCACTTCGGGCCCAGACGGATTGCCGATTACCTGAAGCGGTTTCATCAGATCTCGGTCGCCCGGTCATCGGTTCACCGCATCTTGGGGCGACACGGCATGAACCGGTTGCCCGCGAATCAGAAGTACCGTCAACACGCAAAGCGCTGGAAGCGCTACGAAAAGCCGCAGCCCGGCCATCGGCTCCAACTGGACGTGAAATTCCTCGAGCGCATTCCGGGCACCGGCAAGCGACTGTACCAATTCACGGCCATCGACGACTGCACCCGCATTCGGGTGCTCAAGGTCTTTGACGCCTGCACCCAGCGCGCCGCGATCCGATTCGTGGACGACGTCATCCGACGGCTGCCGTTCCGCATTCACGTCATCCAAACCGACAACGGGGCCGAGTTCCAGTCGGCCTTCCACTGGCATGTGGAGAGCCAGGACATTCGCCACGTCTACATCCAGCCACGCACGCCGCACTTGAACGGCAAGGTCGAGCGGTCACACCGCATCGACGACGAGGAGTTTTACCAGCTCCTCGACCGCGACGGCGTGACCGACGACATTCACCTGTTCAACGACAAACTGCGGGCGTGGGAGGACTACTACAATTACCAGCGACCGCACGGGGCTCTGGATGGTCAGACCCCGTACGAACGATTACTCGCCAAAACGAAAGCGAACGCGTTACCGACGTCCTGAGACCCTACAGAATCCATTTTCCCCGGCAATTCCGCAAGAACGATCAAGAGCACGTTTCTCTCTGCCATCGTCAGCGAGTTCGTCGAATTCACTGAGAATCTGAGCAAGTTCGGCCTGCACTCGCGGCGAGTTCCATTTTCCAGCGCCATTCCTTAGCGCCGATGCTGTACCGACCGCTGCTCGACATCGCCGACCGTGGCGCGTCGATGGGACGGACGACGTCGGAGCAGCGGTTCAACATGTTACTCGTGACGGCGTTCGCGGGATTGGCACTGCTCCTCGCCGTGATCGGACTGTACGGGGTCGTGTCCTACGCCGTGACTCAGCGGACGTCCGAAATTGGCGTGCGCCTCGCGCTGGGTGCGACCGACGGCGGCGTCAGTCGCATGGTGCGGTCCATTATCCATTTGGCACTTGACAACGCCGCTCCGATCATCGACTCTCCCATAAGTCACTTATGGGAGCACCGACTGCTGTTCGGCGTCAGGTGTTCGGCGTCACGCTAACCCATCCCCTGACGTTCACGCTGGTGCTCCTGAGGTCGGCGACGTTGGCGTGCTATGTGCCGGCACGGCGAGCGGCCCGGCTCGGTCCGACGGTCGCGCTGAGAGCGGAGTGAGCGGCGCACACTCGTCGGAGGTAAGCGGTTGTTCTGAAATGAGATGTGGCTGGCAGGAAGATGGGTCGGGAGACGGTTCGCTCACCGGTACGATCACCTCGCCGAAGGGTAGAGTTGCGCAGTTTAGAAGAAAGACTGAGGTCAGTAGTTATGAAGTCGATCCTTTGCTTTGCTTTTGTGGTGTTCTTTTCTCCGCCCCCGCTTGTACAGAACGCCACTTACGAATCGTATGCCAAAGCGCGCGAGGTCCTCGACCGATCTATCGCTGCTTACGGCGGAGTTGAAAGACTCCGTGCGATCGAGAACGTGACCTTTCGCGCCGAGGGCGACACCGTTCATCGCAATCAAAGCCGTAAGCCATTCACGTCAGACCGCACACCCTTCAAAGCGTCGTACATGATTGACGCGAAGAACACGCGTTACCGGCAATCACAAGACTTCTGGTTTCCTGGCGGTTACCACGTGGTGAATGGATTTGCGATGAACAAGACCGAAGGAATGTCCTGGAACGTGCTGCGTGCCTCGATGAATCCGATCCAGAATATTCCACCGGCGAACTTCCGCGGACGATTGAGAATGTTCCCGCAGTTCATCATTCTTAATGCCGCCGACCGCCCGTCACTTCTGAGATTTATTGGCAGGACAAGATTCGATGGCCGGGCTCACGATGTCGTGAGTTACACGAACGAAGACGGGCTCGAGATCTCGCTCTACATCGATCAGAAGAGCAATCTCTTGTCCAAATACGAGACCCTCGGGACGGACCCGTATTCAGGCGACGTGATCAACGAGTTCATATTCCCCGCTTATCGCGAGCAGAACGGACAGCTCGTCCCGACCGGACGCATCGATAAGCGCTCCGGTGACGTGATGACTGACGTGAAGTATCTCGACGTCGTTTGCAATGCGTCCCTCACGGATGACGATTTCAAGAAACTGCCAGACGGAATAAGACCCGCGACGCCGGCACCAACAAATGCGCCATCAAGCACGAAGTACGCGGACAACGTCTACACGGTGAACGCCACTCCCGATTACAACGCGCTCGTGGTCGGCTTCAAGGACTACGTTTTCGTGATGGAAGCACCGAATGGCGATGCGACGTCCCGACGGATTATCGCCGAGATCAAGAAGCTTTTCCCGGACAAACCGATCCGTTATCTCGCGGTGACGCATCATCATGACGACCATGGGGGTGGCATCAGGACGTACGTCGCTGAGGGCGTGACGGTGATCGGTCTGCCGGGTGAGAAGACGTTCTTCGAAAAAGTGATGAAGAGTTCGTTTACGATCAATCCCGATGCGCTTACGTTAAAGCCTCAGCCGCTGAAGTGGGAGTCGGTCGAAGGCCGCAAGCGCGTCCTGACCGATGGAACGACGACCGTCGAGCTGATCGACATCGGGCCGAGCCCGCACGCGGAGGAGATGCTGATCGCATATCTGCCGAATGAGAAGCTCGTCTTTCAGGCCGATCTGCTCGACCGTCCGACGAACAACGATCCGCCGACTATCAACGACATTACGGTCCATTTTTCGAACTGGCTCGACATGTCGAAGCTCGACGTCGTGCGCGTGATCGCGGTTCATGGTCCGCCATCGACGCGGGATGAGTTGCGACAGGGTGTCGCTGAAAAGAAGAAGGGTGTGAATCCGAAGATCGGGTCACGGTAGCGCTTTGAGTTCATTGACAGGACACTCCAGCATAACGTCCCAATTCGGCAGGCGTTGGCGGAGGTGATGGGTTGGCTGCAACTAAATATGGCGGCTACGCGCTGCCTAGCAGGGGCTTATTACCTCTAGGGTAAGGGCTGGACCTCCCAAGGTCCTCGGTTGGCGTGTGCTGAGGCTTCTTGGTCGACGGTCGTTGCGTTTGTTACGAAGGTCCGCCTTTTATTCGACCTTCGCCTCGTGCTCAGATTGTGAGATGGCGGTCGCCACAGGATCTTGGTGTAATCGTTACTCGTTCTTGGCGTCGATTCTTTCGCGGCTCAGAAGCCCAGCAGTGAATTCAGCCGGATCAGGCGAGTGCATCGCCGATACCAAGGTCTCATTGAATCGCCTCGGTGCGTGTGATGCCATTCACCACACGAGGCTGGAGTAAAAGCTGGAGTAAAAGAATGAGGGTTGAACTTTTTCCCCCCGACTCTGACACAGAGCCGCGTCATTGGGTACGGCATGATCAAGCCTTCGCAATGATGTTGCAGCGCGGCTCAATTGAATGGGGCTCGAGGCGTTCCGCGCTGGAAAAGTTCGACTACGGGGCGGGCGACCTAGCACTATGCCATCGTCATGTGGGTGAGTGGGTTGGACTCATGAACGTACCACATCTGCAGCTCGGTATTTCCGATGCGGCACTGATGGCCAGCTCTGACGGAGCTTACGGCGAGGTAGAACTGCGCCCCTCACGCAAGTTTGCGGACCCGCGCCTGAGTGCGATGGTTGCGGCCGTTCATGCCGAGATGGTTGCTGGCTTTTCGAGCGGGCGGCTGTTTCTGGATTCTGTCGAACAGGCGATGGCCGTAGCGCTGGTCAATGGTCATGCAGTACGGCACCGTCCTGTGAAGATATACCGAGGCGGCCTAGGCTCAGCGCGCTTGCGAACGATTAAAGAGTTGGTCCATGCGAAGCTGGAAGACGACTTGAGTCTCGACGAGATGGCGCAATCGGTAGGATTGAGCACCGCTCATTTCGCGCGGATGTTTCGCAAGTCAACGGGCGAGAGCCCGCATCAATTTGTTCTGCGCCAAAGGCTTGATCGTGCTAAAGCGATGTTGCGTACTCCCGATGCGCGAGTATTGGACGTGGCCGTGGCCTGCGGCTTCAAGACGCAGCAGCACTTTGCACAGGCCTTTCGTGACGTCTGGGGAGTTAGCCCGACCGAGTATCGCCAGGATCTTGTCGGTTCCGAAGCGACTTGCGCGTCGGAAACTTGCTCCGAAGATACGCTACGCGTCTGATTCGTGGTTCGCAGCCAGAACTTCACTCTCACGGGCGCCATTTACTTCCCTGTTAACGTCCAGCTCTGTCCGGACCTTGTAACTCATCGCTCTTTGCACCCGCCTCAGCACTGTCCCCGTCAACAATTCTGACTCGGCCAGACCGTAGCTCATTCGAACGCTCGTCGTCGTTCCCTCAAGACAAAACCCCAGACCCAGTGTAAGTCGTTGGAGTGCTCGCTCGGGAGCATGAATGTAGCAAGATTCCGACCATCCCAGCAGAAATCCGCACAAGGCCGTCTCCGATCCGCAGTTTACTCACAGTTGCGAGCAGAGTTCAGTCACTCTGCCGGCACTAATTCAACACAGGAGGGTAACTCAGTGGAAGCAATTGGATTGTTAGTCACGCTCGAAGCACGCGCAGGCAAAGAGGCGCGAAGGCGTTGGGGGCGCGGGCTGGCGAATTATTTGCGGTTCCCCCGCAAGTGGAAAAGGTGGAGGTCCTTGCAAACACACCGTTAAAGAGCTGAGTGCGAGGTTCAACGGTCCGTGAGCTGGATGTTAAAGAGATCCCGCGCATCGCCGGGGCAATGACACGTGGACAAGATTTTTCGATCAGTAAGGAGCATTCACATGAGAGCCTCGAATCGTGACATGCATAGACGCCAGTGGGGATTCATGGCAATCGGTTGCACCAGTGTGATGGCTGTCGTCGTCGCCGTCCTCTGGGCGGGTACCGCTCCCGCCGCGCAGAACGGAGCCCGCCCCGGGACACCCGGTGTGCCGTACGCCAACATGCCGGCGATCGCACCAATCGGCGTACGAGTTGACAAGTATGTCGACATTCCCGACACCGCGAAAGGGCCAGCTGTGGATCCGTCCAAGGGCTACCGAACGCAGAAGCTCGGTGACGGTCTCTACATGATCACGGACAACGGGATTCAGTCCGTGTTCATGACCTACGAAGATGGCGTCGTGGTCATCGATGCGCCGCAGGCGTTCGGTTCGCGAATACCGGCCGCGGTCGCGGAAGTCACCAACAAGCCAATCACACATCTCATCTACAGCCACTTCCACGCCGATCACATTGGTGGCGCCAAGGCCATGGGCGGCAAGCCGATCATCATCGCGCATACCGAAACGAACAGACTCCTGGCGCGAGCCAAGGATCCGAATCGTCCCCTGGCAACCGTGACCTTCGATAAGGAGTACCGGCTGTCAGTCGGGAGCCAGGTACTCGAGCTCTCCTACCACGGAACCGGACACTCGCCCGGAAACATCTTCATTCACGCACCGAAGCAGCGAGCACTGATCGTGATCGACGTCATCTTTCCTGGTTGGATGCCGTGGCGTCGACTGGCACTCGCCCAGGATGTGCCGGGGGTATTCGAGCAGGTCACGGAGATTAGCAAAATGGACTTCGACACAATCGTCGGAGGGCATGTTGCACGCACCGGTACGCGAGCCGATGTCGCGACTCAGCTGGCGTTCATGGAGGACCTCAGGGCTGCGGCGCAGACCGCGTTGAAATCAAACACACCGGGCGAGGGGCTCAACCCGGCTGACCGCGGCAACACCTGGGCGTTCTTCGATCACTACATCGATCGCGTTGCCATCGGCTGCGTGAACCAGTTGTCGCCGAAGTGGTCGACCAAGCTGGCGGCGTTTGACGTGTACATCTGGGACCAGTGTTATGCCATGGAGCAGAGCTTACGCATCGATTGAATCAGTGGCATTCGAGGCGTCCCATGGGGAGGTTCACGGTGCCTGAGATCAATCGCACGGCAACGAACACGGCGCAGATACGTCTGTCGCGGCGGTCACCGCACTCCTGGCGGGTGACGCTCGATCATCCGCCGCTGAACATCTTCGGCCCGGACACCATTCCGCAGTTGGAGGAGGTCATCACAGCGATCGAGGCCGACACGGACGTCAGAGTTGTGGTGTTCGACAGCGCCGTCGAAGGGTTCTTCATGACTCACTACGACTTCCTAGCAAAAGTCGAGGAGACAACCCGCCTGCCGCCCGGACCCACAGGGTTGCAGCCGCTCCCCGATATGCTTGTGCGTTTGAGCCGTGCACCGGTCGTGTCGATCGCGGCGATTCGGGGACGCGCGACTGGTGTCGGAAGTGAGCTTGCCCTGGCCTGCGACATGCGGTTCGCAAGCCGTGAAAAAGCCATTTTGTCGCACTTCGAAGTCGGTGCTGGTGTGGTGCCCGGCGGTGGCCCGATGGCACGATTGCCTCGCCTGATGGGACGGGGACGCGCACTGGAGGTGCTCCTGGCTGCCGACGACATACCCGGCGATCTCGCCGAACGGTACGGATATGTCAACCGGTCATTCCCCGATTCCGACCTCGACGCGTTTGTCGAGGCCATCGCCACGCGCATCGCATCGTTCGACAAGCGGGCGATCAGCGAGACCAAGCGCTTCGTTGACGTGGCCAGTTTGCCGCCTGACTATGAAATCGCACCGGAGTGGGATGTGTGCCTTGCCTCGATTATGCGTCCGGCGGCACAAGAGAGGATCAGGATCTTGATGGAGGGAGGCTTCCACAGACCCGGCGATGTAGAAAATCGCTTGGGCCATTACGTCGGGCAACTGGAGCGCGCAATGACTGCAACAGCCAGGAGTCAATCGCGTGCGGGACGCGATTATTGATTGCTTTTGCGTGGCCGTGAGTTTGCACAGTCGCGGTGTGTGGCGGGGTTCGAGAAAAGAATCGTCTACATTCTCCGCAGCGACCGCAATCCTGAACGCCACGACACCGGCGTGACGACAGACATCAATCAACGACTCCGATGGCACAACGCCGGCCAAAACACCGATACGGCACGCGATCGACCTTGGAGTGTTGTTGTGTCGATTGAGTTCACTACAGAGCAGAGCGCGTTGGAGTTTGAGCGGTACTTGAAATCCGGTTCAGGTCGGGCCGCGAACGAACCAGTTGCGAAACTCGTCCCCGACAGCCCGCCAGTCTAAAAATCGCGATTTCCTGAGTATTTCCGCGAAAACAAGCAAGGGCACTCTGACCCTCAACCAAGGGTTACGCCCGCGTGACAATGCGGGCCGCTTGGTTTACTGTGCCTCAGGCGGGCAGGCCGCCTCCCGTCCGCGGGAAGGACCTAGTCCACCTGAGATTGACCGCAAGCGAAGCCGTTCGTGGATACGAACCTCCTTCGCCCGAGCCAGCGGACCCCGGGCGTGTCAGGAGGCTCGTGATGTCCGCACGCACACTGCCGGTTCGTCCCGACCTCAATCATCTTAAGAATCAGGCGAAAGACTTACTCAAGGCCTATCGCGATGGCGTCCGGGAAGCCAGCGCGCAGTTCGCCGAACTCCATCCGCGCAAAGCCGGCACCGGTCGCGCCACACTCGCCGATGCGCAGCTGGTGCTCGCGCGCCTTTACGGTGCCTCCAGCTGGACGCGCATTGTCCAGTGCTGCCAGCTCATCGACGCCATCTGGGACGACGACCCTGACACGGTGCGCCGGCTGGTGACGGCAAATCGGAATTTACTGATCGAAGATGCGCGCATCGTCAACTCCAACTGGGGACCGCCGATGAGCTACGCGGCCAATCTGGGCCGTGACCGCATCATTCGACTGCTGTATGACCTGGGCGCACGGGACCTCCAGCAGGCGATGGGCCGCGCAGTGCTGCAGAGCCAGATCGAGACTGCGACGATGCTGAATGAGATGCTCGGCAGACCCGCGCCGCCTGAAGGTGCACTCGACGGGGCCGCGTATACCTTGAGCGTTTCCGGAACCGAGTTTGTGTTTCGGCGCGGATTCCAGATCCGCCAAGGCTCGGGCACGCCCGTGGCGACTGTGATCGGGTCCGACAGCCGCCGGCCCGCCGACAAACGCCGCATTCTCGAGCTGTACGGCGAACACGGTTACCTCTACCCCGACACCGCGATCATGGCGTTTCATCGCGGACGGTTCGATCTGCTCGAACAGCATCTGGCGCGCGATCCGCAGCTCTTGTCGCGGCAGTTTGCCGTCGGCGACATCTTTCCGCCGGAAGTCGGCTGCGATCAGGCTCCGTACGAGGCGATGGGTACCCCGGTCGACGGCGGCACGCTGCTACACCTGGCAGTCTACTGGGATGAGCTCGACATGGCGGAGTGGCTGCTGGAGCGTGGGGCCGATCCCAACGCGCGTGCGGCCGTGGATGCCGACGGGTTCGGCGGTCACACGGCGCTCTTTGGGTCAGTCGTGTCGCAGGCGGGCTTCTGGATCAACTACCCGCGCGTCCAGCCGCCGAAGACCGGCGACGCGCGATTCACTGAACTGCTGCTCGCGCGTGGGGCCGATCCGAACCTGCGCGCGTCCATCCGCATGCGTCTCGGGGAAGGTCACGGCGACACACGCTTGCGAGAGTTCCGTGACGTCACGCCGCTCTCGTGGGGCCGCAGGTTCGCGCTCGAGCAGGTGCCGAACGACAAGCCGCGCGAAATCCTGTTTGTGAACGCGGCAGCGATGCGCGTGCTGGAGGCCCACGGCGGACACGATTGATCCCTATCTAGGAGAGGCCGATGTCCGCGATGACCGTCGCATAGGAGCGCTGCGGACGAAAACGGCCCGCCACGGCGTTCTCGCGAAAGCGGAAGGCCGTGTCTACGTTGGATACCTGATGCGGAGCCGCTTCAGGCTCGGGGTGAGATCGCTCGTGATCCACTGGTTCTTGTTGTTGCTCGCGTGATGCTCGCCGGCGCCATCGCTCGTGCCGATGTCAAGGCCGCCGTACTTGGTGCTGAACGGGAACATCTTGAAAACATTCTCAAAGCCCGACAGCTCGGTCGTCAGGGTGATGTCGAATGTGTTTCCTTCGACGGCGTTGACTTTGTACCGGGCATTCCTGCCCATCAGGAGCGGGCCACGGTAGATCAAACGAGCCATCCCGTAGTGGTTGCCCTTGATCGCGGCCTTGAGCCGGATGATTCCGTCACTATCGGCCAGGTCAACGGGACTGATTTTGAAGTCT
>Ga0114129_10009172_pt1 | contig 14107 bp, 6 predicted proteins | sample RhiMetdeltSRZDD1_FD_80071 | JGI IMG/M metagenome (GOLD analysis project Ga0114129, IMG submission 80071) | Populus rhizosphere microbial communities from Tennessee, USA - Rhizosphere MetaG P. deltoides SRZDD1 (version 2) (version 2) | ecosystem: Host-associated > Plants > Roots > Rhizosphere >... | reverse complement strand
GCCTCCAGGGTTTCGTACGTGTTCCGTCCGCCGGTGAAGACCGGAAAGCGAAAGAGAATCGCGCCCGAGTAGTTGTTCGCGAAGGGCAGTCCGGCCGAGTTGTAGAAGTACACCCGGCTGACCGAGCCCGCGGCGGCGAGCGTCGGAAGTCCTTCCGACCGGACCGACCGCACGTGGCTCTGCGCCTTCAGAACCTCGAATCGCGCGGCGGCGAGGTCGGGCCGCTGGCTCTGGGCGCGGTCGATGAGCGCGTCCACCGTTTCGCCGACCTCCTCGACGTCGACGTTCTCCGCCAGCGGCGCGACGTCGACCGGGATGTTCGGCGAGACGCCGGCGGCCGTCGCGAGAGCGCCGCGCAGCGTCTGGATCGCCCCCTGCGCGGATTCGAGCGCGAGCTCCGCGGCAGACACCGCCGTCTTCGCCTGCAGGACGTCGGCGATCGTCGCGACTCCCGCGCGGTGCCTCTCCTGCGCCGCGGTGAGGCTTTCCCTCGCCTGTTTGAGCGTCGCGTCGGCCGCGGAGGCCTGGGCCCGGGCGTTCTGGTACTGGTAGAACGCGACCTCGACCTGCAGGACCAGGTTCTGGATCACGGCGTCGTGAGTCCAGTCGGCGGCGAAGAGCGCGTTCCTCGCCTCGTCGACGTCGGCGGCGCGGCCGCCCAGATCGAAGAGAAGCCAGGAAAGGGAGAGCGAAGGACCATACGTCGTCTGAAGGGTGATGAACCGTCCCCCGACGGACGTCTGCTTTGCGCGCGTCAGGTTCGCGTCGAGCTCCAGGCCGGGCAAATACTCGGACCGTTTGGCGCCGAGGTTCCCGGCAGCCGCCCGGGCCTGGTACCAGGCCGTGCGCGTCACCGGATTGTTGCGAAGCGCGACGTCGACGACCTGCTCGAGCGAAACGGTCGCACCCGGCTGGAGGTACGCCGCCGGAATCGCGGGCGGCGGCGTCGGGAGGGGGGCGGGCATTCTCCCTTCGGGAGGAGGCTGCCAGGGCGCGGCGGGACTGTGCGCTACCAGCCGGTCGACGTCCCGCGACGCGCAACCGCCGAGGAGAGTGACCATCGCGGCCATTGCGGCGCCGGCGATCTTCATCGGCCGTCCCTCTGGATCCCGCGGGTGAAGATGCCGACGATTTCCGAAACCAGTTCGTCCAATGTTTCCTCTCGAGGGCGGAGGAACTTCGCGGCGCGGATCATTCCCCGGAAGAGCTCCGCTCCCATCCGGGCGTCGATACCCCGAAACTCGCGCCGGCGGATTCCCTCCAGGATCGCCTCCTGCACGAGCCGGGAGATCGCCTCGCGTCGCTTCTGGACTTCCTCCTCCCGCTCCGGGAACCGCCGTTCGCCGGAGAGCAGGAGAGCGAAAAGGTCGCGCCGTTCCCACGAGAAAGAGAGGACCTCCCGGGCGATCCGCTCGAGTCGCCGCACGGGCGACGTTTCCTGCTCGAGGGAGACGGCCAGGGCGGCCGAGAGCTCGTCGAAGCTGTGGAGGATCGCGGCGAAGAAAAGATCTTCCTTCGTCTGGAAGTACCGGTAGATCGTTCCCTTGCCGACGTGCGCGCGGGCGGCGACGTCGTCGATCAGCACTTCGTGAAACTGCTTGCCCGAGAAGACCCGGGCGGCAGCCTCGAGGATCGCTTGCTCTTTGTCCTGCGTCTTGACTCGCGACATTCTGTTTCGGAACTGACCGGTCAGTTCCGTATTCTCATACGAGAGCCGCCGGCCGGGGTTTCACCTCTTGTCCACCGGGTTTTCGAAAAAGAAGTTGAGCTCCTCGACTCAGGGCGGTTCCGGGACCAGGAGGCGGAGGGGTAGGCTTCTCAGTACTTTGCCTCTATCCCCCGGCACCCGTCTCGGCCCGTATGAGCTGCTCGCCGCGGTGGGCGCGGGCGGGATGGGGGAGGTCTACCGCGCGCGGGACACACGCCTCGACCGCACGGTAGCCATCAAGGTCCTGCCGTCGCACCTGTCCGCTTCCGCCGATGTGCGCCAGCGCTTCGAACGCGAGGCCAAGACGATCTCGCAGCTTTCTCACCCTCACATCTGCGCGCTCTACGACGTCGGTCGTGAGGGCGAGACCGAGTTCCTCGTCATGGAATACCTCGAGGGCGAGACGCTCGCCGCCCGCCTGCTCAAGGGTCCTCTTCCTCTCGAGCAGACGCTTCGCTACGGGAGCCAGATCGCCAACGCGCTGGACAAGGCGCACCGGCTGGGGATCGTGCATCGGGACTTGAAGCCCGGCAACGTGATGTTGACGAAGTCGGGCGTCAAGCTCCTCGACTTTGGTCTGGCGAAGGCGATCAGTCCGCCCTCCTCCACCGTCGATCTCACGGCGCTTCCGACGCAGGCCGCGCCGGTGACGCGGGAGGGAACGCTTCTCGGAACGGTCCAGTACATGGCGCCCGAGCAGGTGGAGGGCAGAGAGGCCGACGCGCGCACCGACATCTTCGCGTTCGGCTGCGTGCTATACGAGATGGCGACGGGCAAAAAGGCGTTTGCCGGCGCGACCCAGGCGTCGCTGATCTCATCGATCCTGCGCGACGATCCTCAGCCGATTCCGGAAGTTCAGCCTCTGGCGCCGCGCTCCCTCGATCGAATCGTCAAGACCTGCCTCGCCAAGGATCCCGAAGATCGCTGGCAGACCGCGCGGGACGTCGCGCTCCAGCTCGAATCGGTCGCCGCGGACCGCTCGGCGGAGATCGCACCGATCGCGCCCGCGAAGCCGAGGCGCGCGACCTGGCTCCCCTGGATCGTCGCGGCCGCTTCGGTCGCCGTGGCGACAGCCGCCCTCGTGCGTTCCTCGAGACCGTCGGGCTCTCCGGCGCCGGCGATCCGGTTCACCGTCCCGCCCTCTCCGAACGGCGCCTTCGCGTTCTCGGTCGAAACGTCGTTCCTGGAGATCTCCCCCGACGGGTCGCAGCTCGCCTGGGTCGCACGAGATTCCGACGGGAGCGCCCGCGTCTTTCTTCGCCCGCTGTCGGCGCTGGAAGCTCGAGCGATTCCCGGGACGGAAGGCGCGAATTCGATCTTCTACTCGCCGGATGGAAAATCGATCGGCTTTTTCGCGGCGGGCAAGTTGAAGCGGGTCGAGCTGTCCGGCGGAGCGCCCGTGACCATCTGCGACGTGCCGGCGGGTGTCGGTCACTCGGGGACCTGGGGGCGCGGCGGGGGCATTCTGTTCGCTGCCGTCCAGGGGGAGGCGATCTACCGCACTTCGGCGGCGGGGGGCGCACCCGAGCGCCTGCTCCGGCCCGACCGCGGGCGCGCGGAGGCGCGGGTCTTCTGGCCGGTCTATCTGCCGGACGGAGAACGATTCCTGTATCTGGTCCGGTATGCCAACAGCCCCAGTCAGCTGATGTTCGCGGAGCCGGGCAAGAAGCCGCGCGTGGTCGCGCCGATGCAGTCGAAGGTGCGATACGTCGATCCCGGCTATCTGGTTTTCGCGAGAGAGGGCACGCTTCTCGGGCAGCGCTTCGATTCCAACAGCGGCCGGCTGGCCGGCGATCCCTTCTCGATCGCCGAGCGCGTCCGCTTCCTCCTCACGACGGGCGCCGCATCCTTCGCCGCGTCCCGTGCCGGGACGCTCGTCTATCAGTCCGAAGAGAATCGCTTTCGTCTGGCGTGGTTCGATCGCACGGGACGCGAGCTCGCGACCGTCGGAAGCCCCGGGATGTACCAGACCCTCGCCATCTCTCAGGATGCACGGCGGATCCTCTTCGACAGGCGGCAAGCGCGACTCGGGACTTTCGACATCTGGTCGCTCGATCTCGACCGCGGGACTGAGACGCCGATCACCACCGATCCCGACACGGAGGCGTTCCCGCTCTGGCTGCCGGATGGGAACATCGCGTATTCGGTGGTCCGGGGGAGGCCTCCCCATCTGGTGCGGCGGAACCTCGCGACCGGGAAAGAGGAGGACATCCTGCCGTCCGGGAAGTTCCAGATGGCAAAGGACGTCTCGCCCGATGCGAAGACTCTCCTATATTCGGAGCGGGGCGAGAGCGGCGTCTTCGACCTCTGGACGCTTCCTCTTTCCGGTGGAAAGCCGGCCCCTTTCCTGGTCTCCGCGTTCAACAAGGAAGAGGCTCGCTTCTCGCCCGACGGCGGTTTCGTCGCTCTGACCTCCAACGAATCCGGCCGGCCCGAGATCTACGTCACGGCCTACCCCGGCCCGGGTGAGAGGATCCGTGTATCGGCCGGCGGAGCGGCGCATCCGCGGTGGACCCGCGACGTCCGCGAGCTTCTCTATCTTTCCGGGGACCGGCGTCTGATGTCGACATCGGTCCGGACCTCTCCGTCGCTCGAGCTCGGGAATCAAACGGCTCTGTTCACTCCGAGCGGAAAGTGGGGCTGGATGAATTTCGAGGTCTCTCCGGACGGCAAGCGGTTTCTCGCCGTCGTGCCGGAGATCATGGCCGACGAGCTTCCCCTGACCGTCGTCGCCAACTGGGCCGCAGAGCTTCCGAAGAAATGACGCTCGCCGCCGGCTCGCGCCTCGGACCGTACGAGATCGTCGCGCCGATCGGCGCGGGCGGGATGGGCGAGGTTTACCGGGCGAAGGACACGCGGCTGGAGCGCACCGTGGCGGTCAAGGTTCTCCCGTCGCACCTCTCGGCGAGCGCCGAGGTCCGGCAGCGGTTCGAGCGGGAGGCGAAAACGATCTCGCAGCTGTCGCACCCGCACATCTGCGCGCTGTACGACGTCGGCAACCAGGACGGCGTCGAGTTCCTCGTCATGGAGTATCTGGAAGGCGAGACACTTTCGGACCGGCTCGTCAAGGGGCCGCTCGCGTTCGAGCAGGTGCTGCGGTACGGGCTGGAGATCGCCGACGCCCTCGACAAGGCGCACCGGCAGGGGATCGTCCACCGGGATTTGAAGCCCGGCAACGTGATGATCACGAAGTCGGGAGTGAAGCTCCTCGACTTCGGGCTCGCCAAAGCCGTGGCGCCCGCGGCCGCGCGCTCCGGAGCCTCGCTGACCGCGCTCCCGACCCAGATCGGAAAGGACCTCACGGCCGAGGGCACGATCCTCGGCACCTTCCAGTACATGGCTCCGGAGCAGCTCGAGGGCCGCGATGCCGACGCGCGCACCGACATCTTCGCTTTTGGCGCGGTCCTCTACGAGATGGCAACAGGCCGCAAGGCGTTTTCGGGGAAAAGCCAGGCGTCTCTGATTTCGTCGATCATGGGGAGCGATCCCCCGCCGGTGTCGACGATCTCCCCGATGACGCCGCCGGCGTTTGACCGGGTCATCCGCACCTGTCTCGCGAAAGAGACCGACGATCGGTGGCAGACGGCGCGCGACGTCGCTCTCCAGCTCCAGGGACTTCAGCAGGATCGGTCCGCGGCGCTCCCGCTGGCCGCCGCGCCGCGACCTCGTCTGCCGGGCGCCGCCCTCGGTCTCGGCATCGCCGTCGTCTCGCTGGTCATCGGCGCGCTCGTCGGACACACCGTTCGGCCGCGCACATCCGACTCGCCGACCCGGCTCATGCGGTCGTCCGTGCTTCCACCGCCGGGCACCCAGTTCCGCTTTTTCGACGCGAATACCGGTCTCGCGGTTTCTCCCGACGGCCGGCGGATCGCGTTCACCGCCCGGGACGCGGACGATCGCTCGCTCCTGTGGGTTCGCGACCTCGACTCGCTCGAGCCGTATGTGATCCCCGGCACCGAGGAGGCGAGCTTTCCATTCTGGTCGCCTGACGGAAGACGCCTCGGGTTCTTTTCGTACGGAACCTTGAAGGTCGTCGAGGCGTCCCCGTCGTCGGCGCCTCCGACGAGCCTCGCGCCGGTCCTCGAAGCGCGCGGTGGGGCATGGGCACCCGACGGGACCATCGTCTTCTCGCCGGGTGGCCTCTCGGGAGGTCCCCGTGGACGGCCTCTCCTCCGGGTCTCCTCATCCGGGGGAAGCGTCAGCGAAGCCACGGTCGCAAGCGGCACCGAGACGCATCGGTGGCCCTCGTTCCTGCCGGATGGCCGCCATTTCCTCTACCAGGTCCGCTTCGGCGCACCGGGGAAAAACGAAATTTTCGCGGGCTCGCTCGACTCGAAGGATCGGCGCAAAATCCTCGCCGTCGACACGGACGCCGTGTACGGCTCCGGATACCTGCTCTTCCGCCGAAACGACCGGCTCGTGGCGGCCCCGTTCGATCCCGAGCGCCTGCAGACTCTGGGAGACCCCGTCGAGCTCGTGAAGGGGGTCGAGTACTTCCCTCCCACGAGCAAGTCGATCTTCTCGGTCGCTCCCAATGTGCTCGCTTATTCGGAGCGCTCCGCCGCCCGGCTTTCGCGGCTCGCGTGGTTCGATCGCACGGGGCGGGAGTTGAGTCAGGTCGGACCTCCCGGGATCTACATCGGTCCGAGGCTTTCGTCCGACGGCAGAAAGCTCGCCGTCACCCTCGTCGAGCAGCTCGCGGTTCCCCCGGACGTCTGGGTCTTCGACACGTCTCTCGGCACCAGTGTCCGTTCGACGGAAAGGTCCGGCCCCGACCTCAATCCGGTCTTCTCGCCCGACGGGGCGCGCATCTTTTTCGCGGGCACTCAAGCGACAGGCACGTGGGGCATCTTCGAGACTTCGACTTCGGGAACGGGCCAGCCGAAAGTGGTGCTGCAGTCACCTCTGTCGACCGTGCCGACTGACATCTCCTCGGACGGCCGGTTCCTTCTCTATCGGGAGTTTTCCCCCGCGACGCGAGGGGACCTCAAGGTACTACCGCTCACGGGGGAGCGTCGCCCCTTCACGTTTCTGGCGTCCCCGTTCGACGAAGACGCCGCCATGATCTCTCCTGACGGCCGTTGGGTCGCCTACGTCTCGGAAGAGACGGGTCGAAAAGAGGTCTACGTCGCCACGTTTCCGGAGCCGACCCGGCGCCACCGGATTTCGACGGAGGGAGGGACACAGCCGCGGTGGAGTCGGGACGGTCGAGAGCTCTTCTTCGTCACGGCCAGCCGTACGATCATGGCGACGCCTTTCGAGAGTCGCAGCCCGGAGCTCCCGGCCGGCCCTGCGCGACGCCTGTTCGACGTCATGATGCACCGTCAGTTCAGCTCGAACGTGCCTTACAGGTACGACGTCGCACCCGACGGCCGCTTCCTCATCGTCGTTCGCTCCTCCGAGGAACCTCCTCCATTGATTCTCGTGACGAACTGGCAGGCGGGGCTCGAGAAAAAATGACGCTCGCTTCGGGCACGCGCCTGGGCCCCTACGAGATCGTCGCGCCGATCGGCGCGGGGGGGATGGGCGAGGTCTACCGGGCGAAGGACACGCGGCTGGACCGAACGGTCGCGGTGAAGGTCCTGCCGCACCATCTGTCCTCGTCCGCGGAATCACGGCAGCGTTTCGAGCGCGAGGCCAAGACGATCTCCCAGTTGTCGCATCCGCACATCTGCGCGCTCTACGACGTCGGCCGTGAAGGCGAGGCCGAGTTCCTCGTCATGGAGTACCTCGAGGGCGAGACCCTGTCGGACCGGCTGCTCAAGGGACCGCTCGAGTTCGACCAGGTGGTGCGCTTCGGGATCGAGATCGCCGACGCGCTGGACAAGGCGCACCGGCAGGGGATCGTGCACCGGGATTTGAAGCCGGGCAACGTGATGATCACGAAGTCGGGAGTGAAGCTCCTCGACTTCGGGCTGGCGAAAGCGATCGCGCCGGCGGGGCGCTCTTCCGGATCATCGTTGACGGCCCTGCCGACGCAGGCGGGATCGAACCTGACTCAAGAAGGCACGATCCTGGGGACGTTCCAGTACATGGCTCCCGAGCAGCTGGAGGGGAAAGAAGCCGACGCGCGCACCGACATCTTCGCGTTCGGCGCGGTCCTCTACGAGATGGCGACGGGTCAGAAGGCGTTCTCCGGAAAGAGCCAGGCGTCTTTGATCTCGTCGATCATGGGGTCGACGCCGCCGGCGGTCTCCACGATCGCGCCAATGACGCCGCCGGCGTTCGATCGGGTGGTGAAGACCTGCCTGGCCAAGGACCCCGACGACCGCTGGCAGACGGCGCACGACGTAATGCTCGAGCTGAAGTGGGTGGCGGAGGGCGGAAGCGCAGCCGGCCTGCCCGCGCCGGTCGTCGCGAGGAGAAGAAATCGCGAGCGACTTTGGATGGCGGCGACCGCAGTGCTTCTCGTCGCCGTCGCCCTGCTCGCCGCGCGCACGCTCCGAAGTCCGGCAACGGCGACCCGCGCGATCCGTCTCTCTCTCGCGCAGCCGGCGAGCGCGCCGTACGAGTCCATCCATTCCATGGCGATTTCCCCGGACGGAGACCGGATCGCGTTCGTCGGGGTCACAGCCGACGACAAGAGGTCCCTGTGGATCCGCAATCTCGACACCATCCAGCCGCGAGCGCTCGCCGGAACCGAGGGGGCCGATCACCCCTTCTGGTCGCCGGACGGCCGCTTCCTCGGATTCTTCGCGGACGGCAAGCTGAAGAAGATCGACGCATCCGGAGGGCCTCCTCAAGTCCTAGCCAACGCGCCGATCGGATGGGGCGGCACATGGAGTCGCTCCGGCGTGATCGTCTTCACACCGAACGTTCTCGACCCGCTCTACCGCGTTTCCGCTTCTGGAGGAACGCCCGTACCCGTCACGCGGCTCGGTCCTCGCGAGGAAGCCCATCGGTGGCCGAGCTTTCTTCCAGACGGCCGCCACTTCGTCTTCTTGGCCGACGCCAGGCGCACCGAAGATCACCGTCTCAAGGTGGGGTCTCTCGACTCGCTGGAGAGCCGCGATCTCGTCGGTGCCGTTTCCAACGTCGCGTTCGCGTCCCCCGGTCATCTCCTTTTCGTCCGCGCGGGGTCGCTTCTCGCGCAGCCGATCGACCTCAAGCGCCTGCGCCTGGCTGGGGAGCCTATTGTCGTCGGCAACGCAATCGCCAAAGCCGCTGGCGAAGCGAATCATCAGTTCGAATTCAGCGCATCTCAGAACGGCGTCGTCGCGTTCTCGAGCGTGAACCCGAATTCACAGTTCGTCTGGGTGGATCGAAGCGGCCGACGGCTTGGATCCATTGGAGATCCAGCCCGTCGGGGATTTTTTGAAATCTCTCCGAGGCAAGACCAGGCGGCATACGAACAACTCGACGCCGACGGGCGAAGGAACGATCTCTGGCTCCTAGATCTCGCGCGGGGAGTCACCACTCGATTCACGTTCGATCCCGGCTCCGATTACAGTCCCGTGTGGTCGCCGGACGGCAGCCGGATCGTCTACGGCGCGACGCGGAAGGAGTTCGAGGATCTCTACGTGAAGTCCGCCGCCGCCGGCGCGCAGGAAGAGCTCCTGCTCTCCACGGGCGAAGACAAGGGCCCGACGAGCTGGTCGCCCGACGGGCATTTCATCCTGTTCGAGAACTACACGCCGCACGGAATCGATCTCTGGCTACTGTCGCTCGAAGGTCCGCCCAAGGCGAAGCCGTTCCTGCAGACGCCGTTCGACGAGACGCAGGCGACCTTCTCCCCCGACGGGAAGCGGGTGGCATACGTCTCGGAGGAATCGGGAAGGGGCGAGGTCTATGTCTGCGGCTTCCCGGACCGTTCGAACCGGCGGCAGGTCTCGAATGGTGGCGGCGCGCGCCCGCGCTGGCGGGCAGACGGTCGGGAGCTCTTCTACGGCGCGAGGGGTGGGAAGCTGATGCTCGTCGAAGTCGGCGCGAACGGAGAGTTCGGCGAGCCGAAGGAGCTCTTCCAGGTACGCGGCGCCGGCGACTATGCGGTCGCACCGGACGGACAGAAGTTTCTCGTCGCCGTCGGCCTCGAGGATCCAACCACTGCGCCCGCCACTGTCGTGCTTAACTGGACCGCGGACTTGAAGAAGTGAGTCTCTCCCCCGGCACTCGACTGGGTCCCTACGAGCTTCTCGCGCCCGTGGGTGCGGGCGGGATGGGGGAGGTCTACCGGGCGAAGGACACGAGGCTCGAACGCACAGTTGCCGTGAAAGTCCTGCCGCCGCACCTCTCCTCGTCTCCCGAGTCGCGGCAGCGCTTCGAGCGGGAAGCCAAGACGATCTCGCAGCTGTCACACCCGCACATCTGCGCGCTCTACGACGTGGGCAACCAGGACGGCGTCGAGTTCCTAGTGATGGAGTACCTGGAAGGCGAGACGCTTTCGGACCGGATCTTGAAAGGTTCACTCGAGTTCGAGCAGGTGCTCCGTTACGGGATCGAGATCGCCGACGCCCTGGACAAGGCGCACCGGCAGGGGATCGTGCACCGGGACCTGAAGCCGGGCAACGTCATGTTGACGAAGTCGGGCGTGAAGCTTCTCGACTTCGGACTCGCGAAGGCGGTGGCACCGGCGGGGAAGACTTCGGGCACGGCGCTCACCGCTCTTCCGACGCAGGCGGGATCGAACCTCACGCAGGAGGGAACGATCCTGGGGACGTTCCAGTACATGGCTCCCGAGCAGCTGGAGGGGAAGGAAGCCGACGCGCGCACGGACATTTTCGCGCTCGGGTGCGTGCTCTACGAGATGGCGACCGGCCAGAAGGCCTTCTCCGGCAAAAGCCAGGCGTCGCTCATCTCGTCGATCATGGGGTCGCAGCCGCCGGCAGTGTCGGCTGTGTCGCCGATGACGCCGCCGGCGTTCGATCGGGTGGTTCGTACGTGTCTCGCCAAGGATCCCGACGACCGGTGGCAGACCGCGCACGACGTGATGCTCGAGCTCAAGTGGGTGGCGGAGGGCGGAAGCGCAGCCGGCCTGCCCGCGCCGGTCGTCGCGCGCCGGAAGAGCCGCGAAAGGCTCGCCTGGGGGATGGTCGGGGTTCTCGCTCTCCTCGCGGCGGCCGCGACCGTCGGTTACCTCCGCCGCGCGCCCAAGCCGGCGGTCCCGGTCCGCGCATCGATCCTGCCGCCGCCCGGAACGCTCTTCGACCCGATCGACGGCCCCGTCGCCGTCTCTCCCGACGGCCGGAAACTCGCGTTCAACGCGAAGGATGCCGACGGCGTCGGATGGCTGTTCGTCCGCTCGCTCGATTCCGGCGAGACGCAGAAACTGGAAGGCACGAGGGAGTCGTACGATCCGTTCTGGTCTCCGGACGGCCGTTTCGTGGGATTCGGAGGCTCCGGCCTCATGAAGTTCGAGATCCCGGGAGGCCCTCCGCAGAAGATCGCCGATATGGCCGACGGCCGCGGATGTTCCTGGAACCGCGACAACGTCATCCTGTTCGAGAAGACGGGCGCCAGTCCCATCTTTCGCATTTCGGCTTCGGGTGGCCCGATCGAGCAGGTCACGACGCTCGACAAATCGCGCGGGGAAGTCGGCCACTGGCGGCCGCAGTTCCTGCCCGACGGACGCCACTTTCTCTACCTCGCCCGCGCCGAGCCGTCCCAGAACAGCGGGATCTACGTCGCGTCTCTCGATTCGAAGGGAGCGAGGCGCGTGGCCGACCTGGACGTTCCGGCTTATTTCGCGAAGCCCGGCTATCTCCTGTTCGTGCGCGAGAACGTCCTCGTGGCGCAGCCGTTCGATGCGAAGGCGTTCCGCACCGGCGGCGAACCGGTCGTGGTCGGTCGCGACGTCCAGTACGTGGCGACGTGGGGATCCTCCGCGTTCTCGGCGACCGACAACGGCGTGCTCGCGTACGAGGGCGCGAGCCACGCCGCGAAGCAGCTCGTCTGGTTCGATCGCTCGGGCAGGAGGATCTCGACGCTCGGGCCGGACGGCGAGTACGACAGCGACCCCCGGATCTCGCCGGACGGCTCGTCGGTCGCCGTCAAGCGCCTCGATCCGACCACGCGCAGCGCCGATCTCTGGATCTTCGACATCTCGCGCGGGATCGGCTCGCGATTCACCTTCGACCCGGCGCGCGAATCCGATCCGGTCTGGTCGCCCGACGGCAAACGCATCTTCTTCAGCTCGAACAAGGCCGGGATCGGAGATCTCTACGAAAAGGACACGACGGGAGCCGGCTCCGAAACTCAGCTCCTGAAATCCGACCTCTGGAAGGAGCCGCTCGACGTGAGCCCCGACGGACGCTGGCTCGTCTACCGGCAGAGGGATCCGAAGACCGGATCGGACCTTTGGCTCCTGCCTCTGACCGGAGATCGGAAGCCGACGCCGCTGCTCGCGACGCCGTTCGAGGAGGATGACGCACGCTTCTCGCCCGACGGCCGGTGGATCGCGTATCGGTCGAACGAGACCGGCAAAGAGGAAGTTTTCGTTCAGTCGTTCCCGGCGACGGGTCAGAAGTTCCAGGTCTCGACGTCGGGCGGTCGAAGCCCGCGGTGGACGAGCGGAGGTCGCGAGCTGGTCTACTTCGAGCTTCCCGACAAGAGGAAGATCGTCCAGATCCAGACGACGCCTTCTTTCCGGTCGTCCCTCCCGACGGACCTCCTGTCGACGCCGCACCCTCAGGGATCGGACGTCACGCGCGACGGGCAGCGGTTGCTGATCAACATGCCGGCGGCGGAAGTCGCTCCGAATCCGATGACGCTCGTTCTGAACTGGACGTCCGGGCTTCGGAAGTAGGTCGTTTCGTTCCGTTTCGGCCGCCCGGATATCATTCCCCCGCAACACCATACGGAGGCGAAGAGAACGCATGGACTTTCGCAGCTTGCTCGAAGAAGCCCTCGAGGCCTGGTCCTCCACGCGCGCCGGCGTCCTGGAAGAGGCGCGCAACCTTCCCGAAAAGGACTTCGGTTTCCGCGCCTCGGAGAAGAGCCGCTCGGTCATCGAGCTCCTCCAGCACATCATCGAGTCGGGTTTGCTGATGTCGGGCGAGCTCTCGCGCCCGGACGGAGACTTCCGGCGGAAGTCTTACGAAGGGCTGTTGATCGAGTACGCGCGGGGAATCTCGGGGATGCGGTCCAAGCGCCAGCTCCTCGCGGCGCTGCGCCAGACCCACACCGATGGCGAAAAGCGGATCCGCGCGGCGGGCGAGCTCCACATGCTGCAGCTCATCAACCGCTTCGATGGAAAGCGGGGCACGCGCCTCGCCTGGATGAGCCACGGCATCTCCCACGAGGAGTACCACCGCGGGCAACTCGCCGTGTACGCGCGGCTCGTCGGCCGTGTTCCCGTACTGACGAAGCGGATCCACGGGTAGCGCGAGACCCGTGACTCTCGACGCCGGCACCCGCCTCGGTCCCTACGAGATCGTCGCGGCGATCGGCGCCGGCGGAATGGGCGAGGTCTACCGGGCGCGCGACACGCGCCTGGATCGGACGGTCGCCGTCAAAGTGCTGCCCTCCCATCTCTCCGCGAGCCCCGAAGTCCGGCGGCGCTTCGAGCGCGAGGCGAAGACGATCTCTCAGCTCTCTCACCCGCACATCTGCGCGCTCTACGACGTCGGGAACCAGGACGGCGTCGAGTTCCTCGTCATGGAATACCTCGAGGGAGAGACGCTCTCCGAGCGGCTGGCGAAGGGACCGCTCGCGTTCGACCAGGTCCTGCGCTTCGGGCTCGAGATCGCCGATGCTCTCGACAAGGCGCACCGGCAAGGGATCGTCCACCGGGATTTGAAGCCGGGCAACGTCATGCTGACGAAGTCCGGCGTGAAGCTGCTGGATTTCGGTCTCGCAAAGGCGGTGGCGCCCACGAGCGCGCGATCCGGCGCGTCGCTGACCGCGCTCCCGACCCAGGCCGGAAGGGATCTGACAGCCGAGGGCACAATCCTCGGGACCTTTCAGTACATGGCTCCGGAGCAACTGGAGGGGAAGGACGCCGACAGCCGCACCGACATCTTCGCGTTCGGCGCGGTCCTCTACGAGATGGCCACCGGCCGGAAGGCATTCTCCGGCCGCAGCCAGGCTTCGCTGATCTCCTCGATCATGACGTCGGAGCCCGCGCCCGCCTCCACCGTCGTCGCGACGGCGCCGCCGGCGTTCGACCGCGTGGTCCGGACCTGCATGGCGAAAGATCCCGACGACCGCTGGCAGACCGCGCACGACATCGCGGTGCAGCTTCGCTGGATCGCCGAGGGCGGGTCGGTGGTCGGCCCCGTGCCGTCCATCGCGGCGAGGCACGCGCCTGCGTCCCGCATCCTTCCGTGGATCGTCGCGGCTCTCGCGACCGCGGGCCTTCTCGCGCTCCTCGTGCGCGACTGGCGGCGGTCGTCCGTTCGCGCAGCGGTGACACGCTTCTCGATCCTCGCGCCCGAGAACGCGATGTTTACGCCGCCGGGAGAG
>Ga0114129_10009169_pt1 | contig 14108 bp, 12 predicted proteins | sample RhiMetdeltSRZDD1_FD_80071 | JGI IMG/M metagenome (GOLD analysis project Ga0114129, IMG submission 80071) | Populus rhizosphere microbial communities from Tennessee, USA - Rhizosphere MetaG P. deltoides SRZDD1 (version 2) (version 2) | ecosystem: Host-associated > Plants > Roots > Rhizosphere >... | reverse complement strand
CGGGATCGAAGTGCGATGGCTCGATCTTTCGCACCGTGCCCCACGGCGGCAGCCCGGCGATGTTTTTCGTGACGTTGGTCCACTTGCCGCCGCCGTCGCGCGTGTACCAGATCTGCCCATCGTTGGTGCCGGCCCAGATCAGGCCGCGCTGGATTTCCGACGGCGCGATCGCGAACACCAACGCGCCGTAGAACTGGCCGAGGTTGTCGCCGATGATGCCACCCGAGAACACGATCTTGCTCGGATCCTGCGTGGACAAATCGGGGCTGATCGCCTTCCAGCTCTGACCGCCGTTCGAGGTCGCGAAGATGACCTGGCAGCCGTAGTACACCGTGTTGTGATCGAACGGATCGATCGCGAGCGGCGGCGTCCAATGGCAGCGATACTTCAACTCCGTGGGCGGCGAATCGAGCGTGTGCATCCAGGGGCTGACCGAGCGCGCCCGCCGCACGCGCGCGTCCCATCGCGTCACCTCGTTGCCGTAGCAACTGGCCCAGACGATGTCGGGGTTCGTCGGATCGGGCAGCGTGAAGCCAGATTCGCAGCCGCCAAGATTCGGCTGCCACGGCGTCGCGCCGATGCCGCCCCGACCTCCACGACCGCCGCGCCCGCCTCTACCTCCTCGGCCGGCATCGTCCGGCAAGCCCGACCCGACGCCGGTCGATCCCCGGTACGACGGCACATTCCCCACCGCCACCGGCGAGTCGCTCGGCCCGCGCATCGTCCCGTCGTCCTGGCGGTTGCTGTAGATCCAGTACGGCACCTGACTGTCGGACGCGACGTGATACATCTGACCGATCGGCAGCACGATTTGCGTGAACGTGCGGCCGTGATCGGTGGTGATGCCCATTCCTCCGTCCCCGGTCGCAACCCAATGATCCGGATTCTTGGGATCCATCCAGATGTCGTGGCAGTCGCCGCATCCGCCGCCCGTGTTGATCGTGAAGTTCGCGCCGCCGTCGAGCGATCGATGAAAGCTGCTGTTCGCCACGAGGACTTCGTCGGGGTTCGCGGGATTCACGTCGACGCGAATGTAATACCCGGCGCGGCCGATGAGCGTGCGATCCCAGCTGACGACGCGCCACGCCTCGCCGCCATCATCGGATCTCCACAGCGATCCCTGGTTTGCGGTCTGGATGAGCGCGTAGACGCGCTTGGAATCTGACGGCGCCACTGCGACGTCGATCTTCCCGAGCGGTGATTTGGGCAGCCCTTCGACTCGCCGCTCGCCCTGAGCTTGTCGAAGGGCGGGCGGCTCGCTCAGGGCAGGGCCAAGTCGCGTCCACGAGTTGCCGCCGTCAGTCGTCTTGTACACGGCGCTGCCGGGGCCGCCGCTGTTCCCTACCCAGGTCTTCAGCTCGACCTGCCACAGGCCGGCAAAAAGGACGTTCGAATCGTGAGCATCCATCGACAGTCCGGAGCAGCCGGTGTTCTCGTCGGCGAACAGCGACCGCTGCCAGGTGCGGCCGCCGTCGATCGTCTTGAACACGCCGCGTTCCGGCTGGGGGCCGGTCGCGCGGCCGAGCGCGCAAACGTACACAACGTCCGGATTGGCGGGATGAACGATGATCTTCGCAATGCGACCCGTCTCGACAAGGCCCATGTTCGTCCACGTGGCGCCGGCGTCGGTGGACCTGTAGACGCCGTCGCCCATGACGTCGCTGTCGCGAATGGTCCACGCCTCGCCTGTGCCGGCCCAGACGATCTTCGGATCCGAGGCCGCGAGCGCGAGCGCGCCGATCGCCTGCACCGGCTGCGTGTCGAACACCGGCTCGAACGTCTTCGCGCCGTCGGTCGTCTTCCAGACGCCGCCCGACGCGGCGCCGGCGTAATAGGTGTTGGTGTCGCCGGGGACGCCGACGACGGCGGCAATTCGGCCGGAGCTTTCGGGACCCATGTAGCGGAATCGGAGTCCGGCTTCCGCGCCGGGGCTCGACAGACCGCCCCGCTGCGCAACGGCGACGACGGTGAGGGTCGCCGCGCAGACGCTGCCCACGACGAGTCTTGATATCGTCATCGACACCCTCTCGTTACTGATCTGCCACGAAGACACGAAGACGCGAAGAAATTGTCGCTCAAAACAGAATCAGCCACGACAGCGCGAACGCACGGACAAAATTGCCTTCGTGCCTTCGTGCCTTCGTGGCTGACTGAACGACTAACCCCTAACGCCTAACCCCTAGAAGTCCAAACTGAAGCCGACCCGGATGATCCGCGGCGCGACGATCTCTCTCGGATCGAGATACGTCGAGCCCACCGTGTTTTGCAGGCTGACCACCGTCGGCGCGTTGCCGATGTTGAAGAAATCCACCTGCGGAGAGAGCGACCGGCTGCCGAACCGGAATCGCCGCGACACTCGCACATCCGCCATCGTCACATTCGGCAGGCGCTCGTCGCCGCGCGGGCTCAGCGCGACCGTCTGACTGGAGCGCGCGAGCGACACGCCCGCCGTCGCCGCGAGTATGCGCGTCACCTCGACGTTCGACTGATAGGGGTATCCAGTGTTCGACACCAGCGAACCGGCAACCGTCAGGTCGGCGGGCAGCCGATAGCTGCCCGACAAGCGGAACGCGACCTTCGAGTCGTTGCCGATGATGCCGGTCGGGTACAGCGTGACGTTGGGGTCGTTGAGATCGGTGCCACCCCCGTTTGTAAAGCCGCCGTTGTTCTTGCCAACCGTGAGGCCAGCGACCATCTGCCAGTTCTTCGAGAAGCGCTTCGCGGCGGTAAACTCGACACCCTTATAGTCGGTATCGAGGTACGGATCGTTGCTCCGAATTCTGTTCGCTGCACTCACAAGCGATGCCGCGACGTTGTATGTCGTCACCGTCGTCGGTTTCGGATTCGCGGGCGTGCCGCCAGGCCCGTTCGGCGACGTGACCGTGAATGCCGTATACGCGCCGGGCGGCACGGCGGCGTTGCGGATACCGAGCTGGCTTGTGTTCGTACGGTAGTAGAACATCGCACCCACGCGCATGTCGGGCATCACCTGCCGCTCGACGCCGGCCGTCACCTCGTCCGAGTACGGCCAGTCCACGCCGGCCTGCGGATAGAACGTATTGACGCCGCCGCTGAAGGCCGTGCACTGCGCGAAGTTGATCTCGGATGTCTGGAATCGCCCGTCGCCGTTCGGATCGGTCCAGGGGCATGTCTTCGATCCATTCGACAACGGGTTGACGTTGGTGACGCGATCGATGCCGGTCTGCGATCCGTAGCGGCTGTAGTTGGCCTTCAGCGCGGTCCGGCCGTCGCCGAGCAGGTCGTACACCACGCCCGTCCGCCAGACGGCGATGCTCTGATCCATCACTTCGGTGCGCGGAACGCTCCGCGCCTCGACGAATGGCCCGCCCGGCGCCGACTCGTCGGGGATGATGCCCTTGTAGTTGTCGAACCTGATCCCGATGTTCACGGTGAGGCGGCTGCCAACCGACCACGCGTCCTGCACGAAGAAGCCCAGCACGTGTGCGAGGTTCTTCTGATCCGTGGGCGTGTTGAACAAGCGAACGCGGTTCGGCACATTGCTCGAATACTCGACGTAGTGGTGGCCCTGCACCGTGTAGTTGGATTCGTAGAACAGCCGCGCCCACTGCACGCCGCCCTTGAGCAGGTGCTCGCCAAATCCGCTGTGGGTGTAGGACACGATGTTGTCGAACTGCATGCGCGAGTTCGGCTGGTGTTCTTCACGGTTCGACGCCACATCCGCCGTGCCGAGCGTGAAGTCGACCTTGCGGATCGCATCGGGCGGCGTTCCAGGCTCGTACCCGTAGTTGGTCTGCCCGTCCATGAAGCTGTATCCCGATTCGTAGACGAGCCGGCGCCGGATGCCCGTGTACTTGATTTGCGTCGTCGAGGCGGGGTTCGTCTGGAGCACCGCCGCGATATCGGGAATCAGGTCGTTGGAGTCGCGGCGATGGCCGCGAATCTTGTTGTTCCACAGATACGACGCCATGATCTTCTGGTTCGGCGACAACGACAAGGTGGCCTTGCCGGAGTAGTTCTTCAGGTCGTTGTCGTCGAGCGCCTGCGACCCGTCGAGGTTTCGCGCGTTGGTCAGCTTGTTCACGATCCACTTGCGGATCGTGCCGTTCACCCAGAGGCGATCTTTCGCGATCGCGCCGCCCCCCGTCACGTTGAGATCGTAGGTCTTCAGCGTGGGGTTGCCCAGAAAGGTCGGGATTCGCTTCTGGATGTCGAGGTGGTTCTCGGACTGGAGATCGTCGTTCGAGAACGAATAGCGGACGTTGCCGCGCCACGGGTTGCCCGCCGTCTTGGTGACCATGTTGATCGACAGGCCGCCGGCCATGACTTCCGCCGGGATGGCCGAGGTCATGTAGTTGACCTCTTCGAACATCCCCTGGTCGTAATACAGCATCGTCGAGCCGCCGCCGCCGCCGGGCCAATTCACCGTGGCGCCGTCGATGTTGAAGCTCTTGTCGGCGTCGTTCGAGCCATGGGCCGTCAGCGAGCTCTGCTGCATCGACTGCGTGCCGCCGACGTCGTAGGTGCCGACCTGCACGCCGGGAATGAGCTTCGCGAGCGACCACGGGTCGCGCCCGGTAGGCACGCCTTCGAGGATTTCCTGGTTCATCACCGTCTGCTGGAGGTTCGATTTCGTGTCGACCGTCGGCGATTCGCCGGTGACGGTGATCGACTCGCTCACGCTGCCGATCTCGAGCTTCGCGTTCACCGTCGCCACGAACGCCGCGCTGACGCGAATGTCGTCGTAGGTGGCGCCCTTGAAGCCTTGCAGCTCGAACTTGACCGTGTACGCACCGGGCGGGAGCCGATCGAACCGGTACAGGCCTGTGGCGTCGGTGATTTGCGTCGCCGCTCCGCCAATGAGCCGCTCACCGGTCAGCGTCACAGTCACTCCCGGCAACACGGCGCCGCTGGTGTCCGTGACGTTCCCCGTGATCGAACCGGTCTGGACCTGCGCGACAGCGGACGGCGCGGCCAGGAGCACGAGAATCCCAGTCCAGGCGAGTCCCCGACGAAACAAGCTCATGCAGTCCCTCCTCGGATGGCCTAATGGAATCGGGAAATCCTAGCATCCCGCAGCTGGCCCGAGGGCAGGAATTGTGTCACCGGAGACCGGTTTGACCGCTGCCGGCACGCGCGATCCTCCCGATTGGATCGCGACGTCCGAAATTGGACCCCGGAAGGCGTTTCGCTCGGGTCTACGCCCCCACCTTCGCAGAAACCGGCAGCCCGAGCTCCTTCGCCGCCTGTTCCTGCGACACATCCATCGTCACGAAGCGGTCGATCGGTTCCGCCGAATGAAACCACAGTGCCGTTCGCAGGTGCGCGAGATCGAGCGAGCGTGGCGTCTGGACGGCCGGCAGAAGGCTCGACTGACACAGATCCAGTGTGAGATCGCGGAACACGAACGCTTGCGTGTCCTGCTCGACCCTGTCGCTGCACGTCCGGTACTGGTCCGGCTTCAGGATCCCTTCCCTGGCCAGGCGCGCCAGATTGCGCCGGGCCTCGAGCACGAGCAGCACGCTGGACATCAATTCAGCGCCGTCTGTTTCTGCAGAAATGCCGTCTGACGCGTCCTCGCCCAACAGAACGCAGAGATAGGCCGACGTATCGAGATAGACGCGCCGTCGCCTGGACGACTCGTCGGCGCGAGCGCTCAACGATCGCCCCGATCCTCGATCAGCATGGCAAGGTATCGACCTCTGGTGGCGCGCTTCAGGGCTGGCCTGAGGCGGGCCTTGCCGACACGTGCGCCGCGATGCAGATGGCCGGTGAGTGCGGGACTCAGCTGGGCTACGGGCGTATTGTGGCGGGTGATGAGAATCGTCTCACCGTTCTCGGCTTCGGCCACGGTCGCGGACAGCTTCGCTTTAAGGCCCTGAATTGAGACCTTTTTCATACCCCTTATCGTAGCAGCTTCTACCCCGTGACCTGGTCACAATTTGCCGAGCCGGCAGCCTCAGGCCGGCAACGCCGGCATCGGCAGGCCCGGAGTGGCGAACACGATCTCCGTGATCGCCTTGATGCTCCGGTTGCCGTAGCGGAACGGCACGATGAGCCGGAGCGGCGCGCCGTGTCTGGGCGGAATCGGCTGGTCGTTCATCATCCAGGCGAGCATCACCTGCGGGTGTTTGAGCGTGGCGACGGCCTCGTCGACATAGTGGCGGTCCGAGGCAATCAGGCGGCCGTAGTGCGCGCCGGGGACGAGACCCAGCATGTCCGCGAAATCGGCGAAGCGAACGCCCGTCCACTTCACGATGCCGTGAGGATTCGTGGCGCCGCACTGGAGCAGATATGTGTGCGAGACGCGTGGCAGGCGCTCCAGATCGGAGAAATGGAGCGTGCCCGCCAGCTTCGCCAGACCGCGCGTGTCGATCTTGATCTTCAGCGCCTGGTAGTTGAAATCGATCTCCGGCGCCTGGCGGTTCGGCGTCCGCCACATGAGCGGATCGGTGATCGCTCCCGCTTCGTTCGCCGCGTGCTCGGGGGCGGAGCCGTCGGGATTGAGCGGCAGCGGCGCCGGGAAGCCCTCGCGGAGCGGACGCTCGACCAGCGAATCCGGCCAGGGAGCCGCTGGCTGCGCCGTCTGGCCCGCCGTCGCAGCCTGAGCCGCGGCGTCCGCGTTCGTCAACGCGCCCAAGGACAACCCCGCCAACGTTGCACCGGACGCACAGATCACATCGCGGCGTGTAAGAGTCATCGTTTCACCTCATCACGAAAGCTGTCGAACGATATCACGGCGCCTCCTGCCCTGTAATACGATAAGCGCCACACGATGGCCGAACAACCCGATTCCACGTCGACACACGTTGCAAAGACCGTCGCGATCTCGCGGCAAATCGGCAGCGGCGGCTCGTACATCGGCCGCGCCGTGGCCGAGCGCCTCGACCTGCGCTACATCGACCGCGAGATGCTGCGCGACGCGGCGGAGTACCTCCACACGCAGGACCCGGAGCGCCAGGAAGAGGCGGTCGGATCGTGGTGGGCGCGGCTCGGCCAGACGTTCGCGCTCGGCGCCCCGGATGCGCACTACGCCCCGCCGCCTTCCGACGCCATCTACGAGGGAGACCTGTTCGAGATCCAGAAGCGGATCGTGCGCGAAGTCGTGGAGGGCCACGCCGGCGTCATCGTCGGGCGCGGCGCAGCGCAGACGCTGCGAGGACGTGCCGGCGTCCTGTCGGTGTTCCTGCACGCTCCGGAAGCGTGGCGCATCGAGCGCGTGAAAGAGGTCTACGCCGTTGCCAGCGACAGCGAGGCGCAGCGCATGCTGCGCGAGTCGGACCGCGCCCGCGCGCGCTTCGTCCGCGCCATCGCCGGCTGCGAGTGGACCGACGTCCGGGGCTACGATCTCGCGCTCGACACGGCGGCGCTCGGCTTCGACGCCGCGGTCGACATCATTGTCCGCGCCGTCGACGCCCGTGTCGGTCGAGAAAAGCTCCACCACTGAGGCATCCGTGACCTCAGTGGTGGCGCATTCTGTTCTCGACACAAATATTCCGCTTGACAAGCTCCCCGAGACGATCTAAACAGTAATACTGTGCTAGTTCAGTAGCACAGTTACCGATGCTGTTCCGGCCGAATCCGTCGCTCGGCGTGCCCATCTACCTGCAGCTCATGGAGCAGGTCAAACACGCCATCGAAACGGGCGCGCTGCGCCCCGGCGAGCAGCTGCCGGGCATGCGGCCGCTGGCGGAGGAGCTCGTGATCAACCCGAACACCGTCGCCAAGGCCTACCGCGAGCTCGAGCACGAAGGCGTGATCGAGCTGCGCCACGGCGCCGGCGCGTTCGTCTCCGCCAACGCGCGGGCCAAGAAGGCCACCGACAAGCTGCGCGCCGCCCAATCCATCGTCGCGGCCGCCGTCGAGCGGCTGCACGCGCGCGGCGTGACGGACGAGGAGATTCGGCGGCTGTTTGAAGCGGAGCTGGCGGGATTGACCAGGGTGGGCCCGCCCGCCGCAGCGCGGAGCGCGAAGGAGGGAGGACACGGTGGCTGACGCGTTCGTCATCGAAACAGTCGATCTGCGGAAACGCTACGGCGCGACGGAGGCCGTGAGCGGGCTCAGTCTTCACGTGCCGGCCGGTTCCATTTACGGCTTTCTCGGAAAGAACGGCGCCGGCAAGACCACCACCATCAAGGTGCTGCTCGGCATGGCGCGGCCGACGAGCGGAACGGCGCGCGTCTTCGGCCTCCCCGCCGATGTCCCGGGTGCCAGCGTGGAGATCAGACGACGCACCGGGTTCGTCAGCGAGGACAAAGACCTCTACGACTCCATGACCGTCGAGGAGCTCATTCGCTTTACGGCCGGGTTCTACCCGCGCTGGCGCGGCGACCTCGAGCAGCGGTACGTGCGCAAGTTCGATCTGCCGCCGACGCGACGAGTGAAGGCGCTGTCGCGCGGCATGCGCACCAAGCTCGCGCTGCTGCTGGCGCTGTGCCGCGGCGCGGAGCTGCTGATCCTCGACGAACCGACCTCCGGCCTCGACCCCGCGATGACCGAAGAGGTGCTGCAGGCCCTCGTCGCGCACGTGAGCAGCGAGGAGATGACGGTGTTCTTTTCCTCGCATCAGATCGCCGAGGTCGACCAGATCGCCGATCACGTGGCGATCATCGATCGCGGCCGCGCGGTCGTCGCCGCGCCGCTCGAAGATCTCCGCGAGCGGTACCGGCGCATTCAGCTCGTGTTCGACGGCAGCGCGCCGGAGCCGGCATTCCGCTCGCCTGGTGTCGAGCGGGTGCAGCGCAACGGCCGCGTGCTCTCGATCGTCTCGAGCGCGGGAACCGATCGGATTCTCGACGAGGCGCGCGCCCTCGGCCCGGTCTCGGTGGACGTCGCGCCGATCACGCTCAAAGAGATCTTCCTCGAAACCGTGGCGACGGAGGGCTGACATGCTGTTCTACAAGGTGTGGCTCGATACCCGGTGGCGCTTCCTGATCGGCCTCGTGCTGCTGTTCGGCTCGGCCGCCTCGATCGTCCTCGCGTACCCGAAAGTCATGCAGCTCATGCCGCTCGTTCCCTCGGTCAACGCCGGCGGCGAGCTTGGCCGGCGAATCAGAGAGGCGGCGGAGCTCTCGCGCAGCTACCGCGGCTATGTGTGGTCGCAGTGGTTCAGGCAGCAGCCGACACAGCTGGGCACGCTCTTCGCGGCGTTGCTTGGCACGGGCGGACTCCTCTCGCAATCGGCGGGAGGCGCACTGTTCACGCTCTCGCTGCCGGTGTCGCGCCATCGTCTGCTTGGAGTGCGGGCTGCCGCCGGCCTCGCAGAACTGTTCGTGCTCGCGTTCGTGCCGTCGCTCGTCATCCCGATGCTGTCGCCCGCCATCGGCCAGAGCTACGGCGTGGGCAGCGCGGTCGCGCACGCCGTCTGCTGGTTTGTTGCGGGATCCGTGTTCTTCAGCCTGGCGGTGCTGCTGTCGACGGTGTTCAGCGACGTGTGGCGCCCGTTGCTGCTGACCTGCGGAGTGGCGCTCGCGCTGGCGATGCCTGATTTCGTGTTTCGCGATGTCGGACTGTTCAGCCTTTCCCGCGTGATCAGCGGGGAATCCTATTTCCGCACCGGCTCGCTGCCGTGGCTCGGGTTGCTCGCCAGCGCGGCGATCTCGGGGGCGGTGTTGTATGCCGCCGCGCTGAATTTCGCGCGCAAGGACTTTTGATCGCGACCCTGAAAGGGTCGCGCTACATGGCTACGCGATCGTTCATAAGGAGGCTGTCATGCAGATTCACCGTCGCTCGATGCTCGTCGCCGCTGTACTGCTTTTCTCGACGCCGTTCGTGCGCGCCCAGAACGCCACCGACCCGTCGGGGCACTGGGAGGGCGCGATTCACGTGCCGAACTCGGAGATCAGCATTCAAATCGACCTGGCGAAGAAAGCGAATGGCGATCCCGCCGGCGCGTTCAGCGGCGTCAACATCGCCGGCTTCCCGCTCTCGGACGTGGTCTTCGAGGGCACGACGGTGCGCTTCCAGCTGAAGGTCAACGACGGCGGTGCGTTTCGCGGCACCCTCTCGGCCGATGGCCGGTCGATCGCCGGCGAGTTCACGGCTGCGTCGGGCGGCTACGTCATGCCCTTCAATCTGGCCCGGACCGGTGACGCACGGCTGGCAACGCCGACGAACCCGGAAGTCGGCAAGGAGCTGGAAGGATCGTGGGCGGGCACGCTCGACGTGAACGGCATGCCGATGCGGGTCACGTTGAAGATGACCAATCAGCCCGATGGAACGTCGATTGGGTTTGTTGCCAACCTGGATCAGGGCGGCGTCGAGATCCCGATCACGAGCATCACTCAGAAGGCGTCGAGCGTCACCCTCGACGTGACGGTGGTGAAAGGTTCATTCGCGGGCACGCTGAACGCCGCCGGGACCGAGCTGGCCGGCACGTGGACACAGGGCGCGCTCACTGCACCCCTGACATTCCAGCGTGTGCCGACTGTGGGAAAGTAGTTTGGGACGTGTGGGTCGGGTGGGTCGGGTCCTGCCCCACCTGCCCCACCCGCCCTACCTGCCCCACCTGCCCCACCTGCCCCACCTGCCCCACCCGCCCTACCTGCCCTACCTGCCCCAGAATTGGTAGAGTGTGCGTTCATGATGAGAGGCATTGCTGCAATGCTCGCGTTGGTCGCGCTTGCAACGCCGATGGAGGCACAGATGCTGCCGAATCCGTACGGTCCCGCCATCACGCTCGACAATGCGAGAAAGGCCGCCGCGCCGGCCGTCGCCGAAGCCCGCAAGAACAGCTGGATGATGGCCGTCGCCGTCGTCGATCCGGCGGGCGAGCTCGTGTATTTCGAGAAGATGGACGGGACGCAGAACGGCAGCGTGACCGTCGCGATTGCCAAGGCGCGCTCGGCGGCGCTCTTCAAGCGGCCGACCAAGGCGTTTCAAGACACGTTGGCGGCGGGCGGCGACGGCCTTCGCATTCTCAGGCTCGAGAACGCGGTGCCTGTCGAAGGCGGCATACCGCTGATCATGGATGGGAAGATCGTCGGCGCCATCGGGTTGTCTGGCGGCACGAGCCAGCAGGATGGGCAATGCGCGCAGGCGGGAGCGGCGGCATTGAAATAGCCTCGTTGGAGCGCGAGGCTTTAGCCGAGCGACACAGCGATGACCCGACGCGATCTGTTGAAGAGCGGCAGCCTGGCGCTCGCTGGTTTCGGCATCAGCGGATGCGCGACGCTGGCCCCCCGCCATGCGGCCGCGCGCGCTCGTGCGGCACAGCGCGGCGCGCGCGCGCCCGTGAACCTCGCGCCGGTGAACGCGTCGTGGGATCGCGTGATCCGCACCACGATTGGACTCCGGCCGCACCGCGATTCTGGATTCGTCCTCAGAGCCGACAAGCTCGACGACAAGCTCCTGATCCACAACTACGGTCATGGCGGCGCGGGCATGTCGCTGGCCTGGGGCACGGGATCCATGGCGGCGGACTTCGCGGTTCAGCAGCCCGACCGCCGCGCGGCCGTGATTGGCTGCGGCTCGCCCGGTTTGACCGCCGCGCGCCAACTGCAGCGCCGCGGCTTCGACGTGACGATCTACGCGATGTCGATCCCGCCGGATACGACATCGAACATGTCGCTCGCCGGCTACACGCCTGTTGCGGGTCTCGTCTCGAACGACCGGCGGACGCCTCAGTGGGATGCGCAGTTCCGGCAGGCGGCTGAAATTTCGTATCGACAACTGCAGCTGCTCGCGGGAACGAGCTACGGCGTGTACTGGCAGGACGCGTACTCGGCCACGGACAATCCGGACGCGCAGGGCGGCGGCGGGAACGAAGGCAGCGGCGATTTGCTGCCGCCCGACCTGCGATCCAGTGAGTTTCGCGAGGTGCTCGGGCCTGGCGAGCATCCCTTTCCCGCGAAGTATGCGATTCGGCGGACCAACCTGCGCATCGAGCCCTCGATCTATCTCGATGCGCTGGTGCGCGACGTGCTGCGCTACGGCGGACACATCGTGATTCGCAAGTTCGACACGCCGCGCGACCTGATGATGCTCACCGAGCCGGTGATCGTCAACTGCACCGGCCTCGGCTCGAAAGCGCTCTTCAACGATGAGGAGCTCGTGCCGGTGAAGGGACAGCTCACCGTGCTCGTGCCGCAGCCCGAAGTCAACTACAGCGCATCGGGTCGGCCGCCGGGGTCGACGGCGCCCGTTGTCGGTACGCCCGGCGGCGGCGCCAGCATGAACTCCCGCAGCGACGGCCTCGTGATCGGCAACATGATGGAGCGGGGCAACTGGTCGCTCGACATCAACGAAGAAGTCCGCCAGCGCGTCGTCGACGCGGCGATCCGGTTCTTCTCGGCGATGCGGCCGCCGTCGCCCGGCGCGCGGTTGACGCGCTCGGAGCCGCCCCGCACGGCCCCGAGCGTGGAGAGCTTTTTCGATCTGGAATCCTAGGGAACCGCAGGCAGGAAGGGCTGGATGGGCAGGATAGGCTGGATGGGAAGACGCTCTTCCCTTCCCGCCTTTCCTGCCCTTTCCGCCTTTCCTGCCCTTCCCGCCTTTCCTGGCCCCGCTACCACGGCATGGTGCGCTTCGAATACTTCCGTCCGGCCTCCGCGGCTTGCTGGTTCGCGGCGCCGATCATCACGCCTTCCTTGATCATGTCCACCACGTTGTTGGCGTTCATCGAGTTCAGGAAGAACAGGTGGTTCGCTTTGACGGCGGCGAAGACCTTCGCCCGCGCCGCCTGAAGCTGCGGCGGCATCGGTCCCGGCCCGTTCTTGACGCCCAGCGAAAACGCCATGTCGCCCGGCCCCCATTCGGCAAAGGCGACGCCCGGAATTTTCGTGTTGGCGTCGGCGTTCTCGAGCGCGTACTTGTCCTCGAGCTTCAGCCCGATCATCAGCTCGCCCTTCGGATTGAGCGGCCACACGTCCGCTTTCTCCGCGTACTCGTCGGCGGAAATGCCCCAGATCCGCGCGGCCGTCGGATTGCCGTGGACGCCGCGCCGTCCGCCGTAAGCCGGAAAGCGTACCGCCTCGACGAACGCCCGCACGGCGCCGGGTGCGTCCGCATGACACAGCAGGATGCCGTGGACGCCGGTGGCCAGCACCTGGTGGAACATCCACGCATTCGCGCGCACGGTCGCTTCATCGGTGCCGTTGACCGGCACGTTGACGATGACGGCGGGTGTGCGATGGCCGCTCTTCGTCGGACCGCCCTTCACGAGCCCTTTCATGTATTCAGCGAGCCCCCTGACGTCGAACGGCGCGTGCTCCATGTCGTAGCTGATGTAGTCGGCCCACGTCTGCGCGTCCTTGACGCCCTGCTCGAAGCTGCCTTCCGTGCCTTCGTGGGATCCGGTGTAGTAGATCGGCTGGCCGTCCGCCAGCAGCTCGATTGCGCGATTGACGCGATGCGCGGGCGTCTGGGCGCGTACGCCCGCGAGACCCAGCGTCAGCGCGACGCATGCAGCGACGGTGCGGAGAAAATTGGTCATGACGGGAAGCTCCTTGTTTTTGATGTGTCGCAGCCCTTCAGGGCTGTGAACGCCGTCACTGCAGAACGCCAGTCACGTTCCGTTTGGGCACGAAGCCAACCGGAATCCGCGCCACCTCTTTCATCGTCGTGATGTCCACCACCGACACGTCGTTCGTCACCGGGTTCGCCACGTAGGCCGTCTTGCCGTCGGGCGTCAGCGTCACCCATCCTGCGCCTTTGCCTCCGAGCTCGGCGCCGCCGAGCGGCTTCAAATCGGGCAGCGAATACGAGTAGAGGTGATTGTTCAACCGGCTGCAGACCACGAGCGTTTTGCCGTCGGCGGTGACAGCCATGCCGTGCGACGGATCCGATCCCTCGGGCACGGTGGATTTCCCCGGCGGCAGGTCCGGATTCTTGATGCGGTTGATCTCTTTCTTCGTGGCGAAATCGACGACGGCAAAGCCGTTGAATCCGGTCAGCTGGGCGAAGATCCATTTCGTCGAACCGTCGGGATTCGTGTTGAACGTCATCGGACGAATGCCGAGATCCATTTCGATCACCCACGCAGGCTCTTCGGTCCGCGCGTCGATGACGTTGATGGTTTTTCCGGCAATGGATCCGGCGACGACGTACTTGCCGTCCGGGGTGACGTAGGCGTTGTGGATGGTCCCCTTCGTCGGAACGGTCTTGACGCGCTGAAGCGACGCCGTATCGAT
>Ga0114129_10009168_pt1 | contig 14108 bp, 9 predicted proteins | sample RhiMetdeltSRZDD1_FD_80071 | JGI IMG/M metagenome (GOLD analysis project Ga0114129, IMG submission 80071) | Populus rhizosphere microbial communities from Tennessee, USA - Rhizosphere MetaG P. deltoides SRZDD1 (version 2) (version 2) | ecosystem: Host-associated > Plants > Roots > Rhizosphere >... | reverse complement strand
TTGCGATCGAGCAAATCGCCGCGACGGGTATCCTTGGCGGCGTATCGGTGCTTGCCAATGGCGAGTGCTGGCTCCAGGCAGTGGATTTCCTGCGCGATAAGCCGGACTTGAGCACTGGCGTACACCTGAACGCGGTTGAGGGGCGGCCGGTGTCTTCCGCACCTGAGATCAACGTTCTTACGGGCGCAGACGGTTTGTTTCTCGGGATCGGCGCGCTGCTCAAGCGCTGGGCGCTGCGGCCCGCTGCAGTATCAGTTGCCGTCGAAATTGAATGGCGAGCCCAAATTGAGAAGGTAATGAGAGCTGGGCTGTGGGTGAAACACGCCGACAGCCATCAACATCTCCACGCCTTCCCTCCTGCATACTCCTGCGCAGTCAGACTGTGCGGGGAATATGGAATACCGGCGCTTAGACATCCTCGCGAGGCTGCACCTCGCCCGGGCGACCGCGATGGCGCCCAGGCACTGCGGCTATCGCTTGCGATATCCCGGCGAATGGTTCGACGGACCAATCTTCGCCACAACGACTACTTTCTCGGTTTTATGCGAGCAGGAGCCTACGGAATCTCAGAACTAGTCGCGGACTTGCTAACGGTTCCAAACGGATTAACAGAGATCGCGTTGCATCCAAGCCTCAAGGACGGAGTGCCATATCCAAAGTTGCACGGTGACCGCGAACGTAAAGCGCTGCTCGACGAATCTCTCCCGGATCGGATCAGACATTTAGGAATTGATCTCACCACTTGGGGCGCCGCGGCATAATGAATCGGACCAGCAAACTTGAGTCCTGTGCGATGCCTTTCCTGATGGCGGTGACTGCGATTATCTACATCGGCAGCGCCGGCATCCCGGCTTTGCTCGACGACGCCGACTCGTTTTACGCAGAAGTGGCCCGTGAGATGAACGTGAGGCTTGACTGGATCACCCCGTACGCCAATGAACTTCGTTTCTTAGAGAAGCCTCCGTTGTTCTACTGGCTGATATCGCTTTCTTATAAAGTCTTCGGCTCTACAAATGCCTTTACGGCGCGCTTGCCAACGGCTCTTGCCGTGATCGGGCTGGTGTTTGTGACTGCCAGAATCGGGCAGTTATTGTTCGGATCTCGCGCCGGAGTGTTGGGGGGCTTGGCGCTTGCGACTTCGGTTGGAATGTTTCTTTTCACGCGCATCATCTTGCCGGATGCTCTCTTTGCGTTGCTGCTGGCGTTGATCCTTTACTGGTTCGTGCGATGGGAGCGGGCGGAGCAAAAGGCGGGGGCAGTTGTTTGGATGTACTTCTTTGCCGGACTGGCTGTACTGACGCGCGGATTGATCGGAATCATGTTCCCGGCCGGGATAATATTCTTGACTTTGCTGTTCTCGGGAAAACTCCGTCAGGGAGCGCGGTTACTCTCTTTAAAGGGAGCCTTGCTGTTCCTGGTTATTGCCGTTCCCTGGCACATTTTGATCGGGTTGCGGAATCCAGGCTTCTTCTGGTTCTACTTTATCAACGAACATGTCTTGAGGTTCTTGGGAAAGCGCTATCCGATGGATTACGGCACGGTACCTCTAGTACCGTTCTGGTTGTTGCATCTCGTGTGGCTTTTTCCCTGGTCATTCTATCTGGTCACGCTTTTCCGGCCGCGAAACTTCAAGCGGGCGATAGCCGAAAATTCGGGTGGTTTGAAGCTGCCGCTTGTGTGGGCCCTAACGATTTTGCTGTTCTTTTCTTTTTCGACAAGATTGGAGTATTACACTCTGCCCGCGTTGCCGGCATTAGCGCTGCTAGCAGGGAGACAATGCGCGATGCTATGGGAGAGAGGTGGCAGATGGCCGTCGGCAATCCTAGCGTCAACGGGAGCGTTGATTGGCGTGGCGTTCTTCGGAATCGCTGCTTCAGTTTCTTCGGGAACGGCAAACGGCTTTCTCGGATTGAAAGACAATCCGGACCTCTATGCTTATTACCTCGGACATCTATTCGACCTCACTCCAGAGAGCCTTTTGGCACTGCGTAGTCCGTTACTCATCGCAGCCGTCGGCTTGGGCATTGTGCTTCCCTTACATCATTTCTTAAAGTCGCTGGAGAGCAAGACGGTGACGCTGGCATTGGGGATGTCGATCTTCTTCATCGCTGCAGGCGCAGGTTTCGTGATATTTGCCCCCCGTCTCACTTCAAAACCAATTGCCACCGAGATCAACCGTCGCCTCGATGCACGCTCGATCATCGTTATTGATGGTGAATACGAAGAAGGGTGTAGCATCGGGTTTTACACCGAGCACACCGTCCTCATTCATAACGCCCCATCGTCTAACCTGGAGTATGGCTCGCGTTTCACGGATGCACCGCCGGTGTTTGTCGATGATGGGGGACTGAGAGAGTTATGGAGTAAGCCGTTCAGACGCGTATTCCTGGTCACCTACCAGGCGAAACAGAAGCTGCTGGAGGGCGAGCCTTTCCTGCCGAGATTCACCCTGGCCGAATACGGAGACAAGGTCCTCATTTCGAATCATCCCGATCTCAGGTAATGAAGGGCCTCCGCGATGAGTTCACTGTCGATGGCGGCAAGATCTCAGTCGAAGGGTTGAATAAGATCTTTGCGAAATGACCGATCGAATCTGAGTCGTCAGATGATGGTCAGTTCGTAGCTGCATACTGTGATCTTGTCGCCGGCCTTTACTCCTACGCTCTCGCCGGCTGGGACTTCGCGCTCATCGTTAACGATTACCGGGTTCGCGCCCTTGCAAGTGAGCGTGTACTCGTCGCCGTTCTTCGCCAATGTAGCGTGCTGGCGGCTTACCTCCAGGTCGCCTTCAAGTCTCAGATCGACAGCGGTCTGCCGCGCGCCGCGACCGATTGTGATCTCGTCTTTGAAGAACGACCGCACATCAGGCGGAGCAGTGTCGGCGCCGGGCACTTTGCGTTCAACCCGCACCGAGAAGACCGGCACGAGAGGTTCGAGCGGCTTGCGCGCGCGCACGATTGTGGCTTCATCGTCGACCTTCTCAGTTACGGTAACGAGATCGTCGGGCACGGCTTCGGCTCGCTTGCGCGGCTTCACCATCGTTTTTTGCGCCTCGGTGTCCCAGACGTGTTGCACTCTAAAGCGGCCCGCTTCCAGGCCGGGGTCAACACGAAGCTCGACCGTTAGTGTGCGGGTTTGAAACTCGTTGTCGCCGGCCAGTTCCTTTGCGCGTTCCGTGAGCACATGATGCAGGCCGCGTTCGAGACCTTCGCGCTTTTCACCCTGCCACTCGCTGTCATCGGGCGGGCTCATGAAGACTACGTACTCGCGAGGCACGTAGGTCGGCCCTCCGGGCGGAGTGAACATCTCGCGCTGCATTGACGCTTCAATCTCACGCGCGACCGCAACCAAAAAGTCATCCCACTTCGAACGCGGCCGAGGCTCGCCTTGCTCGTCAAGGTCTTCCTCGCCGTCGATCCACTTCCTAAGATTCTCGATCCATCCTCGCATCCAGAACCTCCTCGGTTCAGAGTTCAGAGTTCAGAGTTCAGGGTTAAGGTTAAGAGTTCGGAGTTAGCGTCCAACCCTGAACTCGGAACCCTAAACCCTGAACCGTTTTTAATCCATCTTCACAAATCGTCCGTCCACCCATCCGTTGTCGGGAACGTTTTCGGGAGGAGTTCCTCCAGCCCACTCCAAGATTTTGATCCTCACCCATCCGCCACGCTCTTCTACTTTGCGAACGCGGGTGCCTTCCGGCACTGTCACCAACACAGCGCCAAAAGGGGTGCTGCGCAAATTGACGTTTGTGGCGCCGCTGATTCTTCCATCGTTAGCGGAGGACCCGAAGAATGGCAGCGTGGGCTTCTGATCGGCGAAGTGATAATAGGTAGACGCAGCCAGTCCGATCAGAGCAGCGGCCAGGAAGATGATGAACACTCGGCGCAACCACTCCGAGTTGATAACCGCACGCAGCTTGTCGAACATGCCCTGCTCCGCGCGGAGGGTTTGCACGCTCAAGTTTCTCGCGCGTAATGTCGCTGCGTTCCGCTCATCGGCTGGCGCGACCACCACACTCCCATCCCGGTCGAGAGTCTGAGCTCGCGATCCGTTTGCAGCGAGTCCGGCCCGGTTCGGCGAGCCTAACGACTGGGTCGCAAACGCGTCGGCATCCGAGTCAGTGGCCTTCGCCGATCCGCCGCTCAGCTTTTCCTTCGCATCATCATCCCTCGACGCATGGTCTTGGTGACTGGGCAGCTCGACCACTATTCTTGCTTTCTGTGAGCGAGCGATTTCGATCGGCGCGTTCGCAAGCATTTGAAAGTTGGGGCGCGCGGCAAGCTGTTCAACCGCGCTCGTAGCGCGCAACCGCGATCGCACGATTGTGGCTTCATCGTCAGCCTCCTGGGTCTCCCCAACAACTCCGACTCGCGCGATGCACTCCCAAAACTCCTCGACCGATTGATAACGGTCGGCGACTCGCGATGCGGTTGCTTTAGCGAACACCGCAAGCAGAGGCCCGGACCACGATTCAGAGGCAAGCTCGCTTGGCAGCTCGCCGATCGGCGATCTGGAAAACTGCCGAGGCGCGCGGCCGGTCATCGCCGTGTAGATTGTCTTCGCCAATGAGTAAACATCCGCCGATGGTGTCAGCTTTTCATTGAGATCGTCCGCCCTGACGTCGGGATGATGTTCGGGTGGAGCGTACACGTTTGTACCAACGCGCGTGATCTCGCTCGCGTCGTCGTGCGTCATCTTAGCGACACCGAAATCCGCGATCTTCAAAACGCGTTGGTCTGCCGACAGCAATAGATTGTTAGGCTTGATGTCGCGGTGAATGACTCGCTGGCTGTGCGCATACGCGAGCGCCTCGGCCACTTGTTGAAAATAGAACAGCGTATCGTTCAGACCGACCGGCCGCTTGCGGCAAAGCGACCAAAGATCTCCGCCGGGCATGTATTCGAGCACCAGGTAGTGAAAGGGCGCGCCTTCAAGATCAGCGGCCGTTCCGTGCCCAAGTCTGAGTATTATGTGCGGATGCCGAACGCGGTCCAAAGCCACGGCTTCGTTCTGAAAGTTTTCGACCAGAGTCTGTTCGAGTTCCGGGTCGGGCGTTCCCTGAAGCGTGGTGTTGAGCGACTTAATAATTACCGGACGCGCATCCTCTACCTGGTCGTATGCGAGAAAAATTTCGGCGTAGCTTCCCCGGCCCAGGCAGCGTTCTACCAGGTAACGCTCGTCGACCACGCTGTTTTCCAACCTAAGCTCAGGCACTTGTCGGTGTCGAAGATTGAGGATCGAGGATGGATGATCGCGTACGATCTTCGATCCTCTATTCTCTATCTTCGACCCTCCTTATTGGTGTTCATTCTTGCGTCGTTCCTCGACGTAGCGCGCCAATGCCGAAGCGGCCTTTGATCTTTCACCCATCGCTTCATACGAAGCAGCCTGCCAGGCATACGCGTCGTACATCGACGGCTGGCGCGCGGTTGCCTCTTCCAAGCTCTTCGCGGCGGCCGCATACTCACGCTGCTCGAGCTGCGCTCGTCCCAGCCAATAGAACGCCTTGGCACTGGAAGGCTCTCGCCTGGCCAGTGATTCAAATTCGGCGGCAGCGGTTTTGTAATCGCCTCGCTCGAACGCTTCGCGTCCAGCCTGCAAAGGATCGGCCGAGTTTAGGCCCGGACGCAACGCGGGCGCATTGATCCAATCTGACGCGCGCAATCCCGCATAGAAAGCCCCTGCAATCACGACCAGAAGCAGCAGCGTGTACATAACCATTCGAGACGCCGATCTCGAACCCGTCGGCGTTGCTGCTTCACTCACGCTCCGCCGCTCTAGCCTCCGAGTCGCTTCGTCTATGTCGGGCCGCCTCCGGTTGAAATCGACGTGGATGCGGCCGCCGCGGGCCGGCACCCGCGAGGCCGTGGAAGCTTTGGCTACCTGCGTGCTCGCCGCGCGCTTATCGCGAGACCGTGGCATTCCGTCATCGATCGCAATGATCGGAGTTTGACGCGCGCGGCCCATCTGCACCACGATCGCGGTCAGGTTGTCGTCGGCGCCCCGCTGGTGAACTATTCGCTTAAGCTCGTCGGCCGCCCGTTGCGGGTCCTTATGCTCGGCAAGCACGCGCGCGATCTCCTCGTCGGACAAGTGGCGGTAGACGCCGTCGCTGCAGAGCAGAAATCGCGTCCCATCGCGCGCGGTGAGCGACTTGATCTCGACCTCGACGTTGTTCTCGACGCCCAGAGCGCGATTGATGACGTTCCGGCCTTCCAGCGCCGGAGCTTCGTCTTTCCCGAATCGACCCGCCCTGATGTCGTCGTTCAGATCGGTGTGATCTACCGTCTCGCGAGAAAAGCGTCCGTCCTCGAGGCGGTAGACCCGGCTGTCTCCGACGTGAGCCACAGTCACATGGTTGGCGTTTATATGAATCAGCGCGACAGTCGTAGCCATCGTCTTGTACGCGGGGTCGCCCTCGGCCATTTCGAATATGTCGCGGTTGGCGAAGTCGATGGCTCGGCGAATCGTCTCGATCGAGGACCCATCGGTTGAGGAGTGATTAAGAGCTTCTTCAATTGTCTCGGCCGCAGTTTGGCTGGCAACCTCGCCTGCTCGTTGACCGCCTACGCCGTCAAAGACCGCGAACAGCCCGCGATCAGGAATCGCAAGAAAGCGGTCCTGATTCACGGGGCGTTTCGGGTTCAACCCGCGGTCACAGACATAGCCGGCTTTCAGGTCCATAGGTCACTTAGATGCCGCGACAGTAAATACGCTGGCTGCCAACGGGTCGTTCAACTCCTGAAGCCTTTTGCTTCTGATCGGCGTCCATCATATCTTAGCACTCCACAACTTGGTGCGGGAACGCGCGCACCGGTTCACGACGTGTGTATAATCCAGCCGTGAGTGAAAATCCCTTGAGCGAGATCGTAATCGTCAGCGAGCCCATCAGTGCACAGCGCCTGGCGGAACTTGCAGCCGAGCATTTTGGCGATATGGTGAAGGCGGTAGTGGACACGAACCGGCGACTGCTGGCGCTTGGGGGCGGGCTTCACTCAGACGAGGAGGCCGCGCTGTTAGCGCAGGGCTCCGAGCAAGCAGACTTGTGGGGCATAAACATCCATCCGGAGAAGCCGAGGTTAGAATGGATCGAGTTTGATTCTTTGATCAACATCAGGCCGCGAACGGGCAATCGCTCTCGCGGGGTAGAAGACGCCGGCACACGGAAACTGATCGAAGCGATTGTTGATTCGCTCATACAATGAAACCGCTGATCCATAAATCTCTCGCCGACGGCCGCTGGTTTACGTTCTCCATCTACGAACAACTGGGCAACGTTGGAAGCGAGTTTGAGCGGGCGGCAAGAGCCTTTGAGCGTGGAGACAACGAACGCTTCGAAAAGGCATTCGAGCGAATGCTCGAGCTGTTGGACCTCACGATCGAGGATCCGAAATGGCGAACAGCTTGTCGCCTGAGAGAACTCCTCCGGTTGCGAGAAGAGGTGTGTGATGTCTTCCACGGCGGTGAAATCTTTGGGACCTCAATCGAGACGTTGAAAAGATATTTCCTCTACTTCGCTATCGCCGCGCGGTCAAACCGCTGACGTCGCGGTGTTCACTTCAGCCAGGTCATGATCGGAGCGACCGCTTCGTAGCCATCTCGGTCAGCGATCCCTTCGAGCCGTTCGACCTCCTTCTCCAAAGCCTCCGCGTCCGCCTTCAACCGTGCTCGCTCGCCGTTGCCAAGGTCCCCGATCTTCTCTCGTCGCCATAACTCGTGTCGCGCCGTGCTCGAGTGAAGCCGGGCACATAGCAGGTCGGGCTCTTCGACAAAACCGAAACGATGATGCCAGTTCATGCTGGCTTCGTTGGCAGCATGATAAGCGCTCTTCAAAATCATTGCGCCCGCGTTGTGCAGTTCGTTCATCGATTCCGACAACAGAGTGGTCGCGATACCACGCCGCTGCCAGGCCGGTCGAACGAAAAGCAAGTCTAGGATCGGATAGCGAGGCGCTTGCGTGAGAAGGGCGGCGCCAACGATCGACTCGTGGCCGTTAGTGAATGTTGTGGCCACGCGCGAGGCCACGTGTGGCTTTCCTCGATGACCAGCAAAATGACTCTGGATTGCTTTCTCTGCCGCTTGAATGATCTCGCCCGCCTCCCAGTCGCAATACTCAACCGAATCGAGAAAAGCTTCCAGAAATGCGGAGGTCAACTCGGCCGCGTCATTGGTCGAGACTTCTCTAAGAGCGACCGGGGAGTTTACGTGTCTTGTCGTAACCGGAATCGCGGCGATAACGATATTCTCCCGCGGGGTGATGTGACCGCGCCCGTCCCAGTATTCGTACCTCCAACCGGGCCGCATTGGGAGTTTCTCGAACTCTTCAATGCTCATATCGAGGTGTTTGCTCTTCACGCCGCAATCTTGAACCAAAGCGTGCGCGCACGACAACCTCCGACGTGAGTTCCTAAACCAGCCTTCACGGGAAGGTTACTAACGTGATGATTAGACCGTACCAAACTTCCGCCTGAAGGCCGGACTACAAACGAAGGGGTAGACCTCACGATTTCGTCGGTGGTATTGTCATAACCGCTCGACCGCAGGAGGTGCCCATGACGAGCCGGCCTAAACAATCACCTTCGCCAAAAGGCGGTAGCTTCCTGATCGAAGACCGAGCCCCTGAAGAAGTCTTCACTCCGGAAGACATAACAGAAGAGCAACGAATGTTCGCGCGTGCTGCTGAAGAGTTTCTTCGCAAAGAAGTCATCCCGCGCGAAGACGAGATCTACGCGAAGGACTACAACGTCCATCGCGAGCTGATGCTCAAGGCCGGCGAGCTGGGCTTGCTCTCGATCGACGTCCCCGAACGGTACGGCGGGCTCGGCCTGCACAAGGTCAGCTCGGCGGTGGTTGGCGAACAGTTCGCTCTTCAACCTTCGTTTGCCGGAACGCAAAGCGCGCACGTCAACATCGGCACATTACCAATAGTGTTTTTCGGGACTGAAGCCCAGAAGGAAAAGTATCTGCCGAAGCTCGCGAGCGGCGAATGGATCGGCGCCTATGCCCTGACCGAGCCGCAGTCGGGCTCCGACGCGCTCGCTGCAAAGACCAAAGCCGTGCTCTCCCCCGACGGGAGGCACTACATTCTCAACGGTCAGAAGATGTGGATCACCAACGGAGGTTTTGCCGATCTGTTCACCGTATTCGCCAAAGTTGACGGCGAGAAGTTCACGGCGTTTCTGGTCGAACGCGGGCCCGGTCTGGTGAGCGGGCACGAAGAGAAGAAGCTAGGAATCGACGGCTCATCTACGACTGCGCTGATGCTTGAAGACTGCCTCGTACCGGTCGAGAACGTGCTCGGCGAGATCGGCCGCGGCCACAAAATAGCGTTCAACGTGCTGAACATCGGACGCTTGAAGCTCGGCGCGCGATCAGTCGGATCGATCAAGCTCTCGCTTCAGCAATCAGTCGCGTACGCGAAGGAGCGGCATCAGTTCGGCCAGCCCATCGCCAACTTCGGTCTCATCAAACACAAGCTCGCCGAGATGACGATTCGCGCTTATGTCGGCGAGTCGATTCTCTATCGCACGCTTGGAATGATCGACGAAGCTCTCGAGCAGGCAGACAAAGACGACCCCGCCCAGGTGCTTCGGGTGCTCGAGCAATTCGCAATCGAGTGCTCGATCATCAAGGTGTGGGAGAGCGAAGCGCTTGCTTACGTGGTCGATGAAGAAGTTCAGGTGTTCGGCGGCTACGGCTACTCGAAGGACTATCCGGCGGAGCGGGCTTATCGCGACGCGCGCATCGCGCGAATCTACGAAGGCACGAATGAGATCAATCGAATCGTGATCGGGTCACAGTTGCTTCGTCGAGCTGCAGCCGGCGAGCTTGAGTTGTTCCAGGCAGCCGCGAACGCAATCGATCTGGGCCTCGGCGCAGGCGAGACGTTGAGTCAGACCCGCGCGAACATCGCTTTCAGCGACGAGCTGTTGCTCATACAGTCGGCAAAGTCAATGACGCTCGCTTCGATCGGCGCCGCCCACCGGGCTTACGGCGACGGCGCGCGCAACGAGCAGGAAATAATCGCGCAGATCGCCGACATGGTGATGGACGTGTACGCGATGGAGAGCGCGCTATTGCGAACACAGCGAGTATTGAACAGTCGCGGCATTGAGGGCTCTCGCCTGCAAGCAGACATCACGCGCGTGTTCGCTCGCGACGCCGCGTCGCGCGTCGAGAGAGCAGCTCGCGCCACCGCAAGTGAGACCGCCGATGAAAAATGCGTCGAGGCTATTGATGAGCTTGTACATCACTCCCCGATGAAATCGATAGCCGCCCGACGCCGCATCGCTGATGCGGCGATCCAAGCCGGTAAATACAACTTGTAGCTGCTGCGCCCAGACTTCTGCGGACCGCAGCGCGTGACATCCATGCCGACCCACCGATGGCATGGTCGCATTACCCTGAATGCAGATGAAGAGTTCGGCGAGCGTTCAGAGCGCGAGCGTTCAGAGTAAGCGGTGCATGGAGTTCAGGCTTTAGCCTGGTCTCTGATTAACGTGACCATAGGACTACAACCAGGCTAAAGCCTGAACTCCATGCACCGCTTACTCTGAGCGCTCGCACTCCGAACGCTCGCTACGAACTCTCTTTACAGGAGACGATCAGATGGCAACAAAGATCGATATCATTCGTCCCGACGATCTGCTCAATTTGCGGATCGAAGCAGCGAACCTGCGCGTCGAGCCGGCTGACCCGGAACATCCCGTGCTGGTTGTCGAAGATCGTCAGCAACCAGGCTTTCTGATCGTTACCTTTCCGCCGCAGACTATAGCCGAGACCGCGTATTTCGAGTTCTCAATTGTCAAGCCGGATGCGCCGACGAATCCGGACGCCGGAAAGAGCGCTAGCGATAACGAGCCGCTCGACCCGCCCGGCGTCGTTGGCACCAAGCGGTTCAGCGTGGCGCAACTTGCTCATCCCAGCCGGCTCGTCTTCAAAGTGCCAGCCGACGCGCGCATTCCGTTTTCCACGGAAGGATTGCTGGACTGGTCTGCTCTGGAATTGAGCGTCAACCCGATTGCAGCCATCGGACCCAATCCCACAAAAGAGCAGATCGCCAGCGCGCCGGCGATTCGTGAGCCGGGGCCAACCGAAACGGCGCTCGAGCTGCCTTACAAGCTGTTGATCTCACCCAATCGCGACGTGGCATGGAGCCATCGGCCCAAGCCTTTCAGCGCGCGCGGCCGAACCGAGCTTTGGCACACGCGTTTGCAGCTCAAGACTGCGGAAGGACCAGCGGAGCTTTCGCGGGTGAACAAAGCGCCGCTGCGCGCAATATGGTCGGAAGACTACCGCCCGCTCAATCCTCCTAAGACTACGGACGTGGACCCTGAGCTCAGCCGCACGGCGATGTCGCCAAACGATCGCCATCAAATCGTCATCCTGACATCTGCGTTTCACGGCTACGAAGCTGATGTGGACGTTGGCCTGCCCTTTGGCATTGGCATCCTCGGCGCCGGCAGACTGGGCAAGCTGAAGCTCACTCTGCCGTATGTTCCCGCGCCGTTCGAAGCTGAGCAGCTCATGCTCACGCCGCTCGGAGGCTGGCTGCGCTCGCGCGGGCACTGGGACCCGCCGCACACGGCGCCGCCCCGAGTTTTTCGCCCTCGCCTCGATCTCATTCAGATTTTCACCGACGTCCGGTTGGCTCAGCCGAACCTGCCACGCATTTCAGCGTTCGATGAGAACATTGTGTTCCCGCCGGGCATCTTCCAACCCCCTGAAGAAATTCTGGATCTGTCGGAATGGGTGCACGTGGCGACGCAAGGACGCGACCATTACGTACGCATAGTCTACGAGGGCGAGCTATGGCCGTTCCGCCATCGAGCGGCGCTAATCAAAGTTACCGAGCGCAAATTCATGCAGCCGAAAGACGGCAGCAATATCATCGGCGCATACCTGATGCAGCGCTTGTTCATCGTTGTGCGCGAGCCCGTGAAGCGATTCACCAAGCTCGGCAGTCCTTTCAAACAGGTTCGTCTGACCACTCTTGTGACGCCAAACATTGCCAATCCCGATGATCCGGACGATCCCGCCGACCCCAGCGGTCCGAACCGTGTTCCACCACCGGCGGCTCGCTCATTCTGGGTCAAGGTGATGACGAGCACCAAGACCCGCGATAAGTTCAGGTTCCACGCCGTCGGGACGGACAAGGGAGGAAACGAGGTTGATTTCACCATCCCGCTGATGTTCGTCTCGAGGAGCGATCTTCCCAAATCTGTCACGCCTGCCTCGACGGCGGTGGCAAAGGATTACAACGAGTTCAGGAACATCGAAAGCCGCAACGCGGTAATTCCGGGCCAAAAAGTGGTGTTCGCCGAACGCGACCAGGCCAAACCAAACGACAATACTCAGCTTGTCACCAATTTCATAAACTTCGTGGTTGACGCCGAAGGCAATCCACCCCAGATGCTCAAGGCAGGGGTCAAGATTCCGCAGGTGCAGGAGCTGCTCGGCACTGATGCGCCAACCACCATCCGCTATTTCAAGAGCTACGTCGACAACGGCTTCGACGCCGCGACCGGCGTGTTTGCGGAGGTGGTCAAGGAAGATCCGAGCAAGTACAAACCCGATAATCCTTTCCTGGCTTATGGAGCCGAGACTCTGGGGGTCAACTTCAGTTCCGACAAAGCGGGCGGCTTTGCGACGCCCAGCATGGGCGTGTCCACGCTGACGCGCTCGTTGGGGCCTCTTGCCGGGAAGGTCGCGGACGCAGTCGCCAACAAGCTCGATCCTAACGAGTTCTTCAAAGGCTTCACGGCACAGTTATTCGGCAGTTTCGATCTCATCAAACTATTGCCGGTCGCCTCTCTCGACCAGAACGCGCCGAAGCTGCGCACGGAAACACAGAACATCCCGAACGGCAAGCTGCTGATCGCCACGCTCGATTGGGAACCGGAATTCCTCGAGCCGAGCAAGACACTCGATCTCGGCGTTGCGGCGATCACGAAAAACCATAATGGCGTGAGCAGGCTTCTCATCCATGGGCGCATCGAGAAACCACTCAAGCTCGACAACGTGGCCCCGCCACCGGCGACGATCGAATTCAACGGCAAGCTCAACGACTTTCAGGTCAGCGTGCTGAAGGCGGTTTTCATCAACTTCGTCGAGTTCAGCTACGTCTCGCGCAACAATAAGAAAACGGACGTGAGCGTTAAACTCGATCCAAATAAACCGGTCGAGTTTGCGGGCGACCTCGCGTTTGTCGAAGAGCTGCGCAACGCCATCCCGCCCGGTCTTTTCGGCAAAGGACCCAGCCTTGACTTGACTCAGAACCCACTCGGCATTCGCGCGGGTTTTGCGTTCGCGCTTCCGCCCATCACGGTGGGCGTGTTCACACTGAAGGACGTGAGTCTGGGCGCGGCTCTCACGCTGCCGTTTCTTGACGGCAAACCGGCGTTCGACTTCAACGTCTCTGAAAGAGCGCACCCATTCCTGCTGGCCGTTGCCATCTTCGGCGGCGGCGGCTTCTTCCATCTTCAGCTCGACACTGCCGGGATGAAACAGATCGAGGCCGCCTTCGAGTTCGGCGCGACCGCCGCGCTCGACATCGGGGTCGCCAGCGGCGAAGTGCATATCATGGCGGGCATCTACTTCAAGCTCGAGCGCAAAGAGAACAGCACCGAGCTCGCCTGCATTCTCTCCGGCTATCTGAGAATGGGCGGCTCGCTCAACGTGCTTGGCATCATCAAGATCTCGGTCGAATTCGTCTTGAGCTTCACCTACGACAGCAAACGGGACAAGGCTTACGGTCGCGCGACGCTGACGGTCCACGTCGAAGTGTTGTTCTTCAGCGTGTCGGTTGAGTTGACGGTCGAGCGTGCCTTCGGTGGAAGCGGCGATCCGCACTTCCGAGACTTTTTCAACACGGTGGAGACCTGGAATGAGTACGCGCTGGCATTTGCGTAAGCGGAGGAAATCATGGCGGCTAAGCAGACTGTTCTTTTCACAATCATCCCACGCGGCATCAGCATCGATAGCCCGACGATGCCAGTCTCGGTTTACGTCTCGCCTCGGTTAATGGGTGAAAGCACACTCGGCGAGTTTCCGGATTGGCTGCGCTGGACGCGGCGCATCAAGCGCAACGGCCTCGTGCTGGAGGTGCG
>Ga0114129_10009167_pt1 | contig 14108 bp, 13 predicted proteins | sample RhiMetdeltSRZDD1_FD_80071 | JGI IMG/M metagenome (GOLD analysis project Ga0114129, IMG submission 80071) | Populus rhizosphere microbial communities from Tennessee, USA - Rhizosphere MetaG P. deltoides SRZDD1 (version 2) (version 2) | ecosystem: Host-associated > Plants > Roots > Rhizosphere >... | reverse complement strand
TTATTGTGCATATACCTTCCAGTCAGAATTAAGCCTTATTATACCCATGTCCCAGTCGTACACGAGATCCTGTTCCTTACCTTCCGTAATTTTCATTACATCGAAATCAAGGATGTTCTCTACATAGTCGAGTGACAACCCATCTCTTTGATGTATGCCAGGAGTTAACGAATATGAGCCAGGCTGCAATAAATTTTCAATTTCAATTTCAACTTTAGTTATCCCTTTATGGAGATGTGCAACCTCTGTACCATTGTTATAAATATTGCTGCAATGTACCACTTGAAAGCCTTCGCGGTTTGCGATTCTTATGTCGAGTATCGCATCGTTAATATCTTCACTACATTCTATCTCGGCGTATATTTTTATAGGTGTGCAGTAATAAAGCGATACCTTATCGCCGGAATGATTGACAATCCTGATTCTCTTATACCTTGCCACACCAGTGTAATAAGTTGATGCCCCTTCAGGGATGAGACCTTCGTCGCCAGCCTTAGTGCTGTTGTCGAGATATGCCTTTATTATTTCGGTTATCTCACCTTTTTTGCTCAGCACACCATTTTGCAAAAAGATGCCCGAAGAACAAAGCGACTTTATAGCAGCCATGTTGTGACTAACAAACAAAACCGTTTTCCCCTCACCTTTGCTGACCTCACCCATTTTGCCGAGGCATTTTTTTTGAAATTCCTGATCACCTACGGCAAGAACCTCATCAACTATCAAAATTTCACTTTCGAGATGAGCAGCCACGGCAAAAGCTAACCGTACGTACATCCCACTACTGTATCTCTTTACAGGTGTTTCAATATATCGCTCAACACCACTGAAGTCAATTATCTCTTCAAGCTTACGGTCGATTTCCTTTTTTCGCATGCCCATAATAGCACCGTTGAGATAGATATTTTCTTTGCCGGTAAGTTCAGGATGGAAGCCGGTGCCGACCTCGAGCAAACTGGCTATTCTACCGCGAATATGAATGCGTCCGGCAGATGGAGAAGTGATTCGCGAAAGTATTTTCAGCAGTGTGCTTTTGCCTGCGCCATTCCTCCCGATTATGCCAACCGCATCGCCCTCCTCGATTTCGAAGTCTATATCACGAAGGCTATATACAATATCGCCGCCTTTTACCATCCTGTCGTTTAGTTCTCCAACAATTAGGTAGGGATCTTCCTTTCCTCTTACGCGTGCCATCCACCTGTTGAAGTCCTGGCTAAGCGTTCCGGTACCGATTTCTCCCAGCCGGTAAATCTTGGAAAGATGTTCCACTTTGATTGCGGTGCCCATACAGTTATACTGTGTCTACAAAGTTCTTTTCAACCTTATTGAAAACAATTATTCCCGTTATCATTAATACTATTATTATCGTTGCGCTGTATCCTATCAAGGTCCAGTCGAATAGTCCCCTGCCAAGCAAGCCATATCTTATCGCTTCAAATATTCCCGTCATGGGGTTTATATTTAGCAGCCATCTGTACTTATCGGAAACAATGCTTAATGGATAGATCACTGGTGTAGCGTACATGATCAGCTGTACACCAAAAGTCACCAGGAATGAAAGGTCTCGATATTTAGTAGTAAGCGCGCTTATAATAAGTCCCAAAGCCAAGCCCAACGCAGCCATCATCAACACGGCAACCGGGAAAAATAAAATATAAATATTGGTTGCAGGTCTGAAATCTTTGAATGCGATATAAAATAAAAACATCAGCAGCAATAATATCAGCTGTACTCCAAACTTAATAAGATTGCTAAGCACCACGCTTAACGGCATTATAAGTCTTGGAAAATATACTTTCCCGAACATAGAGGCATTGTCGCGGAATATGGTGCTCGTTTTAGTAAGACATTCGGCAAAATAGTTCCAGGTGACAATTCCAACCAGGTAAAATAATGGCGGTGGCAACCCATCGGTACTTATGTTGGCCAGTCTCGAGAAAACTATTACATAAATGATTGTGGTGAAAAGTGGCTGCAGAAAAAACCACAGCGGACCGAGAATGGTCTGTTTGTAGAAGGAAATAAAATCGCGCTTAACCAGAAGGAAAAGAAGATCGCGATAACGCCACAGGTCCCGGTAGGAAAGATGGAATACAGATGTATGCGGTTCAATAATAAGATCCCATTCTTTTACAGCTTCGTCGTGGTTCATTAGTGAGAGTATGAATTATACTTTGCTTACACGGCCGTTCACTAATGTATAACCCTGATTTTCCTGTTCGCACCACGCCTTGCTATCCTGGTCAAATGCAAGCCTGTGTCCCTGTTCACTTACCCATCCGATCTGACGTGCTGGGTTGCCTACCATCAATGCGTAAGGAGAAACCGGCCTGATGATCACTGCACCCGCTCCGATAAGAGAGTATGCCCCGATCTCAATGCCACAAACAATTGTTGCGTTCGCGCCAATACTGGCGCCTTTGCGGACTATAGTGGATTTGTATTCGTCCTTTCTTACAACAAAACTTCTTGGGTTAATAACATTTGTAAACACCATGGAAGGGCCCAGGAAAACATCGTCTTCGCAGGTCACTCCCGTATATATTGAAACGTTGTTCTGAACCTTTACATTATTGCCCAGAACAACGCCTGGAGATACTACTACATTCTGCCCAAGGTTGCAGTTTTTTCCAATCGTGCAACCTGTCATGATATGCGAAAAGTGCCAGATCTTAGTGCCTTCTCCAATTATGCAATCAGCGTCAATTACAGCAGTAGGGTGTGAAAAATAACTCATTCAAAAATCTATAGCCCTATTTTAGATTTAATCCTTCTGTAAATTGTTTTCTTTTTGGCATCGGTAACATAATACGATTCGCCATAGCCTGAACCAGTTCCATAACCGTAGCCATATCCGTATCCATATTTCGCAGCACCATAACCATAATATCCCTTTGTGCCCTCAGAAATAAAGTCATTTACAAGGATACCCATTTTTGGCAGCTTATGCTTTTTATAGAGCTCGTCGATAAAGTTGATCTGACGCTTAAAAGTATAACGTTGCCTTACTACATAGATCGTCGCATCTGCGTACTGGCTTAGAGTAAACGCATCACTAACAAGACCCACAGGTGCGGTATCAATTACTATGCATTCAAAATTTTCTTTGAGCCATGTAAACAGCTGGCCAAATTTTGGTGTCAATAAAATCTCGGATGGATTGGGTGGTACAGGTCCGCAGGGGATAACAAATAAATTTTCGACATGTGGTACCGGCTTTGCAAGCTCTTCGAGCCTGGCGCTGCCTACAAGATAATTAGTCAGTCCGTGTCCTTTTGCGAGACCGAGACCTACAAGGATCTTCGGTTTACGAAGGTCGAGCTCAAGAATAACTGTTCTCTGTCCTGATATCGCCAACGTGGCTCCAAGGTTGGTAGATATAAAAGACTTCCCTTCTCCGCTGAACGAAGAAGTTACGAGAATCGTTGGCCGCTGAAACTGGTCACCGAGAACAAACCGGAGATTGCTTCGCAGAATTCTCATCTGTTCCGCAACTATCGTCCTTGAATTGTCAGGGAACAACAACACCTTTTCATTTTCGCTATGCCCTACTTCGCCCAGCAAAGGCGCATTAGTTCCTTTGATAATCTCACCACGTGTGATAACCTTATCGTTTAATAAATCGCGTAAATAAATTATAAATACCGGTAACAGAAAGCCTATCAGCAAGGCAATGCTATATACCCGGGATGGTATGGGACTCACCAGGTTAAAATTGGGAAGAGCGATGTCAAGTATGCGCGAACTAGCGATTGTTGACGCCTGAGCTATTTCCGACTCTTCTCTTTTCTGCATCAGGAAGAGATAAAGATTTTTCTTGATTTCCTGCTGTCGCGCTTTTTCTGTTCCCTGTCTTTCTTTTTCCGGAATTGAAGTGACCTGTTTTTTCAGCTTATCGTTCTGTTCATTAAGTACCCTGATATTATTCACATACACCTGCTTGATGTTAGTCAGGTTCTGCAACATTTTTACGCGCGCCTCTTCAATATTCTGTTCGAGATTTTTAACTATCGGGTTATTGAGCGTTGCCCCCGTTTGTAATTCCGCGAGTCTGTCTCTTACAAGCTTGTTATAAGCAGCCACAAGTTCGACCAGCGTTTGGTCTGACAAACCTAACGTTGATGGAACAAGCGCCAGCTTGTTCTCAGGTTTACTAATGTAATCCTCAAGTAGCGCCACAACCCGAAGCTGTACTTCCTGCTCTCTTACATTCTCATTTAACTCGTTAATGTTTGTAAAATACATTTCGGACTGTACCGGGAGATTGATAATATCCCTGCTGTTACGGAATCGCTGAAGATTTCCTTCAACACTATCCAGTTGGTTCTCGACAAGATAAAGGCGATCGTTGATGAACGAGAGAATTTTTCTATTCATCTCGTTCTTGTCTTCTATTCCAGCTGCATTGTATTGCTTCATAAGCTCATTGAGAATGCCGGCTGCGAGTAAAGGATTTTCGTGCACATATGAAAGGCTGAGCACATTTGAGAGATCGTTCGCAGGACTTACAATAAGACCGCGTGTATAATAGTTAGCTGCATCCATCAATGGCAACCATTGCAGTATGAATTCCCGGTATTCCAGATCCCGGTAGGATGATTGCCGGGCAACAAGCCTGAAAGTTGCCTGGGGCAGCTCCACTTCCTGACCAACCGCATACTGCTGTTTGCTTTCACCAATAGTGTAGGTGGACCAGTCTTTGCTAACGTGAACGTGCACGCTGAATGGTTTCGTAGAATCGGCGAGGCGAAGCACAACAAGTTCAAGCGGATAGTCGGGATAAATATCTGTTGTTTTAACATTGGCGATAACGGAATATTTTCTCTGCAATCCCATACTCTTCACTACTCTCTCCATCATTGTACGCGATGAAAGGATGAGCATCTCATTCTGCTTGTTCGTGGTGGATTGAAACAGTCCGATATCAGAGAACATGTCCTGGGAGCTTATTCCTCCACCTCCCCTTTCGTGATCATTTCTTATTAAGAGCGTAGATGACACACTGTATGTGGGTTTCTTATATCTTAAGTACAGCCACGCCCCTATAAGGCTTAGCAGTATACAAATGGCAAACAGCCAGCTGTAGTTTAGATATTTTAGCAGGAACTCTTTTGGATTGATACCAGAGACATCATCCTGCTTATTCGAAAGATAAGGATAGCCGTTTTCGTTTTCCATTTAATTCGTTAGAACATTTATAATACTTACCACAACACCCAGTGCTGATACTACGCCGAGCACTACGCCTAATGATCGGTAAGTTGTTTGATCGGTACTTGGGATCTTGCGGTTATTCATTTCAACATACACGACGTCATTCTGGCGCAGAAAATAATACGGTGAATTGAAAATATCACCATTGTTGATGTCTATGGTGCCTGTTTCCCTTCCTTCATCTGTTTGCCTGATTATCCTGATGTTATTCCTTTTTCCGTAAATGGTAAGGTCTCCAGCCAGTCCGATCGCGTCTAGTATTGTTACCCTTTCGTTTGGAATCGTGAACGTTCCGGGCTTGGCCACTTCACCAAGTATTGTGATCCTGTAATTAGATAACCTTACAGTTACATTCGCCGAATCTATATAACGCCTTAATTGCGCGGTTAATGTGTCAGATAACTGCATTGTTGTGAGTCCCGCCGCTCTAACGTACCCCAGATAAGGAATACTTATGTTTCCTTTCTCATCTATAAGGTAACCACCACCAGAACTGGCCCCGCTGGACGACCCATCGCTATTCAGTGAACCGGCGCTTGTATTTGGCCTGTTAAACAGCCTGGAACTTGCCTCGTTCGGAGTAACCACAACAATCGATAAAATGTCCCCCTTCTGTAAAACCGGCTCATAGCTAAGTGCCGCCTTTTGCAGCATACTGTCTGAAATGTTTCTGAAGTATATGGATTGTTCCGTAAGCCTTTGATTCGTTTTGCAGGAAAACAAAACCGTGCCTGCAAGCAGAAAAAATACCAGCCGGGATATTGAACTCATATGGGTTATTGGTTATGAAATTGCGGACATAGCTTCGCCTCCTCAGTCACATCCACTTTTTTGTAACTGCTAACGCTGCTTGTCCTTAATTCTTGTTCAAAACCTCATTATCAATAAAAAAAGGGCATAAATAAGTATTACATACAATACTTTTATACCCTTTTCGCAAATAATATCAAAATATGGATTGACTATTTATGAGGTTTTTCATTGTCAGAGACAAATATACCAGAATTTAAATACCTCCCATGCGGAAAATCCTCCAAAAACTACTGAAAAAACCCATTGGCTGGCTGGCTATAAAGCTCTCATCCTCACCGCGAAAAAAAGAGGTTTTTAATTCACTTTCCACATTACTCAAGTGCCTGCAGGAAGGCAAGTCTGGCTATCCATCAGAAGTTCGATTCGATATTGATTCCGGCAGATTTATCATCCTCTCCGACCAACACAAGGGCGCAAAGGACCTGGCCGATGATTTCAGGAACACTGAATCTAATTTCATGAACACTCTGCGTTATTACTACGACGAAGGTTTCACATTCATCAACCTGGGCGATTGCGAGGAATTATGGGAGGCCACTCCTTCCCAGGTAATCGAAAAAAACAGGCAGACTCTCTTAGAGGAAGCCCGGTTTCATGCAGCCAGCCGCTACTACCGGATCTTTGGCAACCACGATCTTGAATGGAATTATGAGATACAACGGCTGTTGTACCTTAAGCCGATCTTCGGCCCCACATTAGCCGTGAACCAGGGACTACTGCTGACCACCACACATAAAGAAAAACCTTATTCGATCTTTCTCGCTCACGGCCACCAGGGCGACAGGCGCAGTGATGGAAACGCGTTCAGCAAATGGTTTGTTGCAGCTATATGGACGCCGATCCAGCGATTCCTGGAAATCCAGGTAGACAGGCTCTCCGATTCATTTGAACTGGTAGACAAACACAATATCCTGATGTATGAATGGAGCGCCACCAACAAAGACCTGCTTTTTATTTCGGGCCATACTCACAAGCCCGTTTTTGCATCGCTCGATCATATGGACAGGCTGACCAAACAGCTGGAACATGCGAAAGCTGAAAACGACAGTCAGCAAATTGTTTCAATTGCCAGTGAAATGGAGAAACGAAAAGCTGAATACGCGGGAAAGCAATTGACAAAAACGATGGCAAAGCCTACATACTTTAATTCCGGTTGCTGCTGTTTTCCCGATGGCGATCTCACCGGTATCGAGATCGCCGACGGATTTATCAGGCTCGTAAAATGGAAAACAGGTAAAGACAAAAGCACCAGACTTGTGCTTGAAGAATCTCCCCTGTTTTACCTGTTTGACCTTATCTCCTCAGAATAATCTGCCCTGGGTGCCAGGTCTCATAAACTTTGTTGTATCAAGATCCATTCGATCGTGGTTAAGCCCAAATTTCATTGTGTATTTTCTGTACTGCATCGCCACCATCTCTGCTATATTTCCTTCTCCCCTCATCCTTACTCCCCATCGGCTGTCGTTCACTTTACCGTTGTGACTGCCTTCAATGAGATGCCACACTTTGTCGGCACGGTCAGGAAAATTCTTATACAGCCAATCATGAAACAAAAGTTTTACAGCGCCATTCAATCTGATAAATGTGTACGCCGAAAATTTTGCTCCTGCTTCACTCGCTAACCTTATGATCTCGTGCATCTCGTGTTCGTTGAGTCCCGGTATCATAGGACCAAGCATCACTCCCATTCTTACTCCCTGGTCACTGAGTTCCTTTATCAATCTTAATCTTTGCCTGCCCGTGGTAGTTCTGGGCTCCATTACACGTCTCAGTTCTTCATTCAATGAATTAACAGACACCAGAATTGATATGAGATTGCGATCGGCCATTTTCTTAAGAATGTCCATGTCTCGCAGCATGCCCGCATTTTTTGTTATCATTCCAACAGGCTGGTTAAATTCCAGACACACTTCAAGCAATTGTCTCGTCAATCTGAATTTTTGCTCAGCAGGCTGATAGCAATCAGTGTTTCCGCTCAAGCCAATCGGCACACATTCCCACTTTGGATGCATCAGAAATTTTCTCAATAGCTCGGGAGCGTTTTTCTTGACGATAATTTTTCTCTCAAAATCTAACCCGGCACTATAACCGAAGTACTCGAACGAATTTCTGGCATAACAGTATATACACCCATGTTCACATCCCTGGTAAGGATTCATGCTGTAAAACATCCCTACGTCAGGACTTTCAACCTTATTCACCAGGCACTTTGCGTTTTCAACCAGATACTGTGTTGGGGTATTTGGATCCGACCAGTCATCGATGGATTCAAGATCTTCCCTTACGCGCGTAGTCTTAATAAATCTATTTGGCGTATTGAACTGCGCCCCCCTTCCCTTCAAGTAGGAGTTCACCTCCTGTTCATTCTCCTCCATTTATCTGCTTCTTAGAAATTTTAAAAAAATAATTCACCCTGCCGCGTTGCTACGGGCATGTTCATGAACTCGAACCGCCGCACAACCTGGTACGATTTTTCTCCAAGCGGTCGCCTTAACAGCAACATTCCATCTGCAATGATCTTCGCGTTAAAATGCAGGTGCGAATATTCCAGCCAGCCCTTTTCATACTGCCATGGAGCTAATTTTCTTGCTACAGGTATAAATGGCTCAGCAATAAAATGCGGATCGTGTTCGGGATCGGCCTTCATTAATTTCTGCGCCTGCCTCAGTTCCTTCACCAGATTTTGTACCTGAGTCCTGGTAGCTACATTTATATAGATTGTATGCGATGGGAATGCCCCATAGTCTTTCAACTCTATTTTAAATGGCGTTATACCCATAGAAATATGATGAAACCGATTCACCAGTTTTTCTTCCATCATGCTCCAGGTCACAAAATGAATTAATGCCAAATGCGGTTTACCCGTTAATGGCATAGCGGGGGAATATTTTTCGTTGAAGTTTTTTCTTACCGTGTTTATGCGGTTTCTCAATTCCTCATTCGGTGATATTACCAGGAGATAATCGTTCAGTCGGTAGCCAGGCATTGTGGAATAGATCTTCTCTTCCATGCTAACACTAATTTAGTTAGTATAAATTTACTAACTTTTTTAGCTATTACAAAAATTAATTTGAGGATTTAAGAAACCCCGGCTATTCAAACAATCGTTCTGCCTCTGAAACAGCATCCGGCTTTCCGACGTCTATAAAGGTCGTATCAGAATGATCGAAACTTTTGATAATCTCCTCACCCGCAAGGCTTAAATACACATCAACCATCGAAAATTTGCCGCTGTGCTTAACCAGTGAAAATATCCTTGGGTCAATTACATGTATGCCGCTAAAAGCCCTTAACCGTCTTTCGGCGGTCTCTCTTGTCATTTTTTCTTCGCCGGTGTTAACATTTATCCACCCACACAGATTGTCCAAATGATCAAACACAAAATATCTGGAAGTTTTTCTATCGGTAGTGGCCAACGTCGCCAAAGGCATCAGTTTTCTGTGACTGCCGATCATCTTTGTCAGATCCAGACTGGTTAGTACATCCACGTTCATCAAAACAAAAGAATCGTTATTAAGCCACCTTGACGCCTTCATCAATCCACCGCCGGTTTCGAGTACCGCATCCCTTTCATCACTGATAACAATATCACTCCCCCATCCTTTATTTTCCGATATCGCCCCTTCAATCTGGTCGGCGAAATGGTGAACGTTTACCACCACTTCGAATATCCCCACCCGTTGAAGAAACTCTATGTTCCTTTGAAGTAAACTTTTCCCATTTATTATGGCAAGCGCCTTGGGATGTGTGTCGGTCCAGGGTTTAAATCTCGTTCCCAAACCTGCCGCGAGGATCATGGCCTTCATAATAGATATTTTACAAAACAATGTTCATCAACATTGCGCTACGGTTCGGATAATCGGTATTATAGTGCAGACCCCTGCTTTCTTTTCTCAATTGCGCACACTTTACGATCAAATACCCAACTGTGATCATGTTTCTCAATTCGCACAGTTGCGGTGATAAGGTTGTTGCCTGATACAATCCCTCCGTTTCCTCCCATAACAGGTCGAGCCGTTTGATTGCACGCGATAAACGCACATTGGTGCGCACAATGCCCACGTAGTCGCTCATCAACAACTGCAACTCTTTCAAGCTCTGCGTGATAAGGATCATTTCTTTAGGATGCGATGTGCCCGAGCTGTTCCAGTTTGGTATGCTTTCCCTGAACGAAAGAGAATTTATTCTCAAGGACGAATCAGAGGCGCATCTATGAGCAAACACCATTGCCTCGAGCAATGAATTGCTGGCCAGACGGTTCGCACCATGTAATCCGGTGCTTGCACATTCACCGCAGGCGTAAAGATTTCTTATAGATGTTCTGCCCCATTCATCGGTTTTTATGCCTCCGCAACTATAATGAGCTGCAGGCGCAACAGGTATCATATGTTTGGATACATCAATTCCTATCGACTTACACTTTTCGTAAATGTTTGGAAAATGTTCTGTGAACTTATCGACTGGAATATGCCTCACATCAAGATATACATGCTCAGTTCCTGATATTTTCATTTCGTTGTCTATCGCCCTTGCAACAATGTCGCGCGGAGCAAGATCCTTTCTCGGATCATATCTTTCCATGAAAGCCTCACCATTCTTATTTCTCAATATGCCACCATCTCCCCTCACGGCTTCGGTAATCAGAACGACTGCCCTCCGATACCTGGTTCATACAGCGCCGTTGGGTGAAACTGGATAAATTCCATATTCTCAATTCTTCCTTTCGCCCTGTATACCATCGCTATCCCATCTCCTGTTGCAATTGAAGGATTTGTGGTAGACCTGTATACCTGCCCGTTGCCACCAGTTGCAAGTAATGTCACTTTTGCCAGTACCGTTTCTATCTGGTTCGTCTCCCGGTTCAGTACATACACTCCATAGCAGTCAATATCGGGCGTAGCTTTCGTAACAAGCATGCCGAGGTGATGCTGTGTTATCAGATCAAGTACGAACCAATGCTTGATCAGTGTAATGTTCGGATATTCAGATATCTCATCAAGCAGGGCACGCTCCATTTCCTTACCGGTAACATCTTTATGATGAAGTATCCTGAATTCACTGTGGCCGCCTTCCTTGCCAAGTTTAAAATCACCATCGCTCTCTTTATCAAACCTTGCACCCCATTTAATTATCTCGCCAATGCGGTCGACACCTTCCTTCACCACAATCTCAACAACTTTCGGATTACATAAACCGTCTCCGGCAATTATCGTGTCTTCAATATGCTTCTCGAAACTGTCATTTTCAAAGTCCATTACACCAGCTATGCCGCCCTGGGCATACTTCGTGTTTGTTTCGTCGGCCTGTGCCTTCGTTATAATCAGCACTTTCTTGTCGGGAAATTCCTTTGCCACCTTAACCGCATAAGTAATTCCCGCGATTCCTGAGCCGATAACAAGAAAATCTGTCTGCATAAATAAGTTAAAAGTTATAACTGAAAAGTGAAAAGTGAAAAGCGCTTTCAGGTTAATTGCAACATTTTACTTTCAACTTTGCATTTTTAACTTGTTTAGTATTGTATCGAATAGGAAAATTTTTCAGGGTTTTCAAACATTTTCAACAGGTCATACCTGATGGTTACGGTTTTTTTATCGTCAGACAATTTGATCATTTCATTATCCGATTTTTTTACAGGTCTCGGAAGCTTTATAGTAGTAGTGTATAAAATTTCAAATCCGCCGCCCACCATTTGTTTTGCCTGCGCAATTTCCGGTCTGTTCATCAGCGAGTCGAAACGGGGCCGGTTCAGCTTACGCTCGATCTTATTTTTTGAAATAGTTACATCAAACACGTTATTCATTTGGTCGAGCCCGCCCTGGTCTTCCATATTTGTAGCACCCTGCGCGCTGTCTTTTTTTGCAAACACCTGCTTGAATACCTCAGATAAACCGCCAGTGCCGGTACCCGACATCAGCGCCTGCAGATCTGCAAGGCTTTTGAACGGAAAATTCACATCTGCATTGAAAACATTTTCTTTCAGATCGATTTTCATTTTCATTGTTCCGTCCTGAAACAGCCTGCGCTGTTCGGGTGTAACATCTTTTGCAGTATCCATTATACTTTTTAAAGAGATCAGCGTGTCTATCGATCTGTTGAGGCCGCTCTTCTGAATTTCTTCCTCACTGGCCATGGACTGCATCATTTGCAGAAGCGCGCTCATATCCATTTTTGTGGAATAGGTTCCGCTGCCATTTTCATTTATAGTGATGTCTTCATTTATTTCATAGCAAGCCGCAAACAGCACTGATATGATTACAACTACACAAACCCATAATTTTTTCATTGCAAAATTTTTATTTAATATAATTTATTTGTCTACGACTTGAGTTCAACCAGTTGGAGCGCCGCTTTACGCGCAGGGAACCATGAGGCCAACAGGGCAATCAGCATCACTGTTATAAGCACAAGTATGAAATCACTAAATCGCAGCTCCACAGGATAATAATCAATGAGAAATGTACCTCCTTCAATTGCAATAAGCTTGTATTTTACCTGTGCCCAACAAACCACAATAGCCAACAGCAACCCTGCACACGCTCCCATGCCTGCAAGTAAAATCCCTTCCGAAAGAAATATTTTACGCACACGATAATTATCTGCGCCCAGCGCCTTTAATATCTGAATGTCTTTCTGCTTCTCCAGAACAAGCATGGTTAGTGCCCCTATCATAGTAAACGCCGCAACGATCAGCATCATCGTCAGAATTCCATAGATCGCCCATTTCTCAAGGTTCATCACGCTATACAAACTCTTATTCTGTTCATATCTCGTTTCAATAATATAATCATCGCCGAATACTTTTTTCAATTCCTGCTTTGTGTCGTCCGCTTCCCCAGGATTACGTAAGGCTATTTCGAGGCTTCCATATTCGTCCTCACCCATCGAAAGCATTCTCTTCATAAAACCCGTGTTAGTGATCGCATATTTGTTATCTATATCCTGCTGAATGAAAAATGTACCAGACGTGGTAACATTCTCAGCCGAGAAAGCCTGGTACGGATCCACAACATTTATATTCACTCCTCTTTTAAAAAGATAGACTGTAAGCGGATAGAGATTGCGGTCCGACATGACAGCGAGCGCATTTTCGATGCCACTGCCCAATATCACAGACGCCTTGTTGCTATCGCCCGGATTAAATTCACCACGTATCATTTTACCGGCAACAGAGGTAACGCTTGTATAGTTTTCGTCAACTCCTTTCAAGTATACTATGGTTTGTATCTCGCCATTTTGCAGTAATGCCTTCTCTTCAACGATCCTTGACACTGCTTCGATGTTGTAGATCACTTTCATCTTCGAAAACTGCAAAGGCGTTACCGTTATAGACTTCCCATTTTTTGGCGCCACCCTGAGATCTGCATAAAACGATGAGTAGAGAGATTTCACCAACCCCTCGAATCCATTGAACACACTGAGCAATATGATGAATGCAGCCGTAATAAGTACGATAGCGATCATGCTCACCCATGCGATAACGTTAATCGCGTTAGTAGATTTTTTTGCAATGAAATACCGCCAGGCAAAGAGAAGATTCATTCGTTGCCCTTATTTTCATTTATTTTCTTAAAAAGCTCCTCCATCTTAAAAACTTGTTCGAGTGTGTCATCAAGATAAAATTGAAGAACAGGCATTCTCCTCAGCTGCTTACCTACTTTCGCGGTAAGTTCTTTCTTGATCTCCCACGATCTTTCCTGTATTTTTTTAAGAACCGCTGCCTGGTCTTTCACTTTGAAAAGACTGAGATACACCCGCGCCTCGAGCAAGTCGGGAGTAACTTTAACAGAACTTAAAGACACCATGCCCCCGTCTGTCATATTCAGTCCCAGCCTCTGAAAAATGTGGCTAATTTCCTCAAAAAGTAAACCACCTATCTGCTTCTGTCTTTTTCCTTCCTGCATCATGCGAAGATACGGAACTCCTATCTTTGCCACCGAATGAAGCGTTTCTCTACGATTCTCAAATACCTGAAAGACCAGAGTGGAAGCATTGCACTGTATATTTTGTTCAATCTTCTTTCCGTAGTTTTCTCACTGTTTTCGCTCGCCATGCTGGGTCCGTTCCTTCAGTTGCTTTTTTATAAG
>Ga0114129_10009166_pt1 | contig 14108 bp, 12 predicted proteins | sample RhiMetdeltSRZDD1_FD_80071 | JGI IMG/M metagenome (GOLD analysis project Ga0114129, IMG submission 80071) | Populus rhizosphere microbial communities from Tennessee, USA - Rhizosphere MetaG P. deltoides SRZDD1 (version 2) (version 2) | ecosystem: Host-associated > Plants > Roots > Rhizosphere >... | reverse complement strand
TGCCGAGGCTGGGCAGCGAGTCGAGGATCGGGTCGTACACCCCGCGCAGCCGGCCGATCGAGATCATCGTGTCGCGCAGCTCCCCGACCTTGTCGGCGAACCGCGCGGTCTCGTGCTCCTCCCGCCCCATCGCCTTCACGACCAGCGCGCCGTCGAAGCTCTCGTGCGCGATCGCGCTGACGTCGCCGCGCAGCTCCTGTACACGGTCGTAGCGGGCGGCCGCCTGGCGCGAGTACACCGCGTAGATGACGAACAGGGTCGGGAAGACCGCGACGCCGACGAGGGCGAGGGCCCAGTCGGTCAGCAGCAGTGCGACGAGCGCGCCGACGAGCATCACCACGGTCGCGACGGCGTACGCGAGCGTCGCGGTCGGGATCCATGTCGCGTCCACGTCCGAGCTCGCGTTGGACAGCAGCGTGCCGGTCGCGTGCTGGTGGTGCCAGGCCGGCGGCAGCTCCAGGTAGCGACGGGTGACGCGGCGGCGGTACGTGGCCTGCAGGCGCATCTGCATGTACGCCGAGCCGAGCCGCCGTCCCACGATGCCGGCCACCTTGAGCGCGCTCAGCCCGACCAGTACGACCGCGGCGACGACCAGGACGCCGGCCTCCGCGTGCCCGCGGGTCAGCTGCGGGACGACGACCCGCGCGACGATCGCACCGACGACGTACGCGCTGCCGATCGTCAACAGGCCGGCCAGGCAGGCGCCGAGAAACGAGATCGCGAACAGCCGGGGCTCCTCGCGAATTCCGCGAGCCATAAGACGTACCCCTTTGTTCAGTACGTCCCGGCTGGTCCTGCCGGACATCGGCGCCTCCTGATGTGCCGTGGGTGGTCAGAGGTTACCTGGCACGGCGGAGCGCGGCGAAGAGCCACCATTTCGTCCGTCACCGATGTGACCGGACATCAACGCGGGCGGTTACTCTGGCACACCCACCAATGTGGCGCCATCGAGAGAGTTGGCAGACTTGATCCCCCGATCGTTTCGTTAGGCTCGGATTGACGTATCTAAGAAAGTGCGGGCTGATCTGCGATCGTGAGGCGGATCTCATCCCTACACAAGGCAGTACGGCCGTGCTGCCGTCCCATGGAGGTTCACCACGTGAAAAGCCCCGTCCGGCGGGGGACGCTCGCCGCGCTGACCGCTGCGGCCGTCATCGCGTCGACGTTGTTCGTCGCCACAAGCAGCGAAGCGAAAACAGGAAAGCCTGAGTGGGTCGGGACCTGGGGCTCGGCACTGACCACGGCCAGCCTCGGCAACGCCGGTGGCTCGCTCACCGGTTTCAACAACCAATCCATCCGCATGCTGATCCGGACATCGGTCGGGGGCGAACGGGTCCGCATCCGGATCTCCAACGCGTTCGGCGCCGGCCCCATCACCGTCGGGCACGCGACTGTCGGCATTCCGTCCGCGCCGGGCTCGCCGAACCTGGTGCCCGGTTCGATCCGCGAGCTGACGTTCCTGGGCAACAGCTCTACCACCGTGTTCAAGGGTGCGGACGCGCTCAGCGACACCCTCCTCTGGGACCTGCCCGCACTGCAGGAGCTGGCGGTCACCCTGTACTTCCCGACCGCCACCGGGCAGGCGACGTACCACGCGAACGCGCGGCAGTCCACGTTCATCTACGCCGGTGACCGTGCCGGCACCGAGGACGGTTCGGGTCAGACCATCACCCGCGCCGGCTTCTACTTCCTCGCCGGCGTCGACGTGGCGCGGCGCAAGGCGGACGGCTCGATCCTCGTCTACGGCGACTCGATCAGCGACGGCATCGGCGCGACGTTCGGCGCCAACACGCGGTGGCCGGACCTCCTCGCGCAGCGGATCGTGGCCGACCCGCCGTCGACCGACAACATGGGTGTGCTCAACGAGTCGCTCGCCGGCAACCAGGCGACCCACGACGGGATCGAGGTCGGCTTCACGACATTCGGCCCGAGCGGGCTGGCGCGGCTCGACACCGACGTCTTCGGCCAGACCGACGTCGAGGCCGCCATCGTGCAGCTCGGCGTCAACGACATCAACTTCTCGGGCGACTCGGCGGACCGCATCATCGCCGGTCTGAAGCAACTCGCCGCGCAGCTGGCCGAGCACGGCATATTCACGATGGTCTGCACGATCGGGCCGTTCGAGGGCTTCGTCGGCCCGCCGGCGTGGACGCCCGCCAAGGAAGCGGTCCGGGTCGCGGTGAACGACTACATCCGCAACCAGGGCGACTTCGACGAGGTCATCGACATGGACGCGCTGCTGCGCGATCCGGCGAACCCGACCCGGCTGCTGCCGGCCTACGACGCCGGCGACCACATCCACCCGAACGACGCGGGCGGCCAGGTGCTCGCCAACGCCGTACCACTCGACGAGATCTAAACTGCAACCAGTTGGGCAGCGCCCGGTGTGCGAGTCGCGCCGGGCGCTGCGCCGTGGCATGCCCGGGGAGGATGCCGTGCTGTTGACCGCCGAGGACTACCGCCGCGCCGCCCGCGAGCGGGTCGGCGCCGACGTCTGGGACTTCGTCGAGGGTGGTGGCGGTGCCGAGCACACGCTGGCGGCGAACCGCCGGGCCTTCGAGGAGGTGACGTTCCGGCCGCGGGTCCTCGTCGACGTCTCCGCCTGCGACACCGGTACGACGCTGTTCGGGCAGGCGCTGCGGTCGCCGATCGGGATCGCGCCCACCGCGTACCACCGGCTCGTCCATCCGGAGGGCGAGGTGGCGACGGCCGTGGGGGCCGGTACGGCGGGAGCGCTCTATGTCGTGAGCATGTTCGCCAGTCGGACATTGACCGACATCGCCGCCGCCGCGAATAGTCCATTGTGGATGCAGCTGTACTGGTTCACCCACCGCGACATGGTCGCGGACGTGGTGACGCGCGCGGCGTCGGTCGGGTGCACCGCACTCGTGCTCACGGTCGACGCGCCGCGCATCGGCAAGCGGCTGCGCGACCTGCGCAACGGGTTCGCGGTCGACCCGGCCGTCCGGGCCGAGAACCTCGACGAGGACCTGCTCGCGGCCGTGCACGAGCAGCACGCGGGCCGGTCCGCGATCGCCACGTCCGCCGAGCTGACCTTCGACCAGACCATCACCTGGGCCGACCTGCCCTGGCTGCGCAGCCTCACCGGCCTGCCCCTGCTGCTCAAGGGAGTGCTCACCGCCGAGGACGCGCGCCGCGCCGTGGACCACGGCGTCGACGGCATCGTGGTCTCCAACCACGGCGGCCGCCAGCTCGACGGGGTACCCGCGAGCCTCGTCGCCCTCGTCGAGGTGGTCGGCGCGGTCGGCGGCGCGATGCCCGTGCTCGTCGACGGCGGGGTGCGCACCGGGACCGACGTGTTCGCCGCGCTCGCCCTCGGCGCGTCCGCGGTGCTGATCGGAAGGCCGGCGCTGTGGGCGCTCGCCGCCGGCGGGGCGGCCGGGGTCGGCGACCTGCTGGGCACCCTGGCCGGCGAGCTCGAACACACGATGGCCCTCGCCGGCCGGCCTACAGTTGCCGATATCGATAGCTCTGCGGTGTCGCACCGCTGGTAGGAGGTCCGCGATGGTCGAGCTGCGCCGCGACGAGCTGCACGCCTCGGTGTCCGATCCGGTGTCGGCGTCGATGAACTTCCTCAACGAGATCGCGCAGCGTTTCCCGGAGGCGATATCGCTCGCCGCGGGCCGGCCGTACGAGGAGTTCTCCGCGACCGAGGACATCCGTCGGTATCTCGACACATACCTCGATCACCTGCGGGCACAGGGTTTGACGCCGCGTCAGGTACGCACCGCATTGATGCAGTACGGCCGCACGAATGGCCAGATACACGGACTCATCGCCCGGTTGCTGGAGACCGACGAGGGAATTCGCGTACCGCCGGAGGCGATCTCCGTCACGGTCGGCTGCCAGGAAGCGATGGTGATGGCGATCCGCGGCCTGTGCGCCGGCCCGGACGACGTCCTGCTCGCCGCCGAGCCGTGCTACGTCGGCATCACCGGTGCGGCCCGGATCCTCGGCGTGGACGTGCTGGCCGTCCCCGAGGACGGGACGGGGATCGATCCGGAGGCGGTACGCGCCGCCGCGCGCGCCGCCCGGGCCGCGGGCCGCCGGCCGCGCGCGATGTACGTGGTGCCCAGCTTCTCCAACCCGTCCGGGATCTCGTTGCCGGTGTCCTCGCGCCAGCGGCTGCTCGACGTGGCCGCCGAGGAGGATCTCCTGCTGCTGGAGGACGACCCGTACGGCCTCTTCGGGCTGACCGACGAGCCCCGGCCGACGTTGAAGTCCCTCGACACCGACCAGCGCGTCATCTACCTCGGCTCGTTCGCGAAGTCGGGCTTCCCCGGGGCACGGGTCGGTTTCCTCGTGGCGGACCAGGTGGTCGTCGACGGCGCCGGCCGGCGCACCCTGCTCGCCGACGAGCTGTCGCAGGTGAAAAGCATGCTGACCGTCAACACGTCGCCGATCGCGCAGGCGGTGATCGGCGGCCTGCTCGTCGAAGCGAATTTCAGCCTGCGGGCCGCCAACCGCGACAAAATACAGTTCTACCGGCGGAACCTGACTACTCTCCTCGATGCCCTCGACCGGTACTTTCCCGCATCAGTACGCTCCGATCGGAGTATCCGGTGGAACGTGCCCAGCGGCGGTTTCTTCGCGGTTGTCGACGTACCGGTGATCGCCGACGAGAAACTGCTGGAAATCTCGGCGCGCGCGTACGGGGTGCTCTGGACGCCGATGAGCTTCTTCTACTCCGGCGGAGGCGGTACCCATTCCATCCGGCTGTCGTGCAGCTACCTCGCCCCGGAACAGGTCGACGAGGGCGTCGCGCGGTTGGCCCGACTCATCGACGACCACCGTTGATCGACACCCGTGGGGGCATCCCGGCGGGCCGGGTTCAGACATTCGTCTGTGAAGATGCATCCGAACGGTCTCGGTCGCTGCCCCGCGCTGGCGCATTTGACGCAGTCGCGATCCCGACGTTGGTGTCATAGACGCAGGTCAGCGGCATCTTAGACATTGGACTACGTCAAGATCAATGTTTGCAGATCCATCTGTCCTGTGCTTAGCTTCGTCCACGCGAAATGACGACGGGTGAAGGCCAGCCGAGGGCGGGGTGCTGGTCGGGCCGACCTGTGGGACAAGGGCTCGGAGACCAACAAAGTGGAATCCACAGTGGACCCTGGATGGGTCGACGAAGTGCTGCTCGCCGGGGAAAGCGACCAGGTATGTCTCTGCCTTGAGCAGCCATTGACGAGGGGCGCCCTCCGGCGTCTCGTGGCCGACCGGCAGGCCGACCTCGCCGCCGCCGGACTGGCGCGCGGTGGCGCGGTCGCGCTGAACCTGCCGCCATCCCTGGCGTTCGTCACCAACTTGCTCGCCGCCTGGCGGATCGGGGCCCAGGCGACGCTGCTCGATCACCGGCTCACGCCGTACGAGATCGAGCGCGCGCTGGAGCGGGTGCTGCCGCAGGTCGTGGTCGCGCCGAAGAGCACGGTGAGCGGCCCGCTGCGCGCGTTCTTCACCGTCGACGAGACGGCCACGAGCTATCCGGGTACGCCGGCCCCGACGCCGCACGCCGTCATCCAGCTGAGCTCCGGCTCGACCGGCCCGTCGAAGGTGATCGGGCGCACCGCCGCCAATCTCGTCGCGGAAATCGACCGATATACACAGATCGATGGTGTACCGCGGCCCGGCGAGCGAATCGTCGTACTCGCGTCGATGGTGCACGTACTCGGCCTCGTCGGCGGACTGCTGTACGGGCTGCACGCCGGCGTACGCCTCGACCTGCCCGAGCGGATGACCGCCGACGGCATCCTGCGCACGGTCGCCGCCGACGACCGGCCCACCACCCTGCTCGGGGTGCCGTTCCACATCGAGCTGCTGGCGATGGGTACGGGGGACGCGCCGAAGCTGCCGCAGCTGACCGGCATGACGACCGGCGGCGAGCTCGTCCGGGCGACGGTGCACCAGGCGTTCGTCGACCGGTACCAGATCCGGCTCGGCAACATGTACGGCATGACCGAGGTCGGGGTCATCGCCACCGACCTGTTCGGCGAGCACCGGCCGGCGGTACGCCCCGCGCCCGGCATCGGCGTCCGCGAGGAGAACGGCGAGCTGCTCGTCGGGCTCGCCGAGTCGCCGTACGTCGGCCTCGTCGACCCGGCGCGCTTCGCCGACGGCTGGCTGCACACCAAGGACGCCGGCACCGTCGACCCGGACACCGGGCTCGTCACCGTGCTGGGCCGGCTCGACTCGCAGGTCTCGGTCGGCGGGTTGAAGGTGGACCTCACCGAGGTCGAGCACACCCTCGCCGCGCTGCCCGAGGTCGCCGGCGCCGTCGTCACGTTCGACGGCGGCATCGAGGCGTACGTGATGCTCGCCGACCCGGCGGCGTTGCCGGCGGTCGAGGACACGCTCGCCGCCCGGCTCGCCCCGTACAAGCGGCCCCGCGTCATCCACGTGGTCGAGCAGCTGCCCCGGACCGCGACCGGCAAGCTGGTCCGCGACCGCGCGGTGCTGCGCGCGGTCGAGCCCACCGAGCGTCCGTGACGGCGATGTCAACCACCGGGCACCTCTGTGACCGCGACCGCGAGGCCATCGGCGACGCGGCTGCCGCAGGCGACCGCGAGGACGATGTCCCCGGTTGCCAACCCGGCCGCGGCCATCTGCGGGTCACCGGGTATCGCGCGCAGCTCCGGTCGCACCGCCCGGTGCACCGGCATCGGCCGGCGCAGGCCACCGCCGCGCAGCCCCGTCCCGTACGCCTTGCCGACCGCCTCCTTGTAGGTCCACAGCCGCAGGAACGCGCCCACCCGCTCGTCGGGCGGATGGGCGGCGAGCCACTCGCTCTCCTCGGGGAGCATCCAGCGGCCCGCCAGCCGCCGCGCCGGCAGGGGGCGTACCACCTCGATGTCGATGCCGACCGGGGCGAGCGGCGAGAGGACGACGGCGACCGCGCCCGCGGCGCAGTGGCTGACCCCGACGTGCAGGCGCGCGGCGCCGCCGGTCAGGCACGGCCGGCCGCTCGGCTCGTGCGCCACCGTGATCGTCTCCGCCGGCTGGTCGAGCGCGCGCGCCGCGGCCTCGACCAGCAACGCCCGGGCCAGCTCCCGGACGTCACCGGCGGCACGGCTCCACCACACCGCCACCACCGGCCCGTTCATGGAGGGAAGTCCACCAGATGAGCAACGAGATCCGCCAGTTCGTCCTCGAGTCCCTGGCCGAGATGAACTATGACGTCGAGGGCATCGACGACGACACGACGCTCGGGCCGGCCGGTGCCGACCTGGAGTCGCTGGCGCTCGCCGAGCTGGCCGTACGGGTCGAGGACAAGTACGGCGTGAAGTTCAGCGAGGAGGAGTCCGAGGAGCTGGCCGGCATGACCGTCGGTGAGTTCTGCTCGACCGTTGCCTCGCGGATGAGCACCCCGCTCGCGGCGACGAGCGAGTGACGATGCGCGCGACCCCCGACCGCGACGAGGTTATCGAGATGCTCGCCGGACTGGGCAACCGGGAGACCGCCCAGATCCGCGAGCGTGTCGACTCCATGGAGCTCGCCTGGCTGGTGCACCAGGTCGAGCAGCGGTACGGGGTGTCGCTCGCGCTCAGTGACGAGTCCCTGGCCCGGATGTCCACTGTGGACGGCGCGGTCGAAGTGTTACGGGAAGAACTGCCATGAGCCCTGTTGTCACCGGCGTGGCCGCGGTCAGCGCGTTCGGCCGTGGGGCCGACGCCCTGCTCGCCGGCGCTCTCGCCGGTACGCCGGCGTTCCGGCCCGTCGAGCGGTTCGACGTGACCGGACGCCGCGTCGGGGTGGCCGCGACGATGGCGGGCTCACCGGACCTGGGTACGGAGCTGGCCGGAGCCGTCGACGACGCCTGTGCCGACGCCGAGCTGACCGGTCCGGCCCGGGCGGGCAGCGCACTGTTGCTCGCCGTCCACGGGGATCCGGCGCTGGCGCGCGCGGCCGAAGCGGACCGCCCGCGGCACAGCGCCGACGCGCTCGCCCACCGGATCGCCGACGCCTGCGGCCTGTCCGGCCCGGTGCGCGCGTACACGTCGGCGTGCGTCGCGGCCAGCACGGCCGTCGCCGACGCCGCCGCCACCATCGCGCTCGGCCGGGCCGAACGGATCGTCGTCGCGGCCGGGTACCTCGTCGAGCCCGACCAGTTCGCGCTCTTCGACGCGGGCCGGGCGCTCGCGACCGACGGCCGGGTCCGCCCGTTCAGCGACGGTCGCACCGGGCTGCTGCTCGGCGACGGGATCGCCGCGATCGTGGTCGAGTCCGCCGACGCGGCCCGCGGCCGGGGCGCCCCCGTCCTCGCCCGCATCCCGGGCTGGGGTCGGGCCGGCGACGCGTACCACGTCGTCCAGCCGCGACCCGACGGCGCCGGACTGTCGGCGGCCATCCGCGGCGCGCTCGACCGGGCCGGCGTCGCCGCCGGGGACGTCGGGTACGTCAACGCCCACGGATCCGGTACCCCGCAGAGCGACGCCGCCGAGACGGCCGGCCTCTACGCCGGGCTCGGCGACGCGGCGGCCGGCGTCCCGGTCAGCTCGACCAAGTCCACGCACGGCCAGGCGCTCGAGGCCTCCGGCCTGCTCGAGCTCGTCATCACGATCCTCGCGCTGCAGGCCGGCCGGCTCCCGGTCAACGCGGGCTTCCTCGGCCGCGACGCCCAGTGCCCGCTCGACGTGATCAGCGACGGCCCGCGCGCGGCGAGCCCCGCGTACGCGCTGAGCGTCAACTCCGCCTTCGGCGGCGCGCACACCGCCCTGCTGGTCGGTGCGGCATGACGGCCGAGGTCCTGCTCACCGCCGGCGCGACGGCCGGATCCGGGGCCGTCGAGGCCCCGCCGACGCTCGCGGAGCAGGCCGCCGCGGCGGGCCTGGCCGTCCGCGCGACCGGCGCGTGGCCGGAGTCCACTGTGGACACCAAGCCCCCGGGCCTGCCCGGCTTCGTCGTGTCGACGTTCAGCCCGCTGGTCGCCGAGGCCGCGAGCCGCTGCCTCACCCGCGCGGGAGACCTCGCCGAGCGCACCGCCATCGTCCTGTGCAGCCCGCTCGGCGACGTGACCAGCGCGGTCCACGTCGCGCACGCGGTCGACACCGGCGCCCGCGTCGGGCCGCTGCTGTTCTTCCAGTCGGTGCCGAACGCGGTCGCCGGCCACCTCGCCGCCCAGTGGGGCCTCATCGGGCCGGTCGCCTGCCTCGGATCGGCCGCCGGCGGGCTCGACCTGGCCGCCCTGCTGATCGCCGACGGCTCGGCGGACGAGGCGCTCGTCGTGCTGGCGCAGCAAGGGGAACCGGACCGGGCGACGGCCGTGCTGGTCGCGCCCGTGACCGAAGGAGACGGCTCATGACCAACATCCGCGGCCTCCTCGCCGCCGACCCCGACCTCGGCGCCGGCAACGTCCTGCTGAAGCTCCGCGAGCACGGCGCCGACCCGGACGGGCCCGGCATCACCTTCGACGTGCCGGTCGACGGGCACCCGGCGTACACGGCGCTCACGCTCGGCGAGCTGACCGACCGGGTCGCCGCGCGGGCCGCCTGGCTGCACGCGTACGGCATCGGCTGGCGCGATCCCGTCGCGGTCTACGCGACCAGCGCCGCCGACTGCTTCCTCAGCTTCATGGCCCTCAACTGGCTCGGCGCGATCCCCGCGCTGATGAACCCGAACATCCCCGGCGACGTGGCCGCCGAGTTCATCCGCCGGCTCCGCGCCGTCGCGCTGCTCACCGACGCCGCGCACCGCGAGCGCCTCGCCGGACACGACATCGGCATGTCCATTGTGGACCTGGCGGACACCGGCACGGCCGACCCGTCCGCGGCTCCGCCGCATTACCGGCACCACCAGGACGATCCCATCGCCATCACCCATTCCTCGGGTACGACGCGGATGCCGGCCGCGGTGGTCCACTCCCACGGCAGCCTGTTCGCGGCGACCCGACGGATACGCCTGTCCGTGCCGCGGGCCCAGGGGACCGACCGCGTGCTCTCGGCCCTGCCCGCGCCGCACACGGCCGGGATCCTGACCGTGAACCAGGCCCTGTGCAACCGGTCGGAGCTGCTGTTCCTGTCGAGCCAGACGGACGGCGCCGGGCTCATCGAGGCGATCGAACGCTGGCGGCCGACCGGGGTCTTCGGCTTCGCGGTCACCTGGGCCGAGCTCGCGCGCCACGACCTGACCCGGCACGACCTCGACTCGGTGGCCATCTGGTTCAACACCGGCGACTGCGCGCACGAGGCGCACATCCGGCCGCTCGTCGCCGCCGGCAGCCACGACGTCGTGACCCGCGAGGGCGTGGTACGCGTCTCCGGCTCGACGTTCGTCGACGGCATCGGCTCGACCGAGATGGGCCACTCCGCCTTCCACATCAGCCACCGCACCGACACCGACCGGTACGGGCGCTGCGTGGGCCGCCCGCACGTCTTCGCCGAGATCAAGCTGGTGGACCTCGCCACCGGCCGGGAGGTCGAGGTCGGCGAGGTCGGGCACTGCCTGCTGCGGGCGCCGACGCTCGCGCTCGGCTACTGGAACGACTCGGTCGCCACGTACCGGAACCGGTACCAGGGGTACTACATGACCGGCGACCTCATGTACCGCGACCACGACGGCTACTACTACCACGTCGACCGCGCGGTCGACGCCGTCGACCTCGGGGACGGCCGGTGGCTGTACACGGCCATGTCGGAAGAGCGCATCCTCGCCCGGTGCCCGGACGTGCGCGACTGCACCGTCGTCGCCGTACGGCAGGGCGACCGCGTGGTCACCGATGTGCTGCTCGCGCTCGTGGCCGGCGCCGACCCGGAGGTGGACCGCGCCGACGCGGTACGCGCCGCGCTCGACGACGCGGTCGCGGCGACCGTCCGGGAGGTCCGGGTCGTCCCCGACGAGTCCATCATCACCGGGCCGACGGGCAAGGTACGCAAGTTTCTCATGCGGCAACGGCACCTCGCCGAACTGTCCACTGTGGAGGCAAGGTGAGTACCGTGGAGAACGCCGTCATCACCGGCATCGGGCTGGTCACGCCCGCCGGCCGTACCCTCGACGGGGTCTTCGACGCCCTGTGCAACGGGGAATCCGGGCTGCGGGCGCCGGCCGCCGACCACCCGCTCGCGGGCACGGTCGACGTGGCCGGGTTCTCCCCCACCATCGATCCGGCCTCCGTGCTGCCGGCCACGGAGGCGCGTACGGTCGACCGGTACATCGTGATGGCGCTGGCGGCCGCCGAGGACGCGTTGAACGACGCGGGGATCGTGGTCGGGCGCGACGTCGACCCGTACCGCATCGCCTCCATCGTGTCGGGCACCGGCGGGCTGGCGACGCTGGAGTCGCAGGTGGTTCTCCGTACCCAGAAGGGGCGCCTGGGGGTCAGCCCCTACCTGTTGCCCGGCATGCTGCCGAACATGGGCGCGGCCCGCATCGCGATCAAGTACGGGATCATGGGCTACAGCTCCTCGATCGGTACGGCGTGCGCCGCGGGCGCGCAGTCGGTCGGCGAGGCGGTGCGGCTGATCCGTACCGGTGAAGCGGATGTCGTCGTGTGCGGCTGCAGCGAGGCACCGCTGTTCCCCACCCTGGCCGACACGTTCGGCAACGCCCGGGCGCTGGCCCGCGGCTGGGCCGACCAGCCGGCGGCCGCGAGCCGCCCGTTCGACCGGCGGCGCAACGGCCTCGTGCTGAGCGAGGGCGCGGGGGTGTTCGTGGTCGAGCGCGCGGAGCACGCACGGGCGCGCGGCGCGACCGGCTACGCGGACATCGTCGGCTGGGGCATGACGACCGACGCGCACCACCCGACGACGCCCCGGCCCGACGGGGCCGGTGCCGCCGAATGCATGCGCCGCGCGCTGCGCGACGCCGGGCTCGACGGCCGCGACATCGGTTACCTCAACGCGCACGGCACCAGCACCAAACTCGGCGACGTCGCCGAGTCGCTCGCGATCCGCACGGTCTTCGGGGAGGACGTGCCGCCGGTGAGCTCGAGCAAGGGCATCACCGGTCATCTCCTGGGCGCGTCGGGGGTGGTGGAGGCAGCGGCGAGTGCCCTCGCGATGATCCGCGGGATCCTGCCGCCCACCCACAACCTCGACGATCCCGATCCGGCCTGCGACCTCGACCACATCGCAAAGGCACCGCGGCCGGCGGCGCCTGAGCACGTGATGTCGAACTCGTTCGGGTTCGGCGGACACAACGTGAGCCTGGTTCTCGGCAGGCCATCGACTCCAGCGGCACGCACCTGACGGCTGGCGGGCTGAACGGTTCCACCTGGGGCTGCGGCCCCGTAGCAAGGGAAGGGAAGGAAGGCATGAACATCCTCGGCGTTGACCATGTAGAGATGTTTGTCGGGGACGCGCGCCAGTCCGCCTACTACCTGTGCACCGCGTTCGGGTTCCGCATCTGCGGACAGGGTGGCCCGGAGACCGGGATCGCCGGCCAGCGCTCGCTGCTGCTGGCCCAGCGCGATGCCCGTGTCGTGCTCACCTCCGGGCTCTACCCTCAGGATCCGGCATCGGAGTACGTGGCGAAGCACGGCGACGGCGTGGCGGTGATCGCCTTCGAGGTGACCAGCGTGCGGGATGTGTTCGCCGAGGCGGTCGCGAAGGGCGCGACCCCGATCAGCCCGCCCGCGATCCACGAGCGCGGCGACGAGCGGGTCATCACGGCGACCGTGTCCGGCTTCGGCGACGTCGTCCACCGCCTGGTCGAACGCGGCGGGCCCGGCGAGGAGTTCCTGCCCGGCACGATCGACATGATCGCACCGGACCCGGAGAAGAGCGACGAGCTGCTGGGGCTGATCGACCACGCCGCGATCTGCGTGCCGTACGGGGAGCTCGAGCCGACCGTGAAGTTCTACGAGGAGGCCTTCGGCTTCACCGAGATCTTCCGCGAGTACATCGAGATCGGCGAGCAGGGCATGGACTCGCGGGTGGTGCAGAGTCCCTCGGGCGGGGTCACGTTCACCATCATCGAACCCGATCCGCACCGCCGTCCGGGGCAGATCGACGACTTCCTGCACTGGCACAGCGGTGCGGGCGTCCAGCACGTCGCGTTCGCGACCGACGACATCCTCACGGCCGTCCGGACGTTCTCCGAGCACGGTGTCGCGTTCGGGCAGACGCCGTCGAGCTACTACGACGTGCTGGAGGATCGGGTCGGCCCGCTGCACGTACCGGTCGACACGCTGCGCCAGCTCGGCGTGCTCGTCGACCACGACCACTGGGGCCAGATGTTCCAGATCTTCACCCAGTCGATGCACGTGCGCCGGACCCTCTTCCTGGAGCTGATCGAACGCCACGGGGCTAAGACGTTCGGCAGCAGCAACATCCGCGCTCTGTACGAAGCCAAGGAGCGCGAGCTGGGCGGCCTGCGGGAGATCACCGAAGCGCCCGCCTGACCGCCACCGCCGCCCGCCACCACCAACGACGTTGGAGGAGATCCACCGTGTCCACCCCTACTTTCGAGCTGACCGCCGCCGAGCGCGCACTGCTGCCCACCGACGACGAGGTCGAGGCGTACGCGAAGCACGGCTGGTACCTCACCCGGAAACTGTTGACCGATGACGAAGTCGACGAGCTGGTCGCCGCGACCGAGCGGTTCTACGCCGGTGAGCGCGACCGGGTGCTCCCCCAGCGCCCACCCCGCCTCGCGTACTGGGAGCCGTCGCATGGAGAGGTGCAGCGGCACAACGACTACATCCACTACGAGAGCGACGCGGTCGCGCGGATCCTGCGCAAGCCCATCATCGGCGCGGTCGCGGCCCGGCTCGCGCAGTCGGACTCGATCCGCGTCTACCAGTCGACGCTGATCTACAAGCCGCCGCGCCCCGACGAGCCGTCGAACATCGTGCCGTGGCACTTCGACCGGCACTACTGGCAGAGCAACACGTCGGAGAACATGCTGACCGCGTTCATCCCCTTCCACGACTGTGACGAGCAGATGGGCACGATCACGATGGTGGACGGCAGCAACCTGTGGAAGGAGATCGGCGACGACGACACCACGACGAGGCACTTCGCCGACCGGGACAACAACGACCTCGAGGCCAAGCTCGTCGACAACGCCGAGTTCAACAACACGACGGTCACGAAGATCCCGATGATCATTCCCAAGGGGCACATGAGCTTCCACCACTGCCGCACGTACCACGG
>Ga0114129_10009165_pt1 | contig 14108 bp, 13 predicted proteins | sample RhiMetdeltSRZDD1_FD_80071 | JGI IMG/M metagenome (GOLD analysis project Ga0114129, IMG submission 80071) | Populus rhizosphere microbial communities from Tennessee, USA - Rhizosphere MetaG P. deltoides SRZDD1 (version 2) (version 2) | ecosystem: Host-associated > Plants > Roots > Rhizosphere >... | reverse complement strand
TTCAGGAAGGACGGCGGTCTGGGACTGGTGAGCATTGAAGAACGTCTTCGACTGTTGAGAGGAACTTGTGAAATCGATTCCAGCCCACAGAAAGGCACGACGCTCGTCGCGCGAGTGCCGTTGACACATTAAAAATGAACCGAATACGGCTTTTACTCGCAGACGATCACATGCTCTTCGCGGAAGGGCTCCAAAGCCTGCTGCGTGATGAGTTCGAACTGCTCGGCACAGTCGCCAACGGCAAGGAATTGGTCGAGGCCACTCATCGGTTGAATCCGGAGGTGATTCTCGTCGATATCTCGATGCCTGTGCTCAACGGCTTCGACGCGGTCAGGCGAATCAGGAAAGACGGAAACTCCGCCAAGGTCATCTTCCTGACGATGCACGACGACGAGACGTTGGTCGCCGAAGCGTTTCGATGCGGCGGATCGGGTTATGTCTTGAAGCAGGCGGCGGGCGAGGAATTGGTAACGGCGATTCGCGAAGTGGCACAGGGCAACAATTATTTAACGCCGCTGGTTACCAGCAAGCCCGTCGAGCCTCTTGCAAGTGGTACATCCAGGCTGACGCTCACTCCGCGGCAGCGCGAAGTCCTGAAGTTGATCAGTGAAGGGATGACGATGAAAGAGATCGCGGTGGAGTTAAATATCTCAACGAGAACGGCTGAGTCGCACAAGTATGAAATGATGCAAGCACTTGGCGTCGAGACGACCGCCGAGCTCATTCGCTACGCGCTGCGCATCGGTTTGATCTCGTAATACGGATTCAGGTCCTCAAGCTCACCGTCAGGAAATTCCTTAGGGTGTTTTGACGCCTAGTACTTTTACGGATTGCATCGCGTTTTCGGCGGCGGTAATGTGGTCGCCAAGTCGTTGTTCAACGCTGATATAAGGTCCAAGGGTTAACTTCGCGAACCAGTGAGCATAACCTCGTGCGGCGAGCTCGCTGGACATCTCATGCGGCTCATCTGCTTCCTCCCGCAGTACCGCTAACTCCGTCCGCGCCAGCCAGCGTGACGCCAAGTGCAAGTTTGAGCGGGCTTAGGAAGCCCTCGGTTGTTTGTGTGGAAATCCCCCACGGAAAGAGATTGCTGAGTAGTAACAATTGATCGTGGAAGCACGAGCACGTTGCTCCAGGCGAAGCTCATGCGAGTCATTTTCATTGTCGTGGTGGCGATGCTGTTATCGCCATCGCTCGGCTTAGGCCAGCAGTCGACGAGCACCAAACGTGTGCTCGTGCTCTATTGCTGCGACAAAAACCACTCCTCGAATGCCGGCTTCGAGGAGAGTTTTCGAGCGGCCCTTCCCACCGGCGCATTTGCATACTATCCGGAATACCTCGCGACCAATCGGTTCCCCGGTGAGAAGTACCGCAACGATCTTTTCCCAACCACGATCGGCTACGGCATCGTCGCGGGTTATCTCTACTCGACGGAAAGCAGTGCAGCCTGGCTTGCCGGCATCGGCGTCGTGGCGATCATCGTGGCCCAGACCTTACTGATTGTGGCGCTGCTCATCGAACGCAGAAGACACCAACGATCCGCAACGAGCCTAGCGGCAAGTGAAGATCGATTTGCGGCCGCCTTCAGAGCGAATCCGCAGCCGATGCTGCTGACTACGCTGGAAGAGTGTCGTTATATCGAGGTTAATGACAGTTTCCTCGAGATGAGCGGCTTCCGGCGGGACGAGGTGATACATCGCAGTTCGATGGAGCTGAACATGTGGCCCTCACCTGCCGAACACGCGGCATTCGTCGAGACGTTGAAGCAACACGGCTCATTGCGAAGTGCCGAAACAATTTTTAGAAGAAAAGATGGCGCGCTGAGGGTGTTGCTGTCATCGGCGGAAGTCGTGAAGATCGGTGCTAACCAATGTATCCTGATCGTTTCCAGCGACATTACAGATCGAAAGGAATCGGAGCGCCAGCTTGCGGAGCTCACGGGCCGGCTGCTGCGCACGCAGGATGAAGAACGCCGCCGCATCGCGCGCGAGTTGCACGACGTGACGGCCCAGAGCATAGGGCTAATTATGTTGAACCTGGCCCAGGTGCAGAATGCGGCGTCTTCGTTGGATAAGCGGAGCAAAGACAAGCTGACGGAGAGTTTGGCGCTGGGCGAACAGGCGCTGAAAGACATTCGCACGTTGTCGTACGTGCTGCATCCGCCGTTGTTGGACCAGGCGGGACTGATGACGGCGCTGAAGTGGTACGTGAAAGGATTTCAGGAACGGAGCGGCGTGAAGGTCGCGTTCACGGAAGTTGGCCCGGATGGTAATCGAATGCCTCCCGAGGTGGAGTACGCCCTGTTTCGGGTGGTCCAGGAGTGTTTGACCAACATTCGCCGTCACACTAAGAGCGAGACTGCGGAAATCAATCTCACCCGAACGCCCCAGCAAGTAAGTTTGAGCGTGCGCGATCACGGCAAGGGGTACGAGGCCGAGATACCGCGCAACGGCGAGGGCGCCGAGTTTATCGGCGTCGGCATCCCCGGCATGCGCCATCGCTTGAAACAGCTCGGCGGGGAGTTACAGGTGGATTCTAACGAGGAGGGGACAACGGTGACTGCTACCGTCCCAGTAAGGTGGGTGATTCATGATTCGGATTCTATTAGCTGATGATCATGCGCTGATGCGTCGCGGAATTCGCGATTTGTTGGAGACAGATTCCGAGATCGACGTCGTCGGTGAAGCCGGTGACGGGCGAGAAGCAGTGCAACTCGCCGACAAGCTCAAGCCCGACGTGATGATCATGGACCTCGCGATGCCTGAGTTGAACGGGTTGGACGCCATACGGCAGATTCGTAAAGACGTGCCTGAGATCGAGTTGCTCGTGTTTTCAATGCACGATTCGGAGGAGTTGATCCGCGAAGTGTTTGCGGCGGGCGCGCGCGGCTACGTGTTGAAGTCAGACGTGGCTTTGTATCTGATCGAAGCGGTGAAGTCGCTGGCCCGGCACAAGCCTTTCTTCACTCCGCGCATCTCGGAAGCGATCTTGAAGTCGTTAGTGACCAGCGCAGGACACAGCAACGTCGAGCGGCCTCAAGGGCCCGGTCCATTGAGCGCCCGCGAGCGCGAGATTCTGCAACTGCTGGCGGAGAACAAGAGTAATAAGGACATCGCCAAGACGCTCGGGATCAGCGTACGAACGGTCGAGACCCACCGCCGCTCAGTGATGCAGAAACTAGACGCCAACTCGATCGTGGAGCTCGTCCACTACGCGATCCGTAACGGCATCGTCCAACCAACGGTAAAAATCGGCTCACAATTGGACAAAACGGCTCATTGAACAGCCGCCGCCCGCTCGCTTGTCTCGATCTGCAACTACCATAGAACCCTGATCCTGCTACCGGAAAGATGCAGGAACCCGGCGGGTACACGGTCATAAAATACCAAATCGAGGCGATTTACCGTCAGTTGCAAACTCTCTATCTTCACCGAATCGCAGGAGAGGACCATGGAGCTGATCGTAGTCGGCTTTCAGGACCGTTACCGTGCCGCCCAGGTACTGACGGACTTGCGTCAACGAGGAGTGCACCTCTTCGATCTGGATCAGGCAATCACCGTCTCGTGGGAAGATCGCCGAAACTTCGTCGTGCAACAAAGCGTCAACCTTGGACGTGAAGAAGGATCACGCTGGGCTCGGCTTTGGGGCGCGTTCATCAAGGCGACGTTGTTTCAGCCGTTCACGGACCGGCTCAGTACAGCCGCAGCCAAAGTAGCGAGCACCGATGCCCCTGCTTCAAATGGGGAATTGACGCGCGACTGGTGGGTCGGCGGCGTTGGCATTCCGGAGAATTTCGTCAGGGACGTCGGCGCGTTGGTCCAACCGGGCGAGTCTGCCATCATCTCGCTGGCGGAAGAGTTTGACCCGCGCGTCGCGTCCGACATTTTGCGGGATTGCGGGGGATCGATGATCTACACCTCGTTATCAATGGATCAGGTCAGTAAAGTCCGCCATGAATTGGCGGTGAACAACTGATCATGCGACGGTGATCTTCCGGCAATAGTTTCACAACAAACCAATACCACGTAACACTTACTCGCCCTACCACGAATGTGCGATTTCGCGGCTGACGGTAATCACAAATTACCGAATCCACGCGATTTACTGCCTTCGCTTCGCTCAATACTCTGTGTACACCCAGCACCCAACGATTTCCCCCGGATGACGTGAGGAAAACTATGCGAAAAACCACTCTGATTCTCACTGCCAGTCTGTTCTTGCTGTGCTCGGTCTCACTTCTCTTTCCGCCGGCGCCGGTGCAAGCGTTCGAAGGAGAGGAGCAGTTCTCGGCGTTGCTGTTCCTGCCCTCCGGCGTGGGCATGCGCGGAGTCGGCGCCGGATCTACAGCGAACATCAATGTCTATGTCGACAGCTATACGCCTGACGACGAGACACAGGAGTTGGCGAAGGTCCTGCTCGAAGGCGGCTCAGACGCGTTACTTAAGCGACTCGAAAAAGCAAAGTCGATCGGAAAAGTGCAGCTCGTCCGAAAAGTCGGATTCTTCGATCTGAAACTGATTCGCTCGCGTCCGACGGAACAGGGCCGGCGCATCATTGGTGTTTGCGATCGGCCGATTCAGTTTCTCGAAGCTTACGCCGGAAGCCGATCGACTGACTACACGTTCGGCATCGTCATCCTCGACCTCAAGAAGAACAAAAAGGGCAGGGAAGAAGGCGTGGGCCAACTGATCTACGCGGCGAAGGTAAAGGTCGACGGCCGGACCGTCGAGGTCGAGAACTACGGGATAGAGCCCGCGCGTCTTCAGGGTGTGCGCAGGCAAAAGTGACAAGCGGGAAGATCGTGTGAGCATTGGGAGGTGAATTTGAACTGTGCGGTCCACAGTTTTGAGCCGGCGGAGTTGATTCGATCAATCGGCGCCGGTGTGTGCGCCGGTCGCTGGTGGAATCTCGTTGCTCTGGGTCAGCAACACAGGCGCGAATCGTTCCCCCGTCAGGCGACCGGCGTCTTTTGTTGTCTTGTTTCAAACGCTTTAAGGAACGGGGATCGGGCCGTTGTTAATTAAAGCCTGGTACAACCCCGACACCGGCGCCTTCGGGCGAGGCGCCGGTGTGTATGGTCCAGAAGGCGGCGCAGGAGGCTTCGCGGCGTATACCCCCGCACGGGCACTTTACGTACGCGGTGGCGCCGTCTATGGACCATGCGATTCGCGCGCGAACCGAAGTTATTTAACGTGAGAAAAAGGAAGGGAAGAAATATGAAGAAGTTTGGTCTGTTACTAAGTGTTCTTTTGGTCTGCGTCTCCCCGGCTGTCGCTCAGGACGATTACAAGAAGTTCGAGTTCTTTGGCGGATACTCGCTGATGAATTTCGACAACGCTGCCGGAAACACCAACAATGCCGAAGTAAACGAAGTGCTGGGCGAAAAGGAAATGCTCCAGGGCTTCAATGTCGCCGTCAATTACAACTTCCACAAATACGTGGGCGCGAAGTTCGACTATTCGCTGCACCTCCGCGAGGACAATTTCAGCCGCCCACTCGGTGCGGGAACGATCGACACCACGGTGCAAAACTTTCTCTTCGGCGCGCAGTTCAAAGACAACAGGGAAGACGGACCGACCTTCAAGCCGTTTGGACACGTGCTCGCTGGTCTCGCCGTGCAGAAGATCGATCTCGACAGTCCGCAACTGCCTGCCGTGTTCGGCGTCAACGACTTCTCCGTGAATGAAACGAGCCTCGCGTTTGCGCTCGGCGGAGGGCTCGACATCAAAATCAACAATCGCATCGATGCGCGAGTCGGACAGATCGACTGGAACATCATCCGGCGCGGCGATCAGATCGTTCCCGGCCTTACGCCTGGCACATCGGTCGTCTTCCCCAACACTCGCCAGGACAATGTGCGGATCAGTTTCGGAATCGTCATTCATTGAGCCCGACGGCAGAACAGAAGTGACGAAGGCAGCAGGCGCTGCGCAATAGTTTCGAAGCTTTCGAGCCAGGGGGGATCCGGGTTCCGTGGAAAGGCAGCGGCATCGCCTTTCCACGGCACGCGGCGAAACACGTAATTTTCTAATCTTGCTCGAAAGTAGGACATACCCATGTTGAAAACGATTTCCCTCATCAGTTGTTGTCTATTACTGGCCGCGATGTGTGTACCCGCTCAAGGCCAGTCGGCTGACGCCGGCGGCAGCACGGCGCCGCAGCCGAGTCCCGATCCCGGGTGGGAATTCTCAGTCGCGCCCTATTTCTTTCTCGCCAGTCTCGATGGAACTGTCGGAGTAGTCGGACAACGAGCCGAGGTTAACGCAAGGTTCCGCGATCTCTTTCGTAACCTCGACTTCGCGGCGATGGGGCAGTTTGAAGCTCACAAGGGAAACTGGTCCATTCTCGGCGACGTGATGTACATGTCGCTTTCCGGTGAGCGAGTCACACCGAGTCCGTTCTTCTCCGACATCGAAGTCGAAGTGAAGGAAACAATCGTCGAGCCGTCGGTTGCTTATCGCGTCCTCGAAACTGAAGGCGGGTCGCTCGACGTCCTGGGCGGAGTCCGTTTCTGGCACGTCAACACTCACCTCACCTTCCAGCCGCGAATTCTTCCTTTAGTGGACGTGGAAGGAAGTAAGAACTGGGCCGACCCGATCATCGGCGCGCGCGGAACGGTGAAACTTTCGCCGCGTGTTTTTGCGCTCGGAAGGTTCGACGTTGGCGGTTTCGGCGTCGCCTCCGATTTCACCGGACAGGTATTCGGCGGCGTTGGGTTCCAGGTGAAACCACGCGTCGCGTTGATTGGCGGCTATCGCTATCTGCGTGTCGATTACTTCAACGACGGATTTCTCTTCAAGACCGCCATGAACGGCATCATGCTGGGAGCAAAGTTCAAGTTGTAGAAGTTGCGAGTGCAGTACGATCGGCACAAGTCTCACGGTGACCAATCATGAAAATAATGGCGTGTTTCGTAGTTCTTCTACTCTCAGTCCACGCGTTTGCCGATCAACTCACGTTGAAAAACGGCGATCGCATCACCGGCAAGATCGTAAGAACCGCCGCCAGGTTTGGAAAAGAACGATCTCCTGCTCACGACGGGCCTCAAGATCACATTCCGTAAAGTGAACTGAACGCTCGACGGATGAAAGCAACGAGATCGCGAAATCGCTTCTAAACCGAAACGCCTACCATAGAACACTGATTCGCCTACGTGAAAGATGCAGCGCGATTACTCAAAACCACGCAAAAAATACCAAATCAAGGCGATTTACGATTGCGGGATGCCGTAGGTAATCTTCCTCTCACTGGACTAACAAACTAAATGCATTTCGGCGAAACGTGGGGCACGCCGTGTTATCCGGGAGGTAACCTCATGAGTGCGTACGAACATCTGCTGAACGCGACCGTGCCGAAATCAGCACCGGAGCAGAAGACTGCGTGGCACGCGATCCGCCGGTTCGTCAAACCCTTACATTTTGTGCTTGCGCTTACGTGGACATGCTGGCACCGCCGCATGTCTCGGCCGTTCACGCGCGACGGCGAGACGTATCGCGTCTGTCTGCGCTGCGGCATTCATCGTCGTTTCGATCTCGACGTGTGGAAGACGAAAGGCTCGTACTACTACGACGAAAAAGCAACGCCGCCTGAGGACTCGAACAGTTCGCGCGGCTCAGCAGTCCCGACACGTACGAAATTGCGGTTAATCGCGTGAGAGGTCGCAAATATGGACTGGCAAAACCGTGTGAGGCCTCGAACGGCGAGGAGCGCTGGCACAGGCAGCCACTGCCGCTCATTGATATCGGAGCGAAGGAGCAACAATGAAGCACGCAGTTAAATACCTGGCGGCGGTCTCGATCGCGATCTTGTTCGCGGGCACTGTCGTGGTGGCGCAAACCACGAAGAAGCCGAGAATCAAGTACTACCGGATCAATGCGAACGAAGCGTTTCACGTACGCATAGGCGAGACGCTGAAGTCCGACGAGACGCGCGTGGGCGACACGTTCTCGACGACTGTTGTCGATCCGGTTTATTCGTCGAACGGAGTCGAGTTGGTGCCGTCGGGCAGCACCATCGCCGGCCGCGTCACTGCCGTTCAGAAGGCGCGGAAGGACGGCAATCCGGGATCGATGACGGTCAGTTTCTACAACCTTCGTTTACCCAACGGGCGCTCCGCGGCAATCAACGGATCGCTCACGGAACTCGAGTCGGGAAAGACGTCCAGCGACAACGAAGGAACAGCAACGGCGAAAAAGACTTCGCGCCGTAATTTGAAGTTTATTGGCGGCGGAGCAGGCGGCGGCGCGCTGATCGGTGCTCTCGCGGGAGGCGGTAAAGGAGCAGCGATCGGCGCCGGCGTCGGCGCCAGTGTTGGGTTCATCGCGAAGAAGTTGAGGAAGGGCAGCGAAGCAGAGGTTAAATCAGGGACCGAGTTCGGCGTGATCCTGAACCGGCCGGTCTCACTGCCGGCGTATCGTCCAACTCGTTGATTCAGGAGAGACAGAACAAACTATGGAAGCTCAAGTAAACGAGCCAGACGTTCAGCAGGAAGATCCGGAGATCAGGGAGCTTTCCGATCGCCGCGATTTTCTGCGCAGCCTCGGAAAATGGTCCACGGCGGCGATTGCCGCGGTTTTGCTAACCGAGGCGCCGCCTTTGAATGAGCCGTCAGGTTGGGTGAACAGGCGGGGGTTGGTAATCAGATATTGATCTTGTAGGGGCGAAGCTCGGTGTCCGACTAACGTTACTGGAGCAGGCGGACGCCGGTTTCGCCTCTACAACCTTTGTGAGATGGCCCAAGAGAAGCTGTGTACTTACAACGTACCGTTGGCGCTGATAGGTTCGTATCCCGATCGCCGTCTGATCGTGCGGGCTAATGATCCGCGGGCCGTGGTCCAAACGATTCAGACGCAACACTTGAGCAACCTGGTGTCGCTGCAACTGTTCGACATCTCGGCCGATCTTGAACTGTTGGAAGCATGGAACCCGGGACTTCCGATCGAGATGGTGTTGAAGGATCCGGAAAGTGAAACGATGAAGTTGTACCGGCTCTGCAAATTACAACGATCTCATCCCGTTCGCGTGGTGATTCCCGTTGTGCCCGGCTTCAGCAAGGCCGCGAGAGTCTGTTCGTTTCTGAACCTGCCGGTCAAACTCGAAGGCGCGCAACCGGGTGCGGAGTTGATCGAGGAGCTTTCAGAAACACTCGACTTCTTTCTGCACAATCGCGCCGTCTCGCAGCCGGTCGACTACTTCAGCGGGTTGTTGGTCGCCATTCTTCACAAGCTTCCGCTGACGTTGTGGGAGATACAGGAAGAATATCCGGCAATGGTTCGTTACGTCACAGACGAGGGCGCGGAAGCCGTGGCGCGGCGGCCGTTCACGGCTGAGCACGAGGGCCTCGACACGTTTCATTTCGAACTAACGAAACGCATGCTCAATTTCGAATCCGAGTGCGCGTCGTGCGAGTTCTTTCTCAACTGCGGCGGTTATTTCAAGTGGCCCAACCCTGAATTTTCCTGTGAGGGCATAAAGCGAATTCTTCAGAAACTCCGTGAGGCTGCTTATGAGCTTCAGGATGATCTTTCCCTCTACCCTGCTGTTCGATCGGAGCCGGCAACATGATGAACGATCAGATGCCCACAAAGGGAGCTTATGAAAACTAAAAGAGCAATGAGGAAAGAATCGGATCCCACTCCCGAATACGAACCAGCCGCCGACGAAACACCGCCGCCGCCGTTTTCTTCACTGGTGTCTGTCGATGTGTTTGCCATGACTGACAAGGGACACGTTCGAACTCGGAACGAAGATCATTTTCTGGTGTTGCGTAGTGGACGGGCCGTCGAGACTGTTATGAGTAACCTCGGGGAGAATCAGCCGGGGGATCTATTTGAAGAGTCCGCGTTTGGAATGGTCGTGGCGGACGGCGTCGGCGGTGAAGCTGCTGGTGAGGTTGCCAGTAGTCAGGCCATCTACACGTTGTTGAGTCTCGCCTTGCACACGCCTGACTGGAATTTCAGATGGGGACCGAAGGAACGTAACACCGTGATGTGGCGGATGAAGGATCGGTTCCGCCGTGTGAACGCGGCGTTGCTGCGTGAGGCGGCGGGAGACTCGAGTCTCCACGGCATGTGTACGACGATGACAGCCGCGGTGTCGCACGGTGACGATTTGATCATCGGTCACGTCGGCGATTCGCGTGCGTATCTGTTGCACGACGGGAAGCTGGTTCGGTTGACTCGCGATCATACGCTTGGCGAGCGGTTGGTTGAGGACGGCACGCACAAGCCGAACGATCGTTTGGTGCGGGAGTTGCGAAACGTTCTGATGCAGGCGCTTGGATCGAGAGAAACGGAGTGCATACCGGACGTTCACGATTACCTGCTCGAGAATAACGATCAGGTCTTGCTTTGCACGGATGGTCTGTCTGACATGGTCGATGATTCGCAGATCGAAGCTGTTTTGAATGAAGCGCCTTCGGCGAAGACAGCGTGTCAGAGTTTGGTTGATCTCGCACTCAGCAACGGCGGCCGCGACAACATAACCGTGATCGTCGCTCGCTACTCAATCCCGAATCGTGAGTAACATTCTGCTGGTGCGGTGCGCCCAGCGCCGGGCGCCTTTAGGGGCAGCGCCTGGCGCTGGGTTTAAAATCCTTCCTGGTCCAACATTCCTACCGAGAGATTCCTACCTTCGTTGCGGAATATTCTTGTATAAATTGCGGTCAACTATAAGTTAAGGAGACGACCTGCGATGAAGTTCGCGAAGCGTGTTTTCCTGGTGGCCGGGATCTATGGATTGATCGTGCTGTTGCCGATGTATTTTATGGAAGAGAAGACGGGGCGCGACTTTCCGCCTCCGATCACGCATCCTGAGTATTACTATGGCTTTGTCGGCGTGACGGCGGCTTGGCAGGTCCTTTATTTGTTTATATCGACGGACCCGATTCGTTACCGCCCTTTGATGATTCCCCCGATGTTGGCTAAAACGAGTTTCGTCGTCGCCTGCACCATTCTTTACCTTCAGCAACGCCTCTCCGGCGTCACCCTCGGCGCCTCGATGATCGATCTGGCCCTCGTAATCCTTTTCATCATCGCCTACCTCAAGACCCCCCGCATGACCCTTCGCTAACGCACACGTCCTTGTCCGGCGGTTGGGAGGCGGTATAGACTTTTGCTGCTCTCCGGGAACAAGCTGGAAAATGCCCGAAAACTTTTCGCCGTCTTCACCTCAACACCTTGCGCGTTGCAGAACGCTGTCGATCGCCTTTTCGCTGCTGACGTTTTGTATCGGCGCGACGGCGCTGTTGGGTTGGATTCTCGACAATCCGTATCTCAAACGCATCCACCCTTCCCTGGTGACGATGAAGGCGAACACCAGTGTTTGCCTCATGCTCGTCGCATTTTCCGTGCTGCTGGTTCAGGACGCATCCGCGTCGAGACTCAGACGCGGTATTGCGCAGGTGTGCGCTACGGTCGTGGCCGTTGTTGGCCTGCTCACGTTCAGCGAACACCTGTTCGGTTGGAACCTGGGTATCGACCGGTTGCTGTTTTTCGAGTCCGCCGCCGAGGCTGGCGCATCGTTCCCCGGCCGAATGGGCGTCGCTGCTTCGCTCGATTTTTTCCTCCTCGGCATTACGCTTTCGACAATTGATGCGCGCTCGCAGCGATGGTTTCGCGTGTCGAATATCTGTGTATTGCTCGTCATCGCTATCACGCTGCTCGTCTTTCTTTACTACTTTTACGGAACCGAGACCTTCGAGCCGGTTGCCTCATATTTCACGATCGCGCTGCACACGACTGTAGCCTTGCTGAGTATCTCGGCGGCGATTCTGCTGGCGCGGCCGGAACGTGGCATCGTCACGACGCTGCTCGGCGATAGTCCCGGCGCAATCGTCGCGCGACGCATGTGGCCGGCGTTATTAATCGTCGTTCTCCTGGGTTGGATCCGAAACATCAGCCGCGAATCAGGCTTGTTCAGTCAGGGGTTTTCAACCGCACTGTTCGTCCTCGCAATTCTCTTGTTGTTCGTCGGGCTGATCTGGTGGACGGCGGCATCGCTCAATCGCACTGATCGACAACGCCGGCTTGCCGACGACGCCATGCGGCACAGCGAGTCGCGTCTGACCGCGCTACTCGAACAACTTCCGGTCGGCATCGGTCTCACCGACCGCGAGGGACGCTTCCTGATCAGCAATCTGTTATTGAAAAACTTCATCGGCGACAGACTCTCGTCGCTCGATCCCGTGCTGAGCGCGCGTTGGCGAGCGTGGGACGATGACGGACGCCTCCTCGATCCATCGGAGTGGCCGAGCTCGAGAGCATTGCGGGGTGAGTCGGTCAGTCCGGGTGTCGAGATGCTCTACACCGGCCAAGACGGAAGACAGATCTGGACGCGCGTGCTCAGCGTTCCCTTTCGCGATCGAACCGACGAGATCGCGGGCGTCATCGTCGTCGTGCAAAACATCGACGAGCAGCGGCGCGCGGAGAACCGGCTGGAGGTGCTGGTTCGCGTCAGCGAACTGATTCGTACGCTGCACAATCCGGACGAGTTGTCATACGAAGTCGCAAAAACTGTCGGCACACACCTTAACGTGCGGCGCTGCCTGTTCAATGAGACTGATACGGAACGCGACCTGGAGATCGTTCATCGCGACTATTGCGACGGCGCGGAGTCGGTTGCGGGCGAACATCGAATTTCAGAGTACAGCAGCATCACGACGGCCGAGATGATGCGCGGCGATACCGTCGTCAACGTCGATTCGAAGATCGATCCGCGGACCGCTCCGGATTACGAGCGAAGTTACAAGCCGAACGGCGAACGGGCTTACGTTGCCGTGCCGTTGATGCGCGAAGGTCGCTGGGTCGCTTCACTATGGGCCAGCGACGACAAGCCTCGTCAATGGAGCAAAGAAGAAGTATCACTGCTGCAAACCGTCGCGGAACGCACGTGGACGGCAATTGAAAAGCTCAGGGCTGAAGCCGAGCGCGAGCAACTGTTGCAGCGTGAAAAAGAAGCGCGCGACGCCGCGGAACGAGCCAATCAACTGAAGGACGAGTTTCTCGCAACGCTGTCGCACGAGCTGCGCAACCCGCTGAACGTCATTCTTGGTTATTCGGAACTGTTGTTGCGAATGCCGGAGATCGAACGCTCGCCGCGCCTGGGCCAGATGGCGGAAGCGCTGAGACGAAACGCTCAATCGCAGTCGCAGTTGATCAACGACCTGCTCGACCTGTCGCGGCTACAGCGAGGCAAGATTTCGTTGAACCAGGAGCCGGTTTCGCTGGCGGCGATCATCGAGAGTGCAGTGGAGACAGTGCGCGCGGATGCCTCGGCGAAAGGTATCAACATCAGCTTGAATTTCGGCGATCAGCTCCTGCTCGTCGACGGCGACCGCTTGCGGTTGCAGCAGATAGCCTGGAACGTGCTCAACAACGCGGTGAAGTTCACGCCGCATGGCGGCAGCATCGAGATCGGGTTGAGCCGCGAACGCGCGAATGCGGTGCTGGTCGTCACGGACACGGGGCAGGGAATCGATCCGGCGTTCCTGCCGCACGTCTTCGAAATGTTTCGTCAGGCGGATAGCAGCAACAGCCGGCGGCATGGCGGGCTCGGCATCGGTCTGGCGCTGGTGCGGCAACTGGTCCAACTTCACGGCGGCACGATCGAAGCCGCGTCCGACGGCGCCAACAAAGGTTCGCGGTTTACGATTCGGTTGCCGTTGCTGCGCGAGACGGCGTCGCTTGTTTCGTCGAATCTCGGTTCGTCCGCGTCAGTGAAGTTGAACCTTCCGCCGCGGACGAGTTTTCTGATCGTCGATGACTCAGAAGACACGATTGCGATGCTGCAAGAGTTACTGAAAATCGCGGGCGCGAACGTCACGGCCGCGACGAACGGCGCCGATGCCTTGCGACTGGCCGGTGAGAACGAGTTTGACGTTGTACTTTCAGATATCTCGATGCCGGAAATGGACGGGTTCGAGTTCTTGCTCCGGTTTCGGCAAATAGGTGGCCGGCAACACGTTCCGGTAATCGCCATCACCGGTTTCGGCCGCAGCGATGACGTCGAACGCGCGCGCGCCGCCGGCTTCTACGCTCACCTGACCAAACCACTCAATCTCCAGACGCTTGCGGAAGTGCTGGACCAACTCGCCCGCCTCAAACTTGGCC
>Ga0114129_10009162_pt1 | contig 14110 bp, 10 predicted proteins | sample RhiMetdeltSRZDD1_FD_80071 | JGI IMG/M metagenome (GOLD analysis project Ga0114129, IMG submission 80071) | Populus rhizosphere microbial communities from Tennessee, USA - Rhizosphere MetaG P. deltoides SRZDD1 (version 2) (version 2) | ecosystem: Host-associated > Plants > Roots > Rhizosphere >... | reverse complement strand
GGATGGGGCATCGAGCGAATGCGCCGCGGTCTCGTGCTACAGGTGAAGAAAGGATTCGCGTCATGAGTCCGATGATGAAAAAGGGGCTGGCCGTTTGCGCGCTCCATCTCGCGATCATCGGAAGCCTTGGAGCGAAGCTGCTGGTCGATCGCGCGACGCGTCCCCGCGTGTGGGCGCGGGCCGCGCCGGTCGATCCCAATCTGCCGATTCGCGGCCGATACGTGAGCCTCAGGGTGGAAGCTGTGCCGGGTCCTGGATGGGATCGGCAGCGGGCGCTGTGGAAGGTCGAGCTCGGCGACCAGGAGGGCCGTTTGACCGCGGCACCCTCGGAGACGAGCGATCTCACCGCGCACATCATCGAGCGCGGCGGCGAACGCGTGGCGGTTGTCGATCAGCCGTTGGCGTTTTTCATCCCGGAACACGTCGCCGATCCCTCACGGCGTCCCGCCGGCGAGGAGCTGTGGGTCGAGGTCACGATCCCGCGCGCCGGCCGGCCGCGGCCGATCCGATTGGGAGTCAGAAAGGACGGACAGCTGACGCCGCTCGCGCTGAACTAGCAGCAGACCGATTTCCCGGCGCAACCCGATATAATTGTCGACTTGTCTTCGACGTCGACGAAGCCCCCTAGTGGCACGCGCGATTTTCTGCCCGACGACGTGCGCCGGCGCGAGCACGTGATTGGTGTCGTTCGAGACGTCTACGAGCGCTACGGCTTCGAGCCGCTCGAGACGCCGGCGTTCGAGAACATCGAGACGCTGCTCGGGAAGTACGGCGAAGAAGGCAACAAGCTCATTTTCAAGATCCTGAAGCGCGGCGAGCACGAAGCGAGCGGCGAGGCGGACCTCGCGCTCCGGTATGACCTCACGGTTCCGCTGGCTCGGGTGATCGCGCAGTACCAGAACGAGCTGCCGAAGCTGTGGAAGCGGTATCAGATTCAGCCGGTCTGGCGCGCCGATCGTCCGGCGCGCGGACGGTTTCGCGAGTTCTACCAGTGCGACGTCGACTCGATCGGTTCACAGTCACCGACGGTCGAAGCCGAAATCCTGAGCTCAGTCTGCGACGTGCTCGTGCAACTGGGATTCGAGGGCTTCACCGTACGCCTCAACCATCGAATGGTGCTCTCCGGACTGTTGAACGCCGCCGGCGTGCCGGCCGCCCAGCACAACGAGGCCCTGGTCGCGCTCGACAAACTGGACAAGATTGGCGTCGACGGTGTCCGGCAGGAATTCGTCGCGCGAGGAATCAGCCAGCAAGCCGCGGAGAAATGTCTGGCGTCGTTCCACGTCGAAGCGACCGAACCTCCCGACGACACGCTGCTGCGCCTGCGACACACACTCGACGAAAAAGACGACGCCGTCGCCAATCTGGCGGCAATCGTGTCACTCGCCGAACAGACAAACGTCGCGGGCCGCATTCGTGTCGATCTCAGCCTCGCGCGCGGCCTGTCATACTACACGGGCGCGATCATGGAGATCGCCGTCCCCGACCTGGCCGGCAGCCTCGGCGGCGGCGGACGCTACGACAACCTGGTCGGGATGTTTCTCGGCAGAGACGTGCCCGCCTGCGGCTTCTCCCTCGGCCTCGAGCGCATCATCGTCGTCATGACGGAGCGCGGGATGTTCCCGGCGGCCGTGTCGGGCGGCGCCGTCGATGTGATGGTCACGCTCTGGAACGAGGACGCGCGCGCCGACGCGATGGCGCTGGCGCGCGACCTGAGACACAGCGGCCTGCGCGTGGACATCTATCCGGACGCCGACAAGCTGGGCAAACAGTTCAAATACGCGTCGAGCCGCAACGTGCCGTTCGTGGCGATCGTCGGCGACGACGAGCGGGCACAGGGGACGGTGTCGGTGAAGGATCTGCGGAACGGCGATCAGCAGACCGTCAAGCGCGGCGAGGCCGCGCAACATCTTCGAGCGAGGCGTTCATAAGTGTCCGGAACGTACCGTACTCATACCTGCGGCGCGCTGCGGCCGGAACACGTCGGGCAGAGCGTGCGTCTGGCCGGCTGGGTCAATCGCAAGCGCGATCACGGTCAGTTGCTCTTCATCGATCTTCGCGACCACTACGGGATCGCGCAGTGCGTCTTCATGCCCGAGTCGAGCGCCTTCACGATCGCTGAGGCACTCAAGTTCGAGAGCGTCATTGCGATTTCCGGCCGCGTCATCGCGCGCACGCCGGAAAACATCAACCCGGCGCTCCCGACCGGACATGTCGAGGTCGTCGTGGACGTCATCGATGTGCTCTCGGCGGCTGAGACGCTGCCGTTTCAGGTCGCCGGGACGCAGGACATCCCGGAAGAGCAGCGGTTGCGTTACCGGTTTCTCGACCTGCGCCGCGAGAAACTCCACGCGAACATCGTGCTGCGATCCAGGGTGATCGCGGCGATCCGGCGGCGGATGCACGAGCAGGGCTTCCTGGAATTCCAGACGCCCATCCTCACCTCGAGCTCCCCCGAGGGGGCGCGCGATTATCTCGTCCCGAGCCGGCTGCATCCCGGGAAGTTCTACGCGCTGCCGCAGGCGCCGCAGCAGTTCAAGCAGTTGCTGATGGTCGCCGGGTTCGATCGCTATTTCCAGATCGCCCCGTGCTTCCGTGATGAGGATGCGCGAGCGGACCGCTCACCGGGCGAGTTCTATCAGCTCGACGTCGAGCTGTCGTTCGTGACGCAGGACGACGTGTTTGCGGCGATCGAGCCGGTCCTGTCCGGCGTCTTCAAGGAATTCTCTGACTGGAAGGTGTCGGATCCGCCGTTCCCGCGCATTGCCTACGACGAGGCGATGGCGATGTACGGATCGGACAAGCCCGACTTGCGCAATCCGATCAGGGCGGTTGACGTCAGCGAACTGTTCCGCGGATCGGAATTCGCGGTGTTCGCCCGCGCGGTTGCGGAGGGTTCGGTCGTTCGCGCCATCGTGGCGCCGGGCGCCGCGGACCGGCCGCGCAGCTTTTTCGACAAGACGGTCGGCCTTGCCGAGGCGCTCGGACTCGGAGGCCTGGCGTATATCGTGGCCACGGAAACGCCGAAAGGCCCGCTCGCCAAATTCCTGCCTGATGAACGGCGTCAGAAAATCTTTCAGGCTGCGGGCGTGAAGCAGGGCGACGCGGTGTTCTTTGCGTCCGCACCGGCCAGGGATTTGAGGCGTGCTGTGGACGGACTGCGCGGCCATCTGGGACGCGAGCTCGGCGTGATCGAGGCCAACGCTTACCGGTTCTGCTGGGTCACCGACTTTCCGTTTTACGAGCTTGACCCGGAGACCAATCAGATCGCGTTCAGCCACAACCCGTTCTCGATGCCGCAGGGCGGGCTCGAGGCGTTGAACACGCGCGATCCGCTGACGATTAAGGCGTTTCAGTACGACATCGTGTGCAACGGCGTCGAGCTGTCGAGCGGAGCCATTCGAAATCATCGGCCTGACGTCATGCTCCGCGCGTTTGAGATTGCCGGCTATGGGCCGGAAGAGGTGCAGAAACGGTTCGGCGGGATGCTCAACGCGTTCCGATACGGCGCGCCCCCCCACGGCGGCCTCGCGCCCGGCATCGACCGGATCGTCATGCTGCTCGCCCAGGAGCCGAACCTGCGCGAGGTGATCGCGTTCCCGATGACCCAGAGCGCCGAAGACCTGCTGATGAACGCCCCCTCGCCGGTCTCAGAGAAGCAACTGCGCGAGCTTCACATCGGGGTCGTCGAACCGCGGAAGAAGTGACGCTGTGGTATAATCGCGGCCTAAATCACTGCAATATAAGGAGATACTGGCATCAAACGCATCACCGTACCGGAAGAAAGCATCGCCACCCTGTTCGGCTCCTACGACGAGAACCTCAAGCACCTCGAATCACGTTTCAACGTCCGCATCCGCACCCAGGGCCACGAGTTGCTCGTGGACGGTGAGGATCCCGGCCCTCAGAACGTCGACCGGGTGGTCGGTCAGCTCTCGTCGCTCATGCGGGACGGGTACAAGCTGTCGAATGCCGACGTGAAGACCGCTTCCGACCTGGTCGCGCAGGACCAGTCGGTCGATCTTCGCGAACACTTCCTCAAGGGCAGCCTCACACCGGTGGGAAAGCGGCGCGTGGGGCCCAAGTCGATCAATCAGCGGCGTTATCTCGAGGCCATCGATAGCACCGACATCGTCTTCGGGATTGGTCCGGCGGGCACGGGCAAGACCTACCTGGCGATGGCGCAGGCGGTCTCGTTTCTCGTCGCGAAGAAAGTCAGCCGGATCATTCTGGCGCGTCCGGCGGTTGAAGCCGGCGAGAAGCTCGGCTTCCTGCCCGGCGACCTTCAGGAGAAAGTCAATCCGTATCTCAGGCCGCTCTACGACGCGTTGTACGACATGCTCGACGTCGAGCGCGTGACGCGCTACATCGAGCGCGGCACGATTGAAATCGCACCGATCGCGTTCATGCGCGGGCGGACGCTGAACGACTCGTTCGTGATTCTCGACGAAGCGCAGAACACGACGTCGGAGCAGATGAAGATGTTCCTGACGCGGCTCGGCTTCGGATCGAAGGCGGTGATCACGGGCGACATCACGCAAATCGATCTTCCGCCTGGCAAGACGTCGGGCCTCGTCGAAGCGATGAAGGTCGTCAGCCGGATCGAAGGCATCTCGTTCGTGTACTTCGACGAGCGCGACGTCGTGCGGCACAAGCTGATTCAATCGATCGTCAAGGCCTACGAAGCGTTCACGCACAACAACGGACATGGCCCCTGAAAGCCGGCGCGGCCGGAGGTTGCGGGTGCTCGTCGCTGACCAAGCAGGACGTCGTGTGTCGGCGCCGGGCATCACGCGCTGGCTGACGCGCGTCGCGCCGTCGCGTGCGCACGGCGTCGTCGGTGTGGCGCTGGTCAGCGACGCGCGCGTCCGAGAGCTCAACCGCAGATATCGCCACCGCGACTATCCAACGGATGTGCTGAGTTTCTCTGAGGCGCCTACGTACCGTCGGGAGATGCACTCCAAATCGTACGTAGGCCCGAGCTTCAGCTCGGGCGTTCACCAACGGTACCTCGGCGATATCGTCATCGCGCGCGGCGTAGCTCGGCGGCAGGCGCGCGAGGCGGGACACACCGAATTAACTGAACTAAGAGTCCTGGCTTTGCACGGTCTGCTGCACCTCCTGGGCTACGATCACGAGCGTGATGCTGGACGAATGGCCCGGGTGGAACGGCTGCTGCGGGCCAGGGGCGGGCTCCGCGAAGGCTTGATCGAGCGCGGACGCAAATGATCCCGCTGTTGATTTTTCTGCTGGCGTGTGTCGCCGTCTACCTCGGCACCATCGAGGCGGCGTTCAGCGCGCTGATGCGGTTGTCGCTGCGCCTCAGCGCGGAGCGAAGCGATCGACCTGACACGCTCGCCGCGTACCTCGACGATCCCATCGTTCTCTTCCTTCCCGTGCGGCTCCTGCTGGGGATGACGACCGCCGGCGTGGCGGCGCTCATGGCAGCTGAGATCGGCGTCGGCGCCGCACGAAACCTGGCGGTGCTCGCCTTCAGCATCATCGTGTTCGTCGTGAGCTTCGAGCTCCTGATTCCGATCCTCGTTGCGAGAGGCGATCCGGAGCGCGTGCTCGAGGTACTGCTCCCGGCGTTCGGACCAATCGCGAGGATTCTCGGGCCGGTGACGCGCGGGATCGCGCGCTCGGTGGCGAGCGCCAAGCGCGTCGCGGCGCCGGTCACGCCCGATGAAGCGGAGGAGGAGGCCGCCGAGGCCACCAAGGCGTATCTCGAGACCGGCGAGCAGGAAGGCATCATCGAGCGTGAAGAACGCCGCATGATCCAGAGCATCGTCGATTTCGGCGACACGCTGGTCCGCGAAGTCATGACGCCGCGCCCCGACATCGTCGCGATCCCGGAGCACTCGACGGTTGCGGATCTGCGCGCGCTTTTTCGCGAACAGGAGTATTCCCGCTTCCCGGTCTACAAAGACAGCCTCGACAACATCGCGGGGTTCGTCTTCGTCAAGGATCTGGTCGCGCTCAGCTCGGCGGACGATACGCGGCCCATCACGCAGGTCCTGCGGCCCGTGGTCGTCGTGCCGGAGAGTAAACGCGTCCCCGAGCTGCTCAAGCAGTTTCAGCGGCAGCAGACGCAGATCGCCATCGTCGTTGACGAGTACGGCGGCACGGCGGGGCTGGTGACGATCGAAGACATGCTCGAAGAGATCGTCGGCGAGATCCGCGACGAGTACGACGTCGAGTCCGATCCGATCGTCGACGAAGGCGGCGGAAAGTTCGTCTTCAGCGGGAAGGTGAACATCGACGAGGTCAAGCAGCGATTGAACGTGCACATCGAGCGCGAAGGGTTCGAGACCGTCGGCGGCTACCTGCTGTCGCAGCTGGGACGCGTGCCGGCGGTCGGCGAACACGTCGGCGTCGACGGCCTGGATATCGAAGTGCTCGATGTCGAACGCCGCCGCATTCACAAAGTTCGCATTACACGTCTGCAACCCGCTGAAGTTCATGAGCGCGAGCGCACCGTATGATGGTCCGCGCGCTCTGCCGACTCTGCGAGCTCCCGCGCGTCACCGTATGAAAGCAGGCTTTGTCTCGCTGATAGGGAGACCGAACGCCGGCAAGTCCACGTTGCTCAATCGCCTCGTCGGCGAGAAACTCGCCATCGTCTCCGACAAGCCCCAGACCACGCGCACGCGGATTCTCGGCGTGCGGAACTATCCGGACGCGCAGGTCGTGTTTCTCGACACCCCGGGCATCCACCGGCCGCTTCACCGGATGAACGTCCGCATGGTCGATGCGGCGCTCGACACCATTCGTGAAGTGGACGTACTCGGACTGGTCGTCGACGCGGCGGAGCCGGAGGGCAAGGGCGACCGGTTCGTGCTCGATCTCGTCAAGAACGTCAAGGCTCCGGTCTTCTTGATTCTCAACAAGATCGATCGAATCAGGAAGCCGAAGCTGCTGCCGATGATCGAACGCTACCAGAAAGAGGGCGTGTTTGCGGAGATCGTGCCGGTCTCGGCCGCTACCGGCGACAACGTGGATCGCTTGGAGCGTGCGCTGATCGATCGTCTGCCTCAGGGCGAGCGGCTGTATCCCGAGGACTTCGTCACCGACCGGCCCGAGCGTTTCTTCGCCGCCGAGATCGTGCGCGAGAAAGTGCTGCAGTTCACGCACGCCGAGATTCCGTTCGCCAGCGCCGTCGTGATCGACCGCTTCGAGGAGCCGACCGGCGACCCGCCGCTGTTGAAGCTGTACTGCACCATCGTCGTCGACCGCGAGTCGCAGAAGCCGATCGTGGTCGGCAAGGGCGGCGACATGGTGAAACGGATCGGCATCGCGGCGCGCGAGGAGCTCGAACGGTTCTTCGCATCGAAGGTCTACCTCGACCTGCACGTGCGTGTGAAATCGGAGTGGCGCGAGGACGACGGCGTGCTGACCGAGCTCGGTCTGGACTAAGATTGCCTGAAGCTCGCGTGGCGACCCAGCCCGAATGCCGCTCTATACCACCGACGCGCTGATTCTGAGGACCTACAAGCTCGGTGAGTCGGATCGCATCGTCGTGTTCCTGACGCGCGATCGCGGAAAGAAACGCGGCGTCGCGAAGAACGCCCGGCAGAGCCGCCGGCGGTTCGGGGGCGCTCTGGAGCCGATGACGTGCGGGCGGGTCGGCTACGTCGAGCGCGAACAGCGCGAGCTCGTGCTGCTGAACTACGTCGAGCCGACGAGGTCGCCGTTGTCGGCGGCCGACGCCGACGCGCTCGGCTACGTCGGGTATTTCGCGGAACTGATCGACGAGTGCGCCCCGGAGGCGGATCCGAACGAGCCGCTGTTCCGGCTCGGCGCGTCGATGGTGGAGGCGATGGCCGGCGGCGTGCCGATCGAGCCGCTGGCCCGCTACTTCGAGTACTGGCTGTTGCGGCTGCAGGGCGTCTACCAGCCGGACGCGCGCCTCTCGGATGCCGCGCGATCGTTTCTGGAGGCGGCGCGGACCTCGAGTCCGTTCGCGATCGGCGGCGTACCGGCACCGCAGGGGATGCTGCGGGAGCTCGAGCGATCGTTGCGCGCGCAGATCGCGATGCACCTGGAGAAGGATCTGAAGTCGGTGCGGGTGCTCAAGGAATTGAGGCGATAGTTGATTGTCGATTTGCGATTTGGTGATTGGCGATTTATTAATGGATTAATCAACCAATAAATCGAAAATCAACAAATCGAGAATCGCAAATTGGCAACATGACGTTCCAAAGTCTGATTTTCAAACTGTCGGAGTTCTGGGCCTCGCGCGGCTGTGTGCTGCAGCAAGGGCTCGACGTCGAAGTCGGCGCCGGCACGATGCACCCGGAGACGTTTCTCCGCGTGCTCGGTCCGGCGCACTGGAACGTGGCATACGTGCAGCCGTCGCGACGGCCGGCCGACGGCCGCTTCGGCGAGAATCCGAACCGGCTGTTCAAGCACCATCAGTTCCAGGTCATTCTGAAGCCGGCGCCAGACGAAGTACAGCAGCTCTATCTCGAGAGCCTCGAGGCGTGCGGGATCAATCCACGCCAGCACGACATCCGCTTCGAGGAAGACAACTGGGAATCACCGACCCTCGGCGCGTGGGGCATCGGCTGGCAGGTGATGTTCGACGGCCTCGAGATTTCGCAGTTCACGTACTTCCAGCAGGCCGGCGGCATCGAGCTGTCGCCGATCTCCGCCGAGCTGACCTACGGCCTCGAGCGGATCGCGATGGCGCTGCAGCGCGTCGACAGCGTCTACGACCTCGAGTGGGCGCCCGGCGTGAAGTACGGCGAGGTGCGGCTGCGCGACGAAGTCGAGCAATCGAAGTACGTGTTCGGGCAGGCGCCGCTCATCGACGGTGAGTTCGGCGCGGTTCACCGGGAGCTCTTCGAGCGGTATTTCGCGCTGGCGCAGTCGCTGCTCAAGGATCAACTGATCTGGCCGGCGCTCGAACACACGCTGAAGTGCTCGCACCTGTTCAACATTCTCGATTCGAGCAACAGCATCGGCGTCACCGAGCGGACGTCGTACATCCTGCGCATCCGCCAGCTGGCCATCGGGATCGCGAAAACCTACATTCAGCCAGCACCATCCGATCCGACAGCGATGCCGGCAGGGCTCTAAATGGATCGCGAGCTGCTACTCGAGATCGGCTGCGAGGAAATTCCGGCGAGCTGGCTGCCGTCGCTGACCCAACAGGTCGGCGACGCCGTGATCGCTCAGCTCAAGGAAAACCGTCTGCCGCCTGAAGCGCCGGCAGAGACCTACAGCACGCCGCGGCGGCTGACGGTCCGTGTGGCGCGCCTCGCCGAACGTCAAAGCGATCTCGAGGAGCTCGTCAACGGTCCTCCGGTCTCGGCGTCCTTCAAGCCTGACGGAACGCCAACCCCCGCCGCGGCAGGTTTTGCGGCCAAGCAGGGCGTGGACGTGGCCGCGCTCGAGCGCGTGGAGACACCGAAAGGCGCCTATCTCGCGTTCCGCAGGCGGCAGCGCGGGAAAGCCGCCGTCGACGTGCTGCCCGCCGTGCTGGGCGGCACGCTGCGCACGCTGACGTTTCCGAAACTGATGCACTGGGATGCGGTCCTCGACGATGGCCGCGGCGAACTGCTGTTCGGCAGACCGATCCGCTGGATCCTGTTCATCTACGGCGGACGCGTCGTGCCGTTCACGATCGGCCGCGCCTCGAACGCACAGACCGGCCAGGTGCAGGACGTGACGACCGGTGCAGTCACCTACGGCCACCGGTTCCTGACGACCAGCGGGCGGGCGGGACGGGCCATCAAGGTTCGATCGTTCGAAGAGTATCGCGACAAGCTGCTCGAAAACTTCGTGATCCTCGAGCGCGGCGAGCGGCACGATCGGATCGTGCGCGAGCTGGACGCCAAGGCGGAGCGGCTCCAGGGCCGCGTCAGCCGCGGTCTGCACGGAGAGTCCGATCTGCTGCACGAAGTCCCCGACCTCGTCGAATACCCGTCGGTCGTCGGCGGCACGTTCGCGCTCGAATTCCTCGAGTTGCCCGACGAAGTGCTGACGACCACGCTGATTCACCATCAGCACTATTTCCCGGTGTCGAAGGACGGCAAGTTGAAGAACGCGTTTCTCGCGGTCATCAACACCGAGCCCGACAACGAGCGCACGATCGCGCGCAACGCCGAGCGCGTCGTCACCGCGCGGCTGCGCGATGCGCGCTTTTTCTGGGAATCGGATCGCCAGGCAACGCTCGAGTCGCGCATCGATCGGCTCGGCACGCTGACGTTTCACAAGAAGCTCGGAAGCTATAAGGAGAAGAGCGCCCGTGTCGCGAAGCTGGCGAAATGGATCGCGTTGAACGCGTTCGGCGCCGACGAACGGACGGCGCAGGCCGCCGAACGCGCGGCGTGCCTGTCGAAAGCCGATTTGGCCACCGACATGGTCCGCGAGTTCCCCGAGTTGCAGGGAACGATGGGCGGCATTTACGCCCGCGAGGAAGGTCAGCCCGAGGAAGTCTGGAAGGCGATCTACTTCCACTACCTCCCGCAGGGCGTCGAAGCCGACGCACCGCCGTCGAGGGAGCAGCTCGGCAAAGCGGCGGTGACGTGGGCCGCCGTGTCGCTGGCTGACAAACTCGACACCGTCGTCGGGCTGTTTGCGGCAGGCGAGAAGCCAACCGGGTCTCGAGATCCCTACGGCCTGCGCCGGGCCGCGCAAGGCATCGTCAAAATCCTGGCTGATTTCGCGTTTGTGCGTGATCAGACCGAGATGCCTGTCGGTTTGGTGCAAATGGTGGACTCCGCTCGCGAAGGATTCGCCGAACGTGTTTCGGGCGACGAAAGTTCCTGGCGTGCGGCGCTGGCGGAATTCCTTCTCGATCGCGAGAGATTCATGCTCGAGAAGCGCGGCTTCCGTCCCGACGAAATCCGCGCAGTCGCTGAGATACCAGCCTTGCGCACGAGACCCGACCTGATGATGCGCCGAGCCGAGGCTCTGAAAAGAGAGCGCCATGCGAAAGAGTTCGAGATTCTTGCGACTCTCTTCAAGAGAGTGAAGAACATCACGAAAGACTTCGATGGACCGATGACCGCCGAGATCAAAGCGAAACTCGTGGAGCCCGCCGAGCGTGACTTGGTGAAAGAGATTGATAAGCGCAAGAGCGCGATCGACGATGCTCTCATCTGGCACCGTTATTCTGATGTCATACGCGAGCTCGTCCAATTTGGTCCGCTAGTAGATCGGTTCTTTACTGATATTTTGGTCATGGCGGATGACTTGGCTTTGAGAACCGCCCGTCTGACGCTGCTGACCGTGCTGCGCAGAACGATGATGAACTTCGCGGACATTTCGCAGCTGGCGCCTGAGGAAACAAAACCGGTCTAAAAGGCCGACGACTCCTCAGGGTCCGGCTGAAGCCGGACACGACGTACCCGGCCACCGGGTTCTCGGCTTGAGGCTGATTTCTGCAATAATCACCGTTCGCATCGAGGCCAACCCCCATGCCAAAAAAACACGTGTACTTCTTCGGAAACGGCAAGGCCGAGGGCAACCGCAAGATGAAAGATCTGCTCGGCGGTAAAGGCTCGGGTCTGGCCGAGATGACCAACGCCAAGCTGCCGGTGCCGCCGGGATTCACTGTCACGACGGAAGTCTGCAACATCTACTACAAGGAAAAAACCAGGATCCCCGCCGCGATCGAGCGCGACATCGAGGCCAACCTCAAGAAGCTCGAAAAGGCCGCGGGCGCGACGCTCGGATCGACCAGCAATCCGCTCCTCGTCTCGGTGCGCTCGGGCGCGAAGTTCTCGATGCCCGGCATGATGGACACGATTCTCAACCTCGGGCTGAACGACGATGCGGTCGAGGGGCTGAAGCGGCGCACGAACAACGGCCGGTTTGCATTCGACAGCTACCGCCGCTTCATGCAGATGTTCGGCAACGTCGTCCTCGAGATTCCCAAGGACGCCTTCGAGCACGAGTTCGACGCGGTGAAGAAGTCCCGGAACGTCAAACTCGATACCGAGCTCGACGAAAAGGCGCTCCGCGAGGTCGTCGAGCGCTACAACGGCGTCGTCAAAAAACGATCCGGCCGCGACTTCCCGCAGAACCCGAAAGAGCAGCTGAAGATGGCGCGCAACGCCGTTTTCCGTTCCTGGATGAATCCGCGCGCGCAAGAATATCGCCGGATCTACGACATCCCGGACCACATCGGCACCGCCGTCAACGTTCAGATGATGGTCTTCGGGAACACCGGCGATCGCTCCGCTACTGGCGTCGGCTTCACCCGCAATCCGGCCACCGGCCAGAAGGAGTTCTACGGCGAGTTCCTCATCAACGCCCAGGGCGAGGACGTTGTCGCCGGAATCCGTACGCCGCAGCCGATCCGCGAGCTCGGCCAGGTGATGCCGAAGGCCTACAAACAGCTGCGGGACATCACCACGCGACTCGAGAAGCACTACAAGGACGTGCAGGATTTCGAGTTCACGATCCAGGACGAGCGCCTGTTCATGCTCCAGACGCGCAGCGGCAAGCGTACCGGCTACGCGGCGGTGGTCATCGCGACGGACATGGTGAAGGAGAAGCTGATCACGCCCAAGGAGGCGATTCTGCTGGTCGATCCCGAATCGCTCAACCAGCTGCTCGCGCCAGGTTTCGATCCCGACGAGTGGAAAAAGATTCCGACCGCGACGAGAGGGCTTCCGGCCTCTCCGGGCGCGGCCAGCGGCCACGTCGTCTTCACCGCCGATCACGCGGTCGACTGGTCGCAGCAGGGGAAACCGGTAATCCTCGTGCGGCGCGAGACCGTGCCCGACGACATCCACGGCATGTTCGTGTCGCAGGGCGTGCTGACCGCGACCGGCGGCATGACGTCGCATGCGGCGGTTGTCGGAAGACAGATGGGAAAACCGTCGATCGTCGGCGCCGGGGCGCTGGATATCGACGAGACGGCGAAGAAATTCAGCGTCGATGGCAAGACCGTCCGGGAAGGCGACTTCATCTCGTTTGACGGCCTGTCTGGCGAAGTGAAGATCGCGCGCGTGGCGTCGAAGCCGAGCGAAATCCTGCAGGTGCTCAACAAGACGCTGGCTCCCGGCAAGTCGGACATTTATCAGCGCTTCGACCGGATCCTGTCGTGGGCCGACAAATTCCGCCGTCTCGGCATCCGCGCCAACGCCGATCTGCCCGATCAGGCCGACGTCGCCTATGCGTTCGGCGCCGAAGGCATCGGACTGTGCCGCACCGAGCACATGTTCTTCGGCGAAGGGCGCATCCCGATCGTCCAGCAGATGATCCTCGCCGACAACGAAGCCGATCGGCGAAAGGCGCTCGACAAGCTGCTGCCGCTGCAGCGCGACGACTTCTACGGCGTGTTCAAGTCGATGCACGGCAATCCGGTCACGATTCGCACCATCGACCCGCCGCTCCACGAGTTCCTCCCGAAACGCGAGGAGCTGATGGTCGAGATCGCCAGGATGGAAGCGACCGGAAAATCGGGACGCGAGCTCGAGGAGAAGCGGCGGCTGCTGCACCGCGTCGAGCAGCTTCACGAGTTCAACCCGATGCTCGGCCACCGCGGCGTGCGACTGGGCATTACCTTCCCCGAAATCACCGAGATGCAGACCCGCGCGATCATGGAGGCGGCGTGCCGTCTGAAGAAAGAAGGGATCAGTGTCGTTCCGGAAATCATGATCCCGCTCGTCGGCCTCGTGAAGGAGCTCCGCGACCAGAAGACGATCGTCGACCGGGTGGCCGCCGAGACGATGAAGGCTCAGGGAGTGACCGTCAGGTATCTCGTCGGCACGATGATCGAAGTGCCGCGCGGCGCCCTGACCGCCGACCATGTGGCGGAAGAGGCGGAGTTCTTCTCGTTCGGCACCAACGACCTGACGCAGATGACCTTCGGCTTCTCGCGCGATGACGTCGGCAAGTTCCTGCGGATTTACCAGGACAAGAAGATCCTCGACAAGGATCCGTTTGCGTCCATCGATGTCGAGGGCGTGGGCGCCCTGGTTCGCACCGGCGTCGAGCTGGGCCGCAAGACCCGACCGGATCTGAAGCTGGGCATCTGCGGCGAGCATGGCGGCGATCCGGCGTCGATTCATTTCTTCGACCAGGTCGGCCTCGATTACGTCAGCGCGTCGCCGTACCGCATCCCGGTCGCCCGACTCGCCGCCGCGCAGGC